>LFFM01002681.1_pt1 | contig 11589 bp, 18 predicted proteins | sample 643131 | NCBI WGS metagenome assembly LFFM01 (sample SAMN03777445, study PRJNA286221) | soda lake metagenome | biome: soda lake; feature: Kulunda steppe; material: water; isolation source: sample Tc-Br brine of Tanatar trona crystallizer | place: Russia: Kulunda steppe | collected 2011-07
CCAGATGTCGACATGCGCTCGTACGAGCTTCGACACTTTGGCGAGCATCTGGGCAAGGCGAACTTCAACATCATGGAGCTCATCTTCGAGGCCGATACCATAATGAATGGCGTCGTCCTCGAAATGGATGTGCTCCGTGACCTCATCAGGAAGCACTTGCCACTCGACGTTCCGCACTCGTATCTGGGCATGGCCAAGTCCAACTACTACAACTACCTGGACCCAGACAAGGCAGAGGCGTATGACCCACGACCCAAGAAGTTCCTCTACGTCTATCGAGCACTCCTGGGGGCGGAATACGTCAACGAGAACGAGAACATCATGGCTGATGTCCGCGAGCTCGGAGCTGAAGTCTCTCATGCCGATACTGTCCTCATCGATGACCTCATCGAGGCCAAGCAAGATGGGATTGAGTCACTCCACGGCACTGACCTGGGTGAATGTGCACGCGCAGAGATTGCAGTTGCGTTCAATGAGTTGCCCGCCGAGTTCAGTGACTACGACAAACAAGGGTATCTGGCCGGCATTGATATGTGGATGAATCACCTTCGGCGGTGATTCATACTACGCTCACAAGGTTTTTGTACGTCGGACGCCAATACTCGACTGAGGAAATCCAAGACCATGGCATCAGGATACTGTCGTCGCTGTGCGTATAGTCTTAGAGACACGAGCCTCGGTGAGCACACACACTGCCCTCGCTGTGACCGAGCGGTAACTGTTGTCGACCGCGACGAAGCCTACCGTGCAGGACCAGCCACAAAGCCAGAGTAGCGTTGGGTTGTAACACCGTTTCCGTCACAATTAAGTACGTCGCAGTACTACAATTGAGTGAACATAGCCGATGGCTTCAACAACACCACACCTTCCAGATGCAGACAGTACCGCTGATTTGGATGACTATGAACTAGATGAGAACGTCGCTGTGGACCTCGTCAGGTACGTCAGGTCGAACACAATTCGGAACGAACAGCAGTTCCTGTTGTTAACATTAGCGTATACGTCGGGGCTATTCGATGACACACACGATTACATTTCGAGTGTAACGATTGGAACGTCCTCCTCGGGAAAAACACACCTCAAGGACAAGGTAGATGCGTTGTTCACGGAGTGGGATGTCTACGACGCCTCGACTGGAACTGACAAGTCTCTTGTCCACGACAATGACTGGGACGGCTCTGACGTTATCTCGATGGGCGAGCTGCAACAGCCGAGCGAGGAGATGCTCGAGTTTATGAAGCGCGCCCACGGTGGTGACGAGGAGGTCGTCATCAAGGTGACAATGGGCAATCCGTCGACTGGATTTGAGGTCGAGACAATTCGTCGGCCTGCCAAATCGTATCACTTCACGTACGCACAGTTCGATGCTGACTTCGAGTTCTGGAATCGGCTACTCAAGATAGCAGTCCACGAGTCCGAGTCGAAAAATCGCGCAGTGGGCAAGATGAAAGCAGGCTACGATAGAATCGAGATTGAGGATGGTGGTGTTCAGTATGGGTATGACTTCCCACATGGAACGCGCGCTCTGCAGAATCACATGGCCGATGTCAAGGATAGTGCACCGAAGCGAGTTGTGTTGCCGACTGGCGAGGATTACGAGTGGGACTGCTGGCATATACTCGAGCCTATCTTCAATCACGGGCGCTCGGAGGTGAACCGTATCTACGGGATGGTCTTTTCGCTGGTCAAATCAAGTGCACTGTTGAATTACAAGCACCGTGACCGGACGACTGTTGTTGTTGAGGACGAGGGCAATATCAGCTACGAAGATGCTATCATTGCTGAGCCACAGGATGTTGCGAATGTGGTGCGGTGTCTGCGCGAACTTCGAGCAACGACACACGAAATCGACCGCAAGAAACGAACTATCGTCGAAGCAATCCGCGCAAAGTCGGGGAATGATGATGCCATTGAGGGAATCGACCCAATTCGAGAGTTCATCTCGGAGGCTGATGCATCCGAGCTCAAGCAGGACGAGCTCGAAGCACTGCTCGACGACCTCCGGGAGAACTGGCTTATCAACATTATCGAGGGTGCGGGTGCTGATGGGCAGGACATCTATCGTGCGTACAAGTGGGATAAGCTTGGAACGCCACGAATAGACGAGAATGCTGACCTGTTCGAGGGCTGTGTCGACCCAATGACGGGAAAGCCGTTCCTCGATGCGTGGGATACTGTGAAGGAGGACTTGGAGACGACAGCGCAGGATATGCTCGAATCGGCAACGTTTGCGGGAGATGCAAGCGGTAGTGGTCCATCTTCGAGTGGTCGGACTGGTGGTGCAGCGCGTGCAGCTGCTGGCCCTGCAACGGTGAACGACGGAGGCAGTGGGGCTGGTGGTCTCGGTGCGTATGGTGGTGGTGTGGGAGGCGAGCCACAGGTAGAGCTGGAGCCGTGGGTCGAGACTGTTCTCGAGCGAATTACGCCTGTTATCGACGGTAAGCGTATTGCCGACCTGAGTGATGTTCCGGTTGAGTCGTTCCTCGGACTCACGTCACTGGCGAATCCAGACAAGCGCCACATCGATGTTGAAGGCTCGATGCTCGACCCCGACCACGATGTATGGGACCAACAGACCAAGCCGGATGACTGGGTCGAGACTGAGACACAGGCACGGAGGGAGCTGACGACAGCAATTGAGACATGTATTGACGCGGGCATCATCCAGTTCGAGGAGATACACGATACTGAGGATGGCAAGCCGGTCGATGCAACACTTGGAATCGACACAAGCATCCTGTCCTGATGGAACAATGAGTGTGATTAGTCTGGTGCGAGCACAGGCTCACAGAACTGCACGACTGTACATGTATGTCTGCATCGCACTGGCGCTCTTGGTAGTAACTCACACACCTGCTATTGGTGCAGACAGCGAAGATTTCAGTATTGTTGCAACTGTTCTTGCGTACGTGATTGTGATAGCTACTGCTATTACACTGCTCGTTACGTTGGCTACAGCCTCAGCGTCTCTCGTGTGAAAATATTGCTGACAGTGGGAATCTATTCGTAGTCCGTGTGAGGGGACTCCCATACATGCCCATATCTGTAAGGTGCGACGATTCCGATGTTGTGTGTCAGTGTTTCACCACTGTCAGCAAGTAAACATAGGAACTTACAACTAATAAGTATGTCGATTAGCTACAACAGAAGGCTCTACGCTCAACAGGCTCGTCAAATCCTGTGCGACATTCGTAGCAGATGAATGGATACGCAGGTTTGTTTGGCATGGGACCAGGACCACTGCCTGTCCGGTGACCAATTTTCGTCGAGTTACAGGCCGGGCAGGCGTAGACACGGAGCGCCTCTGGGTGCGTATGTATTGGCATGTTCTGCCCGCGTCTAGCTATGCTGATACAACTATTTAAGTTATGTGGATAATCGATATAAGTTATGCGGGGAATGAGCGTGCTGTTAGCTCAGTTCTCCGCTACAAGATTCACAACGAGTGTTCCAGTCGGTTGGTAGTCTCGCCTATTTTTCGCTCGGGCTGTGCAACGTCGAGCTCGTCCCAGTCTTCTCCAGCAATGGTGTGGGCACTATCCTGGAAGACAACGTGCTCGCCGTCGACGTACCCACTCACGATGAGGCACGAGCCATCACTGATGAGTCGAACGTCGGCCATTTCGTTTCCTTCGTAATACCACATTCTGTCTGCTTCTGTGTGTTCTGTCATTGTTTTCGTTATCTCTTATCAACTACGCACATCGGACGCCATATCTCTGTCGGCGCTTCGCTCACGATATCACCGACGACACGATTCCAGCGTAGTGGTGAACGCTTGATATTATCGACGTGAATGCCATGATTTGGGCGTTTCAGCCCACTTCCGAGCTCACGTCCATTCTTCGGGTCGTACAGGTGGTCACCTTTCTCGAAGTAGTCAGTGAACTCGTCTTTGTAGACCGCACCGACAAACTGGACGTTGAGTGGGAAGGTATTGTCTGCAAACTCGAGCAGGCGCTCGCGGAACATACCGTTGCCGTCAACGTTGTCCCAGTCATTTGCATCTTCCCACTCGTCGAGCTGGATGTCATCCTCGATTCGAAGTTTTGCGAGGACAATGGGCGCATCGTCGTCGATGCGGTCGAATATCTCTTCCCGAACTGCGAGCCACGAATTCCATGGCTTGGTCTTCTTGATTTCAACACCAACTCCCAGCGGGTACTCATCGTAGCGCGTGTTTCCGTTGTCTTCGACAGTAGCGTTGATGAGATGCTGGAGGTCTCCATCGTCAGTTTCCGTGTACTCGCCGTAGATTCGCCAGTCCACTGCGGACTGACACTCGAAGTACTGCTCGAGGAGCTTACTGAAAGCGACTTCAGCTAGCTTGCCCTCGATTCGTGCATTGACGAAGCGCGTGAACTTCGATGAGCCACTGCGCGTGTCGAGACGCTTTGTTGGTGTACTACCGTCCCACCAGAGCTCCATGCCGTGTTGAATGGCAATTGGGAGCGTTTCCCGCTCGAGTGTGATGTTCGGCTGGAAGTCAACGTCTGGTGTGACGTATGTTGGTCTATTTCCGCGACTATTCTGTGCATTGATATCTGTAAGTGTTGGTTGCGTGGGCATGATGGGCTCCTGCATATTTTCTGGGACTAGTCTACATCGCCTACTGTATCGACTTCATCGGCAGTGACGCTGAACACCTGTATCGGTACGATATCATCGTTGTCAATATCTGCTACAACAGACGGTAAGCCGTTGCCAATGCCGTACGTCTCAGCAACAATGGCCTTGCGTGCACTGGCAACGTGGTCTATTGTAGTCTCGTCCGCCAGCGCAGCTGTGCTGACGGTGAATATATCAAAGAGGATATCCTCATCACTGACAGCAAGCTCGCCGTCAGCATCGTTAAGGTGTTCCAGTGATGCGCTCTCTGGTGTACTTTGATGAGCAACCGCAGCAAACGCATCGAGTCGCTCATCTCCAGCATCAATGTCGTCTGCAATATCTTCGATGAATGACATTGCCCCTGACTCTGTGTCGAATGCATCGGCGTGTGTTGTAACGTGTGCACGGATGCCATCAGTAGAGACTTCCTGTGTCACGTCGACGAGCCAGACACCAGAGATGATTGCAACGTAGATTTGTGCACCACTTTCGTGTACAGCAATGCACTGGCTCTGTCCGTTCTGCATGTCGGACAGTGCACTCTGTGTGTCTATTTCGTCATCATCGCCGGAGTCGTCACGTGCGCGTTGAGCTCGCGCACGCGGACCGGTATGTTCTGATGGTTCTGGTGCATCGCGTCCTGACGTGCCGGATGCAGTATCACTGCCGTACAGTGATTCCGCACTAATAATCTGGGAGCCAATGTCATTGCCGTCCTGCCACGACTCGACAACATCAACACCGTCCTGATATAGTTCCCAGTTATCTGATAGCTCGTCAGTAATTATTCGCCGAAGCATCCCACTCGCATATTAGTATCGAGGTGTAATAAGTATGTCGACAACATACGTATTATTGTGGTCGCGTGATGGGGTCCATTCGCACAACATTCTTTACATGCCAATACATTGGCTCTTCTATGAGCCCGACTGCCGAGACGCGAGAGGTATTCGAGTGTGCAGATAATGAGACGTTGCTGTTGGCCCTTGCACCACACGCCCGGATGGAGCCGGGGACGGGGGCACAGGCTCGTGCTGTCGCTGATTCGTTCTCGAACTGTTCGTACTGGCTGTACGAAGCTCGAACAGATACGGGGTCGGCATTCGAGACATATCATACGTCGAGCACGCAAATTAGCGAGTATGACTACCACTACCTGAGTGATGCCATCGATACTCGGCCTGTTTCAGCAATCTCGTTCCATGGATTCAATCCACCAGATGATGAGACAGATATCTATGTCGGTGGTCGCGCACCCGAGCACGTCCGTGAGCTAATAGCGCGACTCCTTTCCGAGAAGACTGGATACACAGCTATCGCTGCAGTGGAGGGTGATGGACTGTACAATGACTACGGCGGTCGGCACGTCCTGAACGTACTCAACCGTGCATCGATAACACCACTGACGATTCAGCTCGAGCAACGTCGCTCAGTACGAACTGTTGACGGCGAGAAAGTTGCAGAAATAGCAACGTCAGCACTGGTCGAGCAGACACAAAAATTGCTCACACAATAGAATCATCGTATAGTCTCGACGGTGTGGGCCCGCGCTGGCCCTGGTATTTATTTCCGTTATACTCAGAATAGGTAACTGCTGGCGGTGTTGTGTGTTCGTGGATTGTGAGCTGGCAGATTCGCATTCCACTATCGAGTATAATTGCATTATCACTGGCATTGAACAGTTCCAGCGTCAGGTCGCCACTGAATCCTGTATCAACAAGCCCAGCATTCTCGACAAAGAGGCCCAGCCGACCGATAGAGGAGCGACCGTGTAGATAGGCAACGTATTTGGATGAGAGCGAAATCGTCTCCTCTGTGTGTGCTAACAGGAACTGCTTGGGCTCGATGCGTATTGTATCGAGCTTGGTCTGTGGCTCTGGTTTCGGGTACGTGGATTCGTCCGTAGCGCGAATCTCTCCATCGGAAACAAACTCTGTTACAGCATCGCCCAGGTGGAGGTCGACTGAGCTGGGCTCGATGTGGATATTGTTGTCTGGACCTGGTCGTGAAATATCTAGTTCACCAGATTGGATTGCATCCTCGATGTCAGATTTTGAGAGCGTCATTGGTGTATTATCGCTCCTCGTATCCGATTGTTGAGAGCACGTACGTAACGTCATCACCAACCGATGCCGATGGCCACTCAGTCGTATCTGGTTTGTGGAAGGAGAGGTTGTCCGAGCTGGTCAGTCGAACGTCTGTCGGGACCGTATTCTTTGCTGAGCGCATTGACATAATGTCGTCTGTAGCATTCGTCCATAGCGTTGCGAGGATGAGCTGGCGACGGTCGAAGCGAACGCCGACATAGGGAACCACAGTTCGAGGATAATCGCGGGCAAATTCGAGCAACTGTGCGATGTCATCTTCATTTCTGTTGTTTGGCTTGTAGTAGAGCGATTTGCGGTCTTCCGTTGTTTTCTTGAGCTCGAATGCGTGAACTTTGCGCCCATCGTCGATGCAAATGTCGGGGGCTGGAATGTTGTAATTCCCTGAGTACCCGACTGGTATTGGAACGAGGTCACCGCCCGTCCGCTCATAGATTTCACTGGCCAGCTCGTGTTCGTACCGACGACCTTTCGTGCTCGTACTCATGCGACGTTACCGAAGTCCTCTTGTTCTGTGTGGTACTGGAGTTATAGGTGCGGGGCGAGCATGTGTGTCTCGGGATTCTCGTCGGCAATCTGTTCGCTATTTGTAATTCGCATACCTGCCCACTCGACGAGCCCTTCGGTATCGTCCTCTATTTCGAACTCACCGCTTTTCGATGTGAATGGCATACTCGTGCATCCACGACGCAATGATAATTGTATAGCCGACACACAGGCCAATGACAAATGACAGGACGTAGTATCTGTAATCAGGAAGGATATAGGTAGTCAGTATCCCCAACAGAATGAGGATACCATATCCTACTTCTGTAATTGCAACATGTGCCGACTTCATCGGTAATCCTGGCATTGTTGTGACCTACTCGTAGTGGCGCTCAATCACGCCGATGTCGTCACCATCTATCCACATCTCTATATCGCCGTTGACTACGTAGAGTATCCCATGCTCGGGGAATCGATGGCTGTTATAGTCATAAACGTGAATATCCTCAGCGGTGGCACTGTCATCTGGTGCTCTGTTGATACTCTTACAGTAGATGTGTGCAACACCACCAGCCGATACTATCTCATCAACGAGCTCTACCTTGGATGAGCTTCGAGCGCCAGAAATGTTTGTAGTTGGCCGAACGTCGTGTCTGTCAGGGATGTCGCCTTGTCGTTGCATGTATTATTGCAGGCTACTATATGCGACCGGAGTACTTTAATCTTGTCACTTGTGGTTATACGTGGACTTTGATTTCGCCGTCGCAGTCAGTATCGGGACATCCATATTTGGTCATCGAACCCGACCGGTCTCCAAATCCTCCCAGTTTACCCCACGTATTTCTGTCGAACGGCTCACTACAGACTGGGCAGGAAACGCTGTGGTCGCCATCGCGTGGGACCTCCTCAATACCAACATTGGTGACTGTCTCTGCTCGCTGGTTGAGTTGGCTATCATCGAACGTATGGACCGTTGTCCCTCCGTACTCTGTAACGTCCACTCGACCAATGTTTGGTGCACTTGCCGATGCTATTATTTCTGTAGAGTACACGCGACCAGCCGGGGATGGACTTGTTGCGGTGTATAACGTTTCTTCGTGATTGCTCTTGTGCTGGATAGAGCTGTGGCCATTCTCACTGTTGACGATATTCCGAACCGGTTCAATAATGTCGTCGTGGTGGCCTGTGAATGTGAACCCAAGACCCGGAGCAATTCTAATATCGATGTCTGTTGTTGGGGATTTGAGCTCGATGTGTGCATTGGGAATAACAATCTCCCCATCGTCACTCTGCTCAAGCAGCTCAATTTCCTTGGGACTTTGTCCCGACCGTGGTACAAGCGCTGACGATTCTGTATTGATTAGTGGGACGTCGGGATTTTTGATGGTCACGAATGTTGTACTATCATCGAGAACAGACTCCAGGCGTGTGGTGATGAAGTCTGCACTATCGATATCATTATCCACCTTGGTATCTTGCATGCGACGGCCTCAACGTATCGCTCAGTGCTGTTTATAGGCTGTAGCCAAGCAGTACCAGTGCATAGGCGATTACAGCCACCACTGACAATTCGGGCGAAATGAACATCAGTAATGCACCGAGACTGTAGGCTATGGCATACTTTCCACCGAAGACAATCGGTATGCGATTCATTGGCCTATGGTTCCCGTCTTCACTCATTCAGAATCATTGCTCTGGCGTGAGTGGGAGCTCGTCCCTGATGAACGAGGGCATCACTGCGGGCGCTGCTGTACCACCGTGGTGCCGAATAGACTGGATGGCCTCCACTTGTCGTGCATCGGCGTCAGCTGGCTCACCGTCGTCATACGTGAAGACGTAGACCGTCCCCATCAGTGGGGGGCTATAGCCATTACTATCGGCAGCGTCAAGCACATCACTGTAGTGGATGTGCTGGTCGCGCATGGTCTCAGCCCCGGTATATGTCTATCATATAAAGTAGTGTGTCAGTCGATATCTCATCATCTCGCCAGTCATTGATGACATCTGCAATACTGTACTCATTACGCCACACATCGATAACGTACAGGAGTGTGTCTGTCGTTATTTCGTCATCGCGCCAATCGTCGATTGCAACCAGTACTGCATCAGTGTCAACGAACGCATCATCGTCGGTGGGTGCTTCCTCATCGATACCGTCTGTGTCGTGTGTTATGTCTTGCATTGTTGTATCAGTTGTCGCATCTGACTTACCAGACGCGACGGTTATTCCGGGGAGTAGTGTTAGTGCACCAACTGTGCCAGTCATTGTGAGGACGCTGCGCCTATCATAGCCAAACACAGAGTCTGCGCCTGTGTCTGAATCTGTATCTGCATTGTCCATGCGACTGTCGGGGTGTCAGATTCCTGACAACCCGTTTGTGTATACGAGAGATTATAGTTACTGTGATTCTATGGGATTAGCATTAGCCTCGGCGATGTAACTACCCCATTGGTCTGCCATGGCTTCGGCAATTCCACGGTAGAACCTGCTACGTTCTTTTGAGCGCTCATCACTTGGTGGCATTTTATGGATACGCTGCTCTCTCCCCTCAACCACGTTCGTTGGTTCCAGTAGTGGGAGGTTTTTCAACCAAAGACACGTTCGTTTTGTCTCTCCATGTCCAAATTGCCACGGCTGAATGCACTGGTCCTGTGAACGACCTATTACTTTCTTCGCATAGCCGTACATTACCGGATTTTCCACAGCTATATGGGGTATATCAGCTTCCAGTAACTCACGGAAGAACACAGCACCGTCTATTAAATCCTTCCATCGTTCGTCTCGTTCGTATAGCCATCGAGAAGCACTATTAGCCAAATACGTACACGGTGGGTGTGCAATCATCAAATCAAATTCGTGACTTCTCTCATCGATTAGCTCCAAAGCATCCCCTTTTACGTGATATTCTGGATTGGATTCTGTTTCACGTAGGTCACAGCTTATGGCGTCAAAGCCCTTGTCTCTAAATGCATCCCTAACAATGCCCGAGAACTCGCAGGCTACAATGACCTTCTCGGTCATTCTTTGGACACCCCACACCCAAAGCACCTGCCGGAATGGATAGCTATACACTGGGCTCTGCTTGAATCTGCATTGTCCATGCGACAGCAGACTATCAGAAACCTGATACTGCCTATTCGTTGTCAGTGGTGAGTTCCGAGAGGGTGAGACCGTCATTGAATGCACCGGGCTCCATTTCTTCGATGACTTCTTCCATATCGTCGATTGCAACACCATCAAACTCTTCTTTGAATGCCTTGATTGCATCTCTATCCCATGGGTTGTCCTCCGACCCCAGCGTTTTCGGAGCCAGTATAACATCCTGCTCACGGGTATCACCCGAGCCTTTGATGGTCCCCGTTGCTTTTCTCGTTTCGAGCTTGTCCATGTTCTCTGCCATGATATCGACCATGTCGACACCAAGCTCGTCGGCAATTCTGGCCAGATACCAGAGGACGTCACCAATTTCATCGGCGATATCTTCTAGCTCACCGTCCCCCCGAACGACACGCTTTGCTTTCTCTGCTACTTCACCTGTTTCGCCGTTGAGTGCCAGTGAAAGGAACACCACAGAATCTGTCTTGTCGACGCCGTCAGTATCTGACGTTGCGTGCTCGACGGCGGTCTCGTTCGTCCACTGCTGGTACTCACTGATTGTAGGCGTATTGTCAGTCATCGCTGCCTCCAGATTCAATGTTCGACGTAACGTTCTCATGGACCCGGTCGAGTGTCTCACTGGGTGACCTATCGACCTCGGTCGCTGCAAATACGAGCAAGACCTCGGCCAACATCGTGGCCTCCGTTGGGTCGAGTGTGTATGGTGCTGGAATGGCACCGTTGAGGTCCGAGAATCCCTGTGTTTCAATATCGATAGCGTGTGCGCCCCCATCGTATTGCTCGTTCACGCACAGCTCCAGCGACCGTCCGTACTGCTGTCCCAGAAACAGGGACAGTTCATCTCCAGCTGACTGTGCTGGCCCTTCAGTAGTAGTGTCTGTCATTGGTGGTGGCACTCAGGTCACTATATGTACCAGACAAACATAAATCTTGTGTGTTCAGTTCTATTCCCCACGGACGTGCTTGCGGAAGGCCAGTCGACTGTGGCCGTGACGGGCCATCTTCTTCCGAAATTTCTCCTGTTCCTTGCGCGCTTGACCTAGCTTGCGGTCGTCCAGAGAACCATCGTGCTTGATTATCTCTCGGAGGTCGATGCCGGAGCCGATTGATAGAAATACTGTTACCATGTTCTCGGGCCCCCAGACGTGGTCCCTCGAGTGAAGTGATTGAATGAGCATCGAGTCTTCAAATGGGGTGCCTGTCACTCGGTGTACGAACTCTTTTGGGTCCCACGGAATCCCATCGTCTCTGGCTGAGACATCCTCGACA
>LFFM01002682.1_pt1 | contig 11583 bp, 12 predicted proteins | sample 643131 | NCBI WGS metagenome assembly LFFM01 (sample SAMN03777445, study PRJNA286221) | soda lake metagenome | biome: soda lake; feature: Kulunda steppe; material: water; isolation source: sample Tc-Br brine of Tanatar trona crystallizer | place: Russia: Kulunda steppe | collected 2011-07
CACCGTCGTAGCGCGCGGGATCGGCCGCGTGGACGTTGCCCAAAAAACAGTCCCTGAACCCGATCCGACGGGTGACCGGATCGGGATCGACATAGCCCACCGGCCGCACGAAGGAGTTGGGTTCATCAACAGTGTCGGCACCGTCCTGCCGGGACATACACCTTGCTATGCGATTGCGCGAAATGAGTAATTGGACACCCCATCAGCGTGGTGTCCGTCCGAGCTCTCGGGAATCAGCGAAACGCTCGATTAGATTCGGCCGACGTTCTCGACGGTGACGCTTTCGACGCCCTCGACCTCGTTGAAGGTCTCTTCGACGCCCTCGGTGCCGCCGGCACCGTCTGGGACGATCACGGTCGGGTAGAGCGCGACAAGGCCGAAGGCGACTTCTTCACGCTCGACGCCGTTGATCTTCGCCCCCTCTGTGAGGGCGTTCTCGAGGCGCTCCTGGAGCGCGTCGAGATCGATTTCTGGACTCTGCGGCATGACCTTGATTTTGGCTGCGACTTTTCCCATGGTTGCTCAGGGGCCCGTGAACCCACAGTCAGGGCACTGATAGAGGTTGCTCTGTTTGCGACACTTGGCACAGCGGTAGATCTGTTTGCCACACTCTGGACACTTGAACGCAGCAGCGTTGGTGCCCGCGATGTTGATCCCACAGGAGACACAGGATCGAGTCTCCCGTCGGTCCGTGGAACTCATACCCCGTAGTTCCGTCCCGGCGCTTTTAACCGTTGTCTTTCGACACTCGAACGCTCCGTTCCCAGCGGCCTGCGATTGGCGGTCGCGCCCGGATATAGTAGCCAATACTGCAGCCACCGATAGTCAGGACGTGCTCGGTCACGAGTCGGATCGACGATCACCGGGTTCCCAGTTTCAATCGTTACCGCAGCCGTGTGGGCATGATCGACCCTCGTTCGATCGTTCCCTCAATCTTCTCCGTGAGTTCGTCCTCGCTCAGATCGGTTGCCAGATACGCCTCGACCCAGACAGACTCCACGTACCAGGTCGCCAAGGTTGGACCGTCGGCACTCGCCGTCGCCGTTACCGTCATCCGCTCGAGATGGCGATCGTGGCCCGCCTCCAGCAATGCCGCATAGGCGAACCCGATCTGCGCTGCTTCTGCCTCGTAGGATCCGACAGACCGCGCGTCGGTGATGTGTTCGACGAGGAGGTCCTCGCCCTCGACCGTTACCGAGACCGTGATATCGTGGTCAGCCTCGAGTGCGTCGACCATCGCCTCGATATCCGTCTCGAGGTCCAACTCACCGCTGCCTTGGGCATCTGTGGCCCCATCCGAGTCAACAGGATCGAGCATCGAGGGCGGTGTGGTCGGATCATCGCCAACCCTCTCGTTCCCGACAGGTTCATTCGAGTCATCCCCGGCAAGGGGAACCAGGGGTGACGGTCCGGCACTGCCCCAGGCGAGTCCGGCCACGATCACGAGAATCGTCCCGAGTAACAGTGCGACGGTCGTGTATCCGACAACCCGGTGTCGGCGTGGTACTCGGTTGGCCACTGAAGGTGCCGATGGCGTCGCCGAACGACCCAGAGAGCTCATCATCCGCCCTGAGGAAAGCGGTCAAAAAAAGGACGAAAGGCGGTTACATTCGAAAGCCCACGTTGACCCGACCGTATCGAGAGCGGTCCGCGGGCAGCTTTCGCCTGGGGCGGAAACGGTATCGTGGCTACTGCAGGGTATTGGATACAGTCTCACGAGACCACGATTCGAAACCGGTCCTGGACCCGCTCGCTGTGCGGGTATGGATGTCGGTTCTTACGGTTTACCATCTCCCGGTGATTACCGGGCCTAAGACGGCCAATCACCAGGAGACCATTGCAGCTGGCCGTCTCAACTGTTACTCCCGTCCACGGCGTTCGGTGCCCAGGTGGTGACGACGCATCGATAACTGCTGATTACCGCCAGCTAACGGGTTTTGGTGTCGATAATCACGTGATTACCGGAGAATGAGGTGCTCAATAGGGTATCACCGGTATTAGCTAGCGCCCAGCCAGAATCAACGGGACCATGAGGACGCCCATGAGATGTACCCTGCGCGCCCGGAGGCGCACGGGGACCATCCCTACCAGAGCTGCGAGCCCGAACACGGCCACCCCCGTCTTCCCGGTGAAGAGAAACGACAGGATCACCAACACGGACAGGACAGCGGTCGAGATTTTCCAGTACGCCACACTCCCCACGAGCTCGAGATACACGTCTCCCGCCACGAGCACGATCACGAAGCCGATACAGCCGGCGAGGAGGACGCCGCCCAAGAGCAGCGGCAACGCAGTCTCGAGCGGCGCAGCGGTACTCTCGAAGGCGACCATCACCCCAGTTCGGGGCTGGCCGATGGCGACGAGCGCGAACAGGGCGAAAATGGTGTTTGCCGTGTCGACACCGCTCGTCGCCACGATGTACCCGCGGTCGGTGACCCCGTTTGGAAGGAATACGAGGACCGCCACGGCGGCGATGGCTGCCGAAATCCCCGGGAGGTAGCCGACGACCGCACCCGCAAGTGCCCCGGCAACGGCCGTCCAGGCCAGCAGGGGGTGGCCCATCCGTATCCCATCGTTGGTCTGCGGAGGAACCCCACCACCTCGAATCGCATCGATCAACACCGGGGCACCGAACAGGCCTGCAAAGAGCGGCGCGAGCATGCCGCCGGCCTCGAGCGGAGAAGCCGGCGTGAGATCCAGTGTTGCCCATCCCAGGACCCCCGCGAGAACGAACGAGAGTAGCCCAGCCCCCCGACGAAACCAGGTGTACTCCGAGAGAACCAGGGCGGTGGCGATCGCGAGCAGGAGCACCGACAGATGATCGCGCAGCGTGGGATAGATCGCGGTCACACCCATCGTGACGGGAACCGCGAGGGGGATCGCCACGAGGACCGCGAGGAGACTGCCGAGGGCGGACAATCGGATGGCCTCGAAGCCCCGGCCGTCGAGCACCATTCGATGACCCGGCAGGGCCGTGACCGCCATTTCGGCGTCGGGCACACCCAGCGCCATCGCCGGAACGGCGTTGACGAACGTGTGCACCACACCCGCAGCGAGCATCGCCGCACCGACGAACAGCGGCGGGCCCGGAACAGTCGGGGCGAATCCAGCCAGGAGCAACGCGAAGTTGTTCGCGTGAATCCCCGGCACGAGCCCGCTGATCGACCCCAGAACTGCCCCGGCACAGACCCACAGGAGGAACTGACCCGAAAAAACGGGATCGACGGCGACTTCGAGTTCCGGGAGGACCATTCGTCCGTCTTGGATGCGCGTTTGGATTTAAACTACGAGTCGGACTGGGGCGTGGTGTCCCCCCGGGATCAGTCGACCGGGTTCGATGGGCACGGACGGCCCTCGAGGCCAGCCGACAGGGTTCGACGATTGCGGACGCCTCCTCGCGGTCAGTCGGCCTGAGCCGATTGCAATGGCTATCGCTGAGAACGCTGGTCCCAAGAAAGTGAAGGTCGGTACTCGTCGCGCCGCGACTCAGCCGAAGAGTTCGCCGAGACCCTCGCCGCTGGCCTCCTCGTCCTCGTCGTCGTCGTCCGTCGTGTCCGGGACGTCGCTGGTTTCCTCGACGTCCTCGTCGTCATCGTCGTCGTCGGCTGCTTCGGCAGCGGCGGCGCCACCGGCGGCGCCACCGGCAGCGGGGACGGCGGCCGCCTCGGAGACGGCCTCGTCGATGTCGACGTCCTCGAGTGCGGCGACGAGCGCCTTCACGCGGGACTCCTCGACTTCGACACCGGCGGCCTCGAGCACGCCGGTCAGGTTGTCTTCGTTGATCTCTTCGTCGGTCTCGTTCAGGATGAGTGCTGCGTAAACGTATTCCATTGGTGTAATCCTCGTAGTGTGTTATCCGAACATTGCGCCGAGTCCTTCCGCGCCGTCGTCGTCTTCGTCGTCATCGTCATCGTCGTCTTCGGACCCGTCGTCGGCTTGGTCGTCGCTCGATTCGTCGCCCCCTTCGTCGTCGGCAGCCTCGGGGGCCGCCTCAGCTGCAGGTGCCTCGACGCCCTGCAGTTCCTCGGGGAGTGCCTCCTCGTCGTCGACCTGGGCGGCAATGGCGCGAAGTTGCGCGTCGGCCTTGCGGACCAGATCGGGCATGAGTTCCTCGTCTTCGATCGCGGCGTGCAGGCCCAGGCTCTTGGCTTCGCCCGTCGCCTTGGCGATGATCGAGGGCACCGTCTGTGCCGTCGGGTAGCCAGCGTTGATCGAGAGGTTGCGCGCGAAGGCGACAGCCGTCTGCACGTCGCTCTCGTAGGCCTCGACGTCGATGTCGAGATCCTCGGGAGCGAACAACACGCCCTCGGAGTAGACGGCGCGCAGATCGAGTCCCACTTCCTTCGGCTCGATGCCGAGTTCGTTGAGAACATTCGCGAGGTCGGCCGATACCTCCTCACCGGCGTCGAGGACCGTCGAGTCCTCCATCACCTGGATCGAACCGTCTTCGATCCGGGCGTTCGCACCGACCTGCTGGAGTTCGCCGACGAACGGTCCGGGATCGACGCCGGTGTCACCTTCCGGGATGACGATGTCGTTCGGGGCGATCTCACCGGCGTTGATCGGAGCTGGCGTCTTCGAGGCCTCGAGTTCCTTGTACAGCGCGAACGGATTAGCGTTCGTCGCCACCAGACCGACCTGTCCGTCGACGTGTTCGACGAGGTCGTCGAGACCGGCCGACTCGAGCGCCCGAGTTTGAAGCGTATTTCGGCTGACGCGGACCACGGCGGTGCCGTGCAGTCCGCGGCGCATGTCCTGGAGTTGCTTCGAGGGAATGCCGGTGATCCCGATGACACCGATACTCTCGTAGTCGTCGATGAGTGTCTCGAGCGCGTCGACTTCCTCCTTTTTCCACTGTGGGAGGTTCTCTGTCTTGCGTTCGGCCGCGCTTTCAGCGCTCATTTCAGGCCACCTCCACGGATGGGCCCATCGTCGTCTTCACGTAGACGGAGTCGATGTTCTGTGGCCCTTTCTCGAGGTCGGCGTGCAGTCGCCGAAGGATCACGTCGATGTTGTCGGCGATATCGTCCGCGGTCATGTCCTCGGCGCCGACGCGCGTGTGGAACGTACGTCGGTCGCGAGAGCGGATCTGCACGGTGTTTTTCAGTCGGTTGACCGTCTCGACGACGTCGTCGTCGGGCGAGAGCGGATCCGGCATCTTCCCCCGTGGACCCAGGATCGTCCCCAGGTACCGGGCAATATCCTGCATCATCGCCTCCTCGGCGATGAAGAAGTCGGTAGCGTCGGCCAGATCTTTGGCCTCGTCGTCCTCGAGATCGGCGACGTCACTGCCGGAGAACACCTCGTCGGCGACTTCCTCGGCCCGCACGGCGGTTTCTCCTTCTGCGATGACGACGATCCGCGTCTCCTGTCCGGTTCCGGACGGGAGCACGACCGACTCATCGACACGATTCGACGGTTCGTTCAAATCAAGATCGCGCAAGTTGATCGCGAGGTCTACCGTCTCGGTAAAGTTCCGGTCCGGGGACTCCTCGAGTGCGCGAGTCACTGCTGTTTCGATATCCGTATCTGCCATCGTTCACCTCCGTAGTACGCAGGGTTGCTCCTACGGGTCAGTGAAACAGGCCATGCCTGTCTCGCTCGAAGAAAGCGTCATGACGAACTTAAACCCGTCGAACTTCGAACCGATGGGAACTGTAAGCGAGTTTTCGTTCGTTGTTCCCGATTCCTGTCAGCAACTGGCCTCGTCACCCCGCTACAACACCTGAGCAGGTGAGAAGTATTTATACAATGTTTCCTGTGCAGTTATTTTCCTTGGATAGAGTGTAACGAATACCGATATGTATATATAACTCGACGGGATAGAGTTGGAATATGGGGCCAATAGATTTATACATGGGTTTTGTGGGTGGGGGCCTCGAGGCGACCGAATCGATCGCCGTTTGGACCGACCTCTCGAGTGCGATCGGTGAGCTCTCGGTGATCGAACAAGCTGTCGTCTCGGGAGCAGGAGTTATCGTTCTCGGTGTGCTCGTCGTTGGGCTGCTGTGGCAGTATGCGACCGATACCGTTCAGACGGCGCGGCGGAGTCCGATTATCTCACTGTGTATCGGTCTTCCAGGGCTACTCATCGTGGCTGGACTGTTCTACACTGGATTGGTACTCGGTGGAACCGACGTCGGAATCTTCTTCGCCATCCCACTGGTCACCCTCGGTGCAGTCGTTATTCCCGTCAGTGTCGGGATCGGGTACACAGCCGTCGGTGCCAGCATCGTGAGTCGACTCGGTGGCGACTCGCTCACGGCGGGTATCGTCTGTGGAGGACTGGTCGCGGCACTGGTCGCAACGACACCGGCCCTGGCCGTACCGCTCACTGGACTCGCCGCGGCCGTCGGCCTCGGTGGTGCCGCCCGGGTCCTCTTCGCCGGCGGCAGTCTCCGACGCAGCACCGAACGGACCGTCCCACCGGCAAACAGAGTCTAAACGCCACCGCGTGCTCATCGCTCACCACTATCGAGGCCCCCGGGACCCAGTTGTCGACGCGACTAGACAGGTGACGACTCGAGTCATTCCTGTGGCGCGACCAGCACCGTTGGGAACCGGCTTCGCAAGAGCACCCTACAGCAGCTCGTACAAATCCGCAGGTTGCCTTCGTGAGTCGGTCGCCGAAGCGCCTGGAGCGGCGTCAGACGTCGAACTGGAGGCGATGGCGATACAATCCTCCGGAAGCGGCGTGACACCGCAGACTGTCCGGTCGAAGGGGGACTGTGGCCCGCTGGCCGCGACCGATCGTTCACCCAAGCAGCGGCCTGCCCCTGGTGGGTCAGCAACAGAGACTCGGGTCCTCGGGCCCGCTTATGCGTTGTCGATCAGTACCCCGGAGAACAAGGTGACGGCGCGGTCACTCACTCGGCCAGCGCGTCGTCGTACTCGCCGTCGTCGACCTTCGCCTTGAATTCACGTGCGTCGACGCCCTCGATGGTAACACCCATCGAGGCACAGGTCCCGACGACTTCCTTCGCGGCGTTTTTCGTGTCGTAGGCGAGCAGGTCCGGTTTCTTCTGCTCGGCGATGGTCTTTACCTGCTCGATCGAGAGGTCGGCGACGAAGTCCGTCTGCGGTTCGCCACTCCCGGTTTCGAAGCCGGCCTCGTCCTTGACGAGTGCGGCCGTCGGTGGCACACCGACGTCGATCGAGTACGACCCGTCTTCCTCGTAATCGACGGTCACCGGCACTTCGGTGCCGTCGAACGCCGCCGTCTGTTCGTTGATGTCGTTGACGACCGCCTGTACGTCGACGGGCGTCGGTCCGAGCTCGGGGCCGAGTGGTGGGCCAGGGTTGGCCTGGCCACCCGGAACGAGCACTTCGATGGTTCCAGCCATACACGAGTAAATCCTCGCTCGAGTTTTAAGGGTTGCCATTCGGCACCGGTGAGTGGGTTGCGTGTGAGGCGGTAGCGCGGCCGGTGACGCGGGTTGTCACTCACGATTGGTCTCGAGCGTACGACCCCACTGGAGGGTGTACGTCGTTCCAGTCACACCCCCTCACGTGCTCAGCCATCACTCCAGGGGCACAGACACGCGTTGATACGTCGGATACGGTTCGCTGTGCTCAATCGGTAGCCGTCACGTCGCGCCGCCAATCAACGAACGCCTCGAGGACGTCCGCCTCGTCGAATCGTTCGAGACAGGGGACTTCGTGTGGGTGCTCCTCGAGGACCCTGGTTCGAAGGGACTCGTAGCGGTCGTCGGTCGTTTTGGCCAGCAGGACGTACTCCTGGTCGTGGTGAACCGTTCCCTCCCAGCGATAGGTCGAGGTGGTTTCCAACCGGTTGACGCAGGCGGCGAGGCGCTCCTCGACGAGCATGGTTGCGAGTGACTCCGCGGCCGATGGTGGTGCGGTAATGTAGACGGTCGGCATGGGTGCCGGTAGTCCCGCTCGGGTGAAAAGGATAGGCACCCCCGTCACACGCGGACGAGGTGGCCAGAAGCTGGCTTTCGACCGCTCGAGGTTGGGTGGGGTTGGCCGATACGGGTCGTCGGTTATAGTGCCAACTGAAACGATTCACACACTGATCGTTGACTCGTCTGGCGATCAGGTGTCCAAGGACTTGCAGTGGCTACTATGACGCGCCTCGGGTCAGCTCGGCCGATCGCGGCGTATCACCATCGTGGCCATGTACCGGTGTCGACGAGTCTCACCCTCGAGTCAGGTAGGCAGGCGACTGACCTGACCGCAGGCCCCAGACTGACGTGTTCCCGATCTGTCAGTCGGTGGCCTACCATCACAGCTGAACCGGGTGAGCGACGGTCACTCGAAGGGGTAAAATGTCCCGTTGATGTCCCACTCGTGAATACAGTGGGGATCCCCCACGTCCTCGGCCGCCGCTAACTGCCAGCAGTCTTGGTTCTCGTCCCACGACTCCAACCGACGGCACCGCTCGCAAACTCGTGACGTTGGTTTTCGCAACTGTACGCTCATTGCCCCCAAGGAGCCACTCGAGGCATATAACCCTGTTTGAGAGTGGCAAGGTCTGCCAGTTCTGGACGCCGAATCGCGACCACTTACGCCGCTGGTCCCAGGAGTGTCACTCTCTGCACTCGGTCGCCGGCAAAATTTGCGAATCGAAAGCACAAAGGGGCGAGCCGGAGACATCCTCGACGAACGCGAATCGTGTTCGTCAGCCCCGTAATGTCGAACGAACAGTGGCTGTCACACGACACGCGGCCTCACCCATCGACTGCGACCCAGCCAGACCCGAACCACGACAACCCACAGACACCCATCAGCACCTAGCGCCCAACCCACACCATGGACGACCCAGACACACCAAACAGTTCCGGGACCGGAGACGGTGACGAGGCGACTGACTCGAGCCCACAATCGGTGGCTGGAGACGAATCGGTCGAACCGGCCGCGGACACGACCCCACAGCAGACTGCCGATCGCATCGTCGACACCCTCGAGGCGCTCGACGTCGCGTACGTCTTCGGGTATCCGGGCGGTCGAATCATCGAGTTGTTCGAATCGATCGGCCACCGCGACACCGACGTGGCGGTGGTCCGGCCGCGAGACGAGCGGGAGGCGAGCGTGATGGCCGAGGCCTATGGCCGGATGACTGGCTCACCCGCCGTCCTGGCCGGCCAGGGACCCTGGATCGGGAGCCTGGGGATCATCGGACAGATGGAGGCCAGACTCGGGTCCTCACCGATGGTCGTGCTCACCGAGGCCTCCGAACGAGGGGAATACTCGACGCTCGCGCCATACCAGCAATCGCGCGGAGACTACGGGGGCCTCTCGCTCCCGAAAATTCTGGACGGCGTCACCAAGGAGTGGTGGTTCCCGCGCACGCCAATCGAAACAGTTCGCAGCGTGCAACTCGCGTTCAAACACGCGACAGCGGGTCGAAATGGGCCCTGTGCGGTCATCTTCGACGGCGACGCGATCACCGACACCGTTCCCGAGGATCGGACGCCGTCGCTCTGGCCTGACGAGACACAGGTCCAAAACTGGGAGGCGAGACCGACAGCGGGTGATCTCGAGGCCGCTTCGGCGGCCCTCGAGAACGCGGAGCGCCCGGTGATCCTCGCTGGTAACGGCGTTCACGCGAGTGCAGGCACTGCCACGACGCACGCTGAGTACGGGACGGACGAGACAGCCGATGCTGAGAAGGCTGCGAACGTGACGACCAGCGGTGGAGCCACGGCCTACGACTACCTCGAGGCGGTCGCCGACGCCTACGACGCCGTCGTCGCAACATCGTATCTGGGCAAATCCACGATTCCGGAAACTCACGAGCGAGCGGCGGGCGTCATCGGTTCGTTCGGCCACGAGAGTGCCAATCGAGTGGTGAGCGAGGCCGACGTCCTGCTGGTCGTGGGCTGTCGGATGAACCCGATGGATACCAACTGGCAGGCCGAGTCCTTTATCCGACCCGGAGAGCAGACGATCATCCACGCCGATATCGACTCACGAAATGCCGGATGGGTGTACCCCGCTGACATCGGCCTGATCGGCGACGCCGGAGAGACGCTTGCCGCGTTACTCGAGGGTGCGCCCCGGGACGGAAAGGCCACCGAAGGTGAGTCAGCGGGGGCCTCGAGTGCCGATCGACGGTCCGACGCCGAGTCCGCGAACGGTCCGGATGCTGATGGGAAGGCGGCTGGCGGGTGGGCCCTCGAGCGGGCCGCCCGCGCACGCGAGGATTTCCACACCGGCGAGTGCGAGAGCGACACGGCCCCGATCAAGCCCCAGCGCGTGTGCAAGGCGATCGAGGCCGTCGTCGACGAGGAGACCGTCGTCACGGCCGATTCGGGAAACAATCGCTTCTGGCTGCTCAATTATCTGCAAACCTCGAGTACAGGTGAGTACTACGGGAGCGGGGGCGTCGGAGCGATGGGCTGGGCAGCACCGGCAGCGGTCACCGCCGCGTTGCTCGGCAAGCGAGCGATCGGCGTCGCCGGCGATGGCGGCTTCGCGATGACGATGACGGCGATCGAGACCGCGGTCGACCACGACGTCGCGCCTGCGTTCGTCGTGTTGAACGACACCTCACTCGGGATGGTTCGCCAGATGGACGAGTCGATTCCAGGCACGGACTTCCACGACACCGATTTCGTCGGCATTGCACGCGCCCTCGGCGGCGATGGTACGCGGGTGAGCGAGCCGGACGCCCTCGAGGGAGCCATCGAAAGTGCCGCGGAGGCGACCGTCCCAACAGTCGTTGACGTGCGCATCGATCCAGGCGAAGACATGGCGGCGCAGTTATCGTCCTCGTTTTACGAGGACGTTGGCGGCCTGCACGAGTGAGTCGGGGAGTGGCGGTCCTGGGGGTGGCGGTCACGGAGACAGGGTCTCGCCGTGGGTAGCCATCCCGAGGGGGACGCTCCTATCACCGGCGACGCGAGCGTTTTGACCAGTACATCGGGAGCAACAACACGAGAAAGGCGACGCCCATCGCCGCGATTGAGAGCCAGATGACGCCGATGATCCGTTCGTCCAGGTACCCAGCGATTTCGGCGAGCCACAGCACGCTGTAGAGTCCAGCGACGAGGACGCAAGTGACGTAAATCCGCAATCCAATCCCGACCGCGTATTGAGCTACCCACCCCTAAAACGGTGGGATTCAACGTGGACTCCCGTTCTGGCCCCATCGGGGGCAGGAGAATAGCCTCCGTTCACGTTCACCATCCCGCTGTTCAAGCGCACGCCCAAGGGTGCGCCTCCGCCAGCCCCAGTTTGGTTCCGACGGAGATACCGTAACCCGATGTTCTTTGCAGCGTTGTAGTCGGCGTGGTTCTCGTACCCGCATTTCAAGCACTCGAACGACCCATGCTCACGGTTGTCCGGGTGTGTGAATCCGCACTCAGAGCAACGCCGACTCGTGTTTTCCGGGTCAACCTGCTCCACAGAAATACCGTATTCTGCGGCCTTGTACTCGAGGTATTCATACAAGCGATTGAACGCCCATTTATGCCCCCACGACGCACCAGTCCGCTCACGAATATCCGTCAAATCCTCGAACGCAATCACCGAACAGTCGTTCTCGCGGGCTTCAGCGACGAGTTCGTTGCTGATGCGGTGCATCAGCAGTTTGAATCGTCCTTCTTCTTTCCGTCCGAC
>LFFM01002688.1_pt1 | contig 11560 bp, 11 predicted proteins | sample 643131 | NCBI WGS metagenome assembly LFFM01 (sample SAMN03777445, study PRJNA286221) | soda lake metagenome | biome: soda lake; feature: Kulunda steppe; material: water; isolation source: sample Tc-Br brine of Tanatar trona crystallizer | place: Russia: Kulunda steppe | collected 2011-07
CTAGTAATAGACGAAAGGCTGAGCTCATATGGCGCAATTATCTAGAGAAAAAATACTGTATTGCAAATCTACACTTCTGAGAAATAGAGCTGGATACCGAGTTCTACCAACAGTTCCGATGTCGCCCTTTGCTCCACGAAACCCACTTAATCTGATTGATACTGCCGTTGGGCCGTGCATTTCCGGGTTCGGCTCAGTTTAAAAAAGGTCACACGGCTCGCTTTTCAATTCTTCTCTCAACACTACTCGAAACCGCTTCATATAATAGTTTCATAATATGTTACGTTGTGCTCCGTCGTATCGGACTCGGTGTACTTGCCACCGCCGAACACGGCGACAGATTCAGGAACGTCGATCCCGTCTCACGGTGTAATGACTGACAGTGCCTCCCCCGACTCGGCCGAAACGATACGGCTGTCGTACTCCCCGCCGACGGCTGACCCGGAGACAGCATCGTTTACAACGTTTCTGGCGAAGAGGCATGGTGGGCCAGTTGATGTCGGTGACGAGTGGAACGAATTCGTTAACGTCGGCTGTGGTCGGACGATGGACGTGCGGTTCGTGGTTGAGGCTGTCACTGGAGGGGTCGAACTCACAACCGCGACCGACGTCGAACTGGTCGCGGACGACGCCAGTAAGTTCGATCAGGAAGGCTGAACCTCTATAACACGACTATTCCCGGCTTCTCCTTGATCGCCCTCTGTACCGACCCCCAGATGGAGTAGAGCGTGTAATCGCCGGTCACGCCTTCGATTGCCGATACTCGCTCGACCTGTAGTCTCGTCCCGTCGCCTTCAGCGGTGATCTGGTGCGTCGCTTCGGTCGTCGTTGGGTCGGCGATCAGTGTCGACTTCGTTTTGTCGAAGCCGAGTCCAGCCAGTGCGACTGTCGCGTGCGAGTTGACGTTTCTCGGGAACTCCTCGCAGATCCCGCGTGTCGACCCCGAGTACAGGACGGTCTCCTCGTCGATTTCCCCGTCAATATCGGTGAACGAGAAGTCGATGTTCGCGGGGTTCTTGCGGGTCTCAATGTAGATGTCGTCCAGCGCGTCGCGCGCGTCCTGCAGGCCGTCCGTACCGAGGATCGCTCCGTGCGGGACGTACAACCGCGTCCCGTTGGCGGCGCAGGCGTCGGTGAGCCGCCCGGTGAGATCTGGGTCGGCGAACGCCGTCGTCGAGAGCGAGAACAGATCCGAAGCCCGTAGCACTCGTTCACCGAGCTCCTCGACGACCTCTCTGACCGCGGCCTCGATCACGAGATCTACGTCTATCTTGCCGATGTCGTTGCGTTTGACCGTTTCGGCGTCATCGTCGACGTTGGGATCGATATCAGCGACGTCGTAGATATACGACACTTCCATCCCCTCGCTCTCGGCGATCCGTTCGTGCAGCGACTTGTTGATCTTCCCGTAGCCAATCAGTCCAACGGTTTTCGGTGTCATCAGTTGTCTCCTCCGTGTGTGGGATCGATTCGCTCGTCAGTTCTCGCGGACGTCCGTCGGTTGTTACTGGACTTCATAGAACAGTGAGGGAGCTTCGATCGTTGGATCCATCTTCACGTCGATCAGGGCGGGGCCGTCTACCGATCGGGCTTCCTCCAGCGCGGCGTCGAACACCTGGCCGTCTGTCACGCGTATCCCGTGAGCACCGAACCCGTCGGCAACTTTGGCGAAATCCACGTCGGTGTAATCAACGCCGATATACCGCTCGTCGTAGTGGTCGCCCTGCTGGGTTTTGATCGAGGAGAGTTCGTCGTCGTTGAATACCACCACGACGACGGGCAAGTTCTCGCGGACGCAGGTCTCTAGCTCCTGTGCGACCATCGAGAAGTCTCCGTCGCCCGCGACGACGAATACTGTCGCGTCCTCCGACGCCGCCTGTGCGCCGAGGCCCGCCGGAAACGCAAAGCCCATCGTTCCGAGTCCAACGGATTTGAGGAACGTCCCGGGCTCTTCGATTGGAAGTAGGCTCGACCAGAGCGTGTTCTTTCCCGACGCGGAACAGATCACGTCGCTTGGTGTTTTCGCGTCCGCGATCGCTTTGAGTGGAGCGTAGGGATTGACGAGCCCGGCGTCGGTGTCCTCGAGGTTGTTCGGGTCCGGATTCTCGACGGCATCGAGTTCCGCCCCCAGCGATTCCCTGAATCCGTCCAGCTCCGGCGGTTCGGAGAGTGGACCGTCGGTTCGCGAACGTAACTCCGCTTCGAACGCTTCGGCGAACGCCCGCGTGTTCGCCGGGACGGTCTGGTCGACGCTGTACTGTCGGCCCAGAGCCTTGTCGTTCTGGAGCACCTGCACGATCTCGCTATCCTCGAACAGCGACCAGCTGAAAGTTTCGAGGTCGGTTAACTCGCTCCCGAGCGCGAGAACGAAATCCGCTTCGTCGGCGACCTCTTTGGCCGCTATCCTACCCAGGGTTCCGAGCGCGCCAAAGCAGTACTCGTGCCGTTCGGAGACAACGCCCCGCGCGGGTAGTGAGGTGAGGATCGGCGTGCTCGCGTAGGTCGCAAGCGATCCAATCGAATCGCCTGCTTGCGCCCAGACGGTCTCGTTACCCGCCAAGACGAGGGGCATCTCGGCGTCGAGGAATCGATCGACGGCGTCTGCGACTTCCGGATCGGCCGGCGAGACGGCGTCGTGAGGCGAGTCCGGCCCCGGTACCGTCGCCAGTGCGTCCTCGATTTCCGCTTCCGTCTCATCGGGCAGTTCCGCCTCCGCGACGTCGGTCGGGAGATCGATATGGATCGGTCCAGTCGTCCCCGTGTTGAGGCGCGTCATTGCCTCTCGCATCACCTGCGGGATCCGCTCGACGTCCGTGATGCGGACGTTCCATTCGGTCACCGGCTCGAACATCGTCAGGTGATCAACCTCGTGCCAGACGTCCCGTCCGAGGTTTTCGGTGTCGTCGTTCCCGGTGAGTGCGATCACTGGAACGTCGTCCTTGTACGCGTCGGCCATCCCGTTGACGAGATTCGACGCGCCCGCACCGATGTGTCCGATACAAAGTGCGGGTCGTTGGCTGTTTCTCGCGTAGCCGCTGGCAGCTAACGCTCCCGACTGTTCGTGTCGAACGGGCACGTATTCGAACTCGGGATCGTCGCGGATCGCGTCGATGAACTCGAGTACGCTCTCGCCGACGACCCCGAACGAATGCGACACACCGCCTTCTTTGAGGAACTTGGCCACAGCTTCTGCTCCCTGCATATACGTATATGTTGCCGAGTACTATTATAAAAATCTGTCTAGCGGCGAACTACCACGTCCGATACTCGCGCAAGAACGTCGCGACGGCATCGACGCTACTCTCGAACAGCTGTTCGCCCTTTTCGACTGATGCAGCCGACGGTGTCCCCGAGACGCCCGATTCGGTCTTCTCGTCGAAGTGGCCCGGGTAGTACACTGCACCGCTGCCGAACAGGTCCGTTCTCGCGTACCCGCCCCGGTCATCGCGGACAAAGTCCTGGTCTGGCTGGCCGACGAGCTCTTCGCGCAGATACAGTTGCAGGGATGTCTCCATCTCTCCGCCGTGCGAGACGCCACCAGCTCCGGAATCACGTACTTCGGAGATCTCCTCTTCGATCAGGTCCCAGTACGAGACGAGCGCGACGGAGACGCCATGGTCGGCACGGAAGTCGCTGATCGCCGTCTGCAGCACGGCCCGATTGCCGCCGTGTCCATTCAACACGACGATCCGCTCAAACCCGTCCTCGTAGATACTCCCCAAGACGTCCCGAACGACCGCCGTGAAGGTCTCCGATCGGAGCGTGATCGTCCCCGGGACGCCGCCGTGGTGTGGCGAGTAGCCGAAGGATAGCGGTGGCGTCGCGACGACGCCCTCCGTTCGCTCCGCAGCCGAGCTCGCTATCGCTGCCGCGATCGACGTATCCGTGTCGACGGGGAGGTGACTACCGTGTTGTTCGATCGCTCCCGTCGGGACGACGACGACGGGCTGCTCCTCAACGACGTCTTCCAGCGCGCTTCGAGAGTTTTCGCCCCACTCGGGTCGAACCATAGGGATTACAGGTTGCTCCGGCACTAAAACGATATCTGTTCGGACCGATCGGTCCGGTAAGAGTGTACAACTGACTCTCTCAGGGATCGGTCCGATAGACGGCCTTCTCGTGGGTGTAGAATGTGTAGGCGCGCTGGCCGAGCTCCTTGTGGGTCTCCGAGGAGGAGGCTTTCATTCCGCCGAAGGGCATCTGGATGTCGGAGCCGGTCGTCGTCCCGTTGATCTTGACGACGCCCGATTCGCTGTCGTGGACGAACTGGCGAGCACGCTGCATATCGGTCGTGAACACGCTCGCCGAGAGCCCGAAGTCAACGCCGTTCGCCACTTCGACGGCCTCTTCGTAGTCGCCGACGGTGATGATTCCGAGCACCGGCCCGAAAATCTCCTCCTGGGCGATCCGCATGTCGGGATCGACATCGCCGAACACCGTCGGTTCGATGTAGTATCCGTCGAGATCCTCGCCTGGTTCGCTGCCGCCGCACAACAGCTCCGCACCTTCGTCCTGCCCGACGTCGACGTACTCGAAGTTCGTCTCGTGCTGGTCCTCGTGAGACGCTGGACCGATATCCGGATCGTCGAGACCGGGACCAATCGAGAGCTCCTGTGCCCGGTTGACGACCTTCGACTGGAGCTCCTCCGCGACCTCTTCGTGGACAATCAGCCGGCTCGTCGCGGTACAGGCCTGTCCGGTGCCGCCGTAGGCTCCGGCAACGGCAGCGTCCGCGGCGGCGTCGAGATCGGCGTCGGGCAGGACGATCTGTGGATTCTTCCCGCCCATCTCCGTCTGTACTGGAATGCCGCGATCGGCCGCGACACCCGCGATGTGCTCGCCGACCCCGTTCGAACCGGTAAAGGAGATCCCGTCGACGGCTTCGTTCGTCGTGATCTCGTCGCCGACAGTCGACCCGGGACCGACTAGGAAATTGACGACGCCGTCCGGTAGCCCTGCTTCCTCGAACAGTTCGACCAGATGCCGTCCGGTCAGCGGGGTGACCGACGACGGCTTGAACACGACTGCGTTGCCCGCGGCCAGTGCCGGTGCGATCTTCCACCCGGGCGTCGCCGCGGGGAAGTTCCAGGGTGTGATCAGCGAGACCACGCCGAGCGGTTCGCGAACCGTGTACGTGAACGTCTCCGGATCACCTGACTGCACGGTATCGCCTGTCGCACGCCGTGCTTCGCCTGCGAAGTACCTGAATATTTCCGCTGTTCGACCGACTTCACCGCGTGCTGACGAGATCGGTTTGCCCTCCTCGCGCGTCAAGGTCTCGGCGATCTCCTCCTGGTCGCGCTCGATCAGGTCAGCGATGTCGTATAACACCGAATCGCGTTCGTCGGGCGTCGTCGATTCCCACTCTTCGCTCGCGCGCTCGGCGGCGTCGATCGCCTGCTGAGCCTGCTCGAGTGTTGCTTTTCGGCCGCTCCCGACGATCTCGTCGGGTGACGCCGGATTTCGAGACTCGATCTCCTCGCCTTCGCCGGACTGCCACTCGCCGTCGATAAACTGTAGGCTCTCTGTTGGCATCGTTCGCTTCGAACTAACTGGTACGACAGATTTATTCTTTCCCTTCGTGTACGCCCGCCGTACTCCACGTAGTGCCTACTCGGCGAGCGCGTCGAGATAATCGCTGACCGCGCGTTCGGCGTCATACTTGGGTTCGTAGCCGAACTCATCGGCGAGGCGGCTATCGTCAAGCGGTGCGGGAAGGACGGGAGCGCTTCCTTCCGAAACGGTGATCTCCGCGTCCGGGTGGCCCTTCTCGCGTGCGAGCTCGGCGAGTTCGCCGACCGTTACGGTGTGCCCCACAACATTATAGACATCGTGGTCAAACTCGCCAGCTTCCAGAAGGTCTGCGAACAGCGGCCCGACGTCTCGCTCGTACAGCAGATCCCACGTGGTCTCCCCGTCATCGAGGTGGATTTCCCCGCCGCTTGCGGCCTCCTCGAACATCTGGACGATGAAGGGCTGCGCGCCCGGATACCGTTCGGGTCCGTATATCAGCGGCAGTCGGATCCCGGCGATTTCGAGGTCGTACTCCTGCCGGTACATATCCGCGAAGTACTCGTTTTTGACCTTGCAGGCGCCATAGAGGGAGTTTGGACCCGTCGGACTCTCCTCGTCGACCGTCTCGATACCGAGCTCATCGTAGTATTCGACGCCGCCGTAGACGACTGTCGATGAGGCCCACACGACCGAGTCGAGGTCGAACTGCCTGGCCGCCTCGATGACGTTATTGAACCCCTCGTTGTTGGTGTTCGAGGCTTGGTAGGGGTTCTCCTCTGCAGAGTCGAGTAGACCGCTGTTGGGGGTCCCGAAGTACGCGAACTGTAGGACGTCCGTGACGCCGTGCTCGGTAATCGCGTCGGAAATATCCGCGAAGGTCGTCATGTCGCCTCGCTCGATGATGATGCCCTGATCCTCCCCTGCGCGCTCTACGAACTCCTCGTCGGGCGCGAGGTCGAACGCGACCACGTCGTGGCCGCGATCGCGTAGTTCTTGGGTCGCGTACTCACCGAGGTAGCCGGACGCACCGATGACTAGGACTGACATAGAAAACTGTCTTCCGTCGGAAACTGTAAACGTTTCCCTCATAGAATCGGTCGTGCTGCCTAACTGACGATCGCGTATCTTTTTGTTCGGACCGGGATAGAGATCACATATGACGACGCGAGTTGCGATCGTCGGAGCCGGAAAGATCGGTACCAAGCACGCGCGAGTCCTCCATGCGTTACCCGGAGCTGACGTTTCACACGTTGTCGATACGCAGCGGGACGCCGCCGCCGATCTCGCCGAGCGGGTCGATGCAGCAGCTGTCCCGCTTGATGAGGCACTTACCTCGTCCGACGCAGTCTACGTCTGCACGCCGGACGATGCCCACGCCGAGAGCGCTCGCGCCGCCATCGAGACGGGCCTTCACACGTTCGTCGAGAAACCGCTGGCGACAGACCCAGACGTCGCAGCCGAACTCGTCGAACTTGCTGCCGAGAGCAACGCAGTCCATATGGTTGGTCACATACTGCGATTCGACAGTCGATACCGCCAGCTGCAGTCCGCAGTCAACGACGGTGCTGTCGGCGACATCCGCAACATCTCGGCAAGACGTCTCGTCGCTCGCGGGCGGGCGCGACGGACCGGCGCACAGTCGAGTCCCGCAATGCGTCTCGGCGTCCACGACTTCGATATCTTCCAGTGGTTCGCGGGCGAGCCGTTGACTGCCGTCTCCGCGAACGACGTCGACGGCGCGCTGCACGCAGAGGGCTATGACGTGGCCGATGTCGTATCGGTTACCGGAGAGTTCGCCTCCGGCGCGACGATGGATCTCACGATCGGGTTCTGTCTCCCTGATGGCCATCCCGGCTCCGTGGTAGACGCGACGATTGTCGGGACAGAGGGTGTGGCACAACTCGACGCAAGCGGTGAGGAAACGCAAATCTGGGACGGCGACAGCGGTGTGTATCCGGACACCAACCTATGGCCAGAGATGAGCGGACGACCCGGCGGGGCCCTTGAACGAGAGTCCCGAGAGTATCTCGCCGCGATCGAGAACGACGAAGAATCGCCGGTCCCGTTGGAGGCGGGTCGGGGCGCAGTCGCCGTTGCCGCTGCTGTCGAACGATCGATCGACATCGGCGGAACGGTTTCGGTCAACAGATAGGCGTTCTCACGGTGGATTTGATGCCTCTTGGCGAACATTGATTACGTAGCCCCCTGTTAGCGACGACTATGCACGTCAGTAGTATCGATGCGATTCCACTGGCTTATCCGCTCGATGACGGGCACGGGTACGGAAGCGCACGCGGTACGGTCGATCAGCGCGTCTCGACGTTGATTCGAGTAGAAAGTGACGACGGAACCGTTGGCTGGGGAGATGCGTTCGGCCCGCCTCGGACGATGGCAACCCTCGTTGATGAACTGCTGGCCGACGTCGTCGTAGGAATGAACCCCTTCGAGGTCGAATCGCTCTGTGAGGAAATCTACACCGGGCTCTATCACTTCGGATCCAGCGGCCTGCTCCAGAGTGCCGTCAGCGGTATCGACATTGCACTGTGGGATCTCCTAGGGCGATCACTCGATACCTCCGCCAGCAACCTGCTGGGCGGTCGAAAACGGTCCACCGTCACACCGTACGCCTCGACGATGTACGTCACAGAGTGGGGACAGGATCCCGCCGAACCGATCCAGGAAGCCGTCGACGAGGGGTTCACCGCAGCGAAGATCAAGATCGGCCGCGGGATCGACGATGACATCGAACGGGTCCGGACCGCCCGATCGATCCTCGGCGACGACGCCGAACTCATGGTCGACTGCAACGGCAACTACCGCCCGCAACAGGCCGCGAAACTCGCCAACGCGATTGAGGCCTACGATGTCCACTGGCTCGAAGAACCGCTGCCGCCGGAAGATCTGGACGGCTACGAGCGCCTCCAGCAACGCGTCGACGTGTCGCTCGCAGCGGGTGAGGCCGCCTATGCTCGTTTCGAGTTCGATGAGCTGTTCGAGCGCGGGACGATCGACGTCGCCCAGCCCGATGTTTGCAAGTGCGGCGGGCTCTCGGAAGCGCGCCTGATCGCCAAGCTGGCGACGACCCACAACGTCGCCGTCTCCCCGCACGTCTGGACCGGTGCGATCGGTCTCGCCGCGAGTCTCCAGTTCGCGGCCTCGCTCCCATCGTATCCCCACTCGACGAACGTTCCCGAGGAACTCCTCTTCGAGTTCGATCGCGCGGACAACGCCTTGCGCTCTGAACTGCTCGATGATCCGATCGATCCGACTGGCGGAGAAGTGTCGATCCCCGACGGCCCCGGGCTCGGCGTGAGCGTCGATCGGGACGTCGTTGAACGGTATCGTATCGACGAGGCCTGATAGGACGGTTGTAGGACCACAACTGACCCTACGAGACGACGTCATTATTCCGGAGCTCTTGACTAGCTTTCATCAGCAAAACGATTAAGCATCTCTCTTTCCTGGCATATAATAACATGGACGTTGACTCTGCCGAGGATACCGAAATCGTGACGCAACCCCAAGCGGTACCCGAGCAGGCGGCCCGTGAGCAGGTCACGGACCGCTTGACTGCGCGGGTAAAACGACTGGTCTACGATAAAGACGTCATCCGTACCGATCTCCGGTACAAGCCGTACTTCGCATTCGACGTCGTCCTGACCAAGCGCGTTTTTCGCGGCGAGGACAAGGTCACGGAGGGGTCGATTATCGTCGACGCCCTCAGCGGTATCACCCGCCCTTTCACGACCGACGCTATCGAAACCCAGCACAAAACGGTTCCATCGACGTCCGTCCTGCCGGTAGAAGTCGACGAATCCGATGCTGTCGTCGAAGCTAACAGCCGACGAATGCAAGTCCAACACCGCGAGCGCGGAAAAGTCGAGATGGACGAAGAGCCACGGATGGTTCACAAACCGATCTGGTTGGTCGAACTCGCGGACGGGTCGGTCAAAGCAGTCGATGCAGTAGACGGCCGCGTCTACGGTGATATGTTACTTGGATAGAGTCACAACGACAACCGCTCAGGAAAAAAGGGATCGAACGTCAGTAGTGAATCTGTTTGAGTGCCGCGTCGGCGCGCTCTGCTAGATCCTCATCTTCTTCGACATCAACGCCGCCGTCCGTGGCGACGGTCGGCTGTCGAATGTTCGCCGGCACCTTACTCTTTCCTTCGAGCAGGCTTCCGCCGACAAGGACCAGCACCGAGACGACGAACCCGATCCATCCTACGTAGTACGGCGGCATGGCCGGGAACAGGTCGTTGATCGTTGTGACAAGCCCGAACTCCAGCGAGATCATCAGGAAGCCGTTGATTGCCCCGCCGATGACCATGCTACCGAACACGGCGTTCGGCGTCGCGCGTCGCCAGGCCACGCTCGCCCAGAGTGCCGGGATCACTGCCCACCCGATCGTCAGGTACGCCAGGATGAGTGCGATGATCGTCTCGAAGTACAGCGCACTCAACAGGGCGACCGTCGCGTATCCGAGCGTGATGATACGAGCGACGCGTAGCACCTGCTGTTCGGACGCTTCGGGGCGGAACGCTCGATAGAGGTCGTTGGCAGCTAACGTGGACGGTCCGAGTAAGTAGCCGTCCCCGCTCGACATCACCACCGCTAGCAACGCCGCAGCAACCAGCCCCGCGAGATACGCCGGTAGAAGCTCCATCGCCAGCATTGGGAAGGCGAAATCGGGATTTTCGAGTGGCTCCGAGAAGACGACCCTCGCGTACGCGCCCAGTGCAGGCGAGACGTACGCGATCAGCAGGTAGCTCATCCCGCCGAAGATGGGGGCCCAGTAGGCGACTTTGAGGTTCTTGGCACTCACCATGCGCTGCATGTTGTGATTGAGGAACATATCTGCGATCCACAAGAAGATGAGCGTTACGAAGAACAGCCATCCCATGGTGAGGTCTCCGAGCGGTGCGATCGTGTGTGGATCGAAGTATCCCTCAGGGAACGTGTTCGTCGTCGCGCGCATCGCCTGAAACCCACCTTGGGTCGCGGCGAGGTACACGACCATGGCTACGGCTGCGCCGCCTGAGAGGATAACTTGTACGACGTCCGTGTAGGCGATTCCCCACATACCGCCGAGGATCGTGTACACCGTTACGAGTATCGCTCCGACGATGATACTCTGGGTGAACGGCACGTCGAAGAACACGGTTACGACGGTCCCGAACGCTACGAACTGTGCGCCGAGCAGTCCGAGGCTGACGATGAGATTGAGCACCGTCATCACGATCGCGTTCTTGTTGTCAAAGCGCAACCCGAACCATTCGGAAATCGAGAAGGCGGCGATCTTTCGTAGGACGACTGCCAGGAGTAACGCCCAGAACATGAACCGGATGACCGCTCCGAGCGAGTACCACACGCCCATCCACAGGTGTTCGTATCCGAACCCTGCGATACCGAGTAGCGTTACGCCTCCCCACTGGGTGGCGAGTACCGTCCCCGCGAGGAAGATCATCCCCAGATTACCGCTCGTACTCCAGTAATCCTCGAATGAGTGTGTCTTCGTCGCGCCCCATATTCCGATAAAGAAGATCGCGATGATATACGCGATGACAATGTAGCCTTCTGTCGTAAAGAGTCCTTGTACCATGGGTCAGTCCCTCCACGTCTCTGTTTTTTCGTTTGGCTTGATTATCTGTTCGTAGAATACCCAGCCGAACGCAACGAATCCACCCAGGTACAACAACACTACGATGTACGAATACCCCTGGAACATCGTGAACGGGAACAGTGCGAACAGAGCGATCGACACCGCGGCCATCGAAAGCAACGCGAACTGGCCCGTTTGTCGTTCGACGAGGTACTGTCCAACAGGGATACGTTCCCGGAGCGATTCCATGTGGGCAAAGTAGCCTGATTCCAGCCGCTGAATGTTTGCGACTGTTGTATCGGGATCCCTCTCGGTCCTCTCAGCCGTCTCACCTTCTGGTTTTCCTGACATTGTCTTTGATATCCAATTGCGTATTCTTGATCATGCCCTATGCAACCAGTTGACAGATTAACGTACTATGTTATAAAAGTAGTGGACGTTC
>LFFM01002689.1_pt1 | contig 11558 bp, 14 predicted proteins | sample 643131 | NCBI WGS metagenome assembly LFFM01 (sample SAMN03777445, study PRJNA286221) | soda lake metagenome | biome: soda lake; feature: Kulunda steppe; material: water; isolation source: sample Tc-Br brine of Tanatar trona crystallizer | place: Russia: Kulunda steppe | collected 2011-07
GGCCTTAATTTGTGCCGGCGCCTGCGTAAACCTCCATACGGATATCGGGGTTTATCTCCTAAAGAAAAAAAGCTGAAGCAGGGCACCTACTTTTGGTGTCTCAAGGACAATCCGCTACCATAATTCAAGTAGCTAAAGTGTCATTCTCGCTTATTTCCATTTCGTCAATTGAATCGGAAAGTTCATCAAGCTGTCGATCTAAACGGTTCAAAGAATGGTTGAGTTCGGCGGTGTGGCGGCGCGTCACCAGCCCGACCCGGTTCAAAACCGGCTCTATATGTTGAGTAGCATATTCAACCTCATTAACCCATTCGTAAATTGATTTGCTGATCATCTTCTGTCGCGGTTAAATTAAAAATCGAAACAAAAGACAGAATCAACCACCTTATTGGCAGTTGATTCTGATATTTAGAGCCTGAAACTCAGTTCAGGTGCTAACTTACTTCTTCTGTGAGGAGCCGGATGAACTCTGGCTGCTTTTCGATTCAGATTGTTTTTCCTCAAGTTTATCCGACAGATTCTCCACTTTCCTGGTTAGTTTATCCACTTTTTTCGTCAATGTGGAAACCTCATCCTGAGTAGGAACTCCCAGGCCTTTAACCACTTTGGCTACACTTTCTTCAAAGGTATCTTCAGCTTTGGAAAAAACATCACTGAACTGTTTCTCAACTTTTTTATAGTTTTCAGAAACACTATCCAGAACTGAATCTACTTGTTCTTTGCTTTTGCCTTCAAAATCCTCGCCCTTTTTTACCAGGTTTTTGTACAATTTGCTGCCTTCTTCCTCTACAGAAGCAAGGGCGCCTAAACCAGCGAGCCAGATTTCGCGTGCTCGTTCACTCAATTCTTCGGTTCTTTCTTCTTTCTTTTTGTCTTTACTCATGGTAAACTCCTTTATTTAAATCAGTTTATTACATTTATTCATCAATTTTGCCTTCAAGTTGCTCGACTATCTTCTCAAGGCGGTCAACATGCTCATTCAAATTTTTGCAGGATTCCTGCAGTCCGGTTGTCTTTCGCTCATCCGGAAACATGCCCATTTTTTGCAGGGCTGAAGAAATTTTATCCAGGCCTTTATCCACAGCGCGATCGTTCCATCTGATCATTTCCTGGAGAATAGAAGTCGGTATATTCGGCATGGACCTGCCTTGTTCAGCGATAATCTGAGCCAATACAGGTGCGGTCAAGTCTTCCTGTTCATCCTTATCCGTAACTCGGACAGTTTCGCCCTGCCGTATCAAACCCGCCACCTCCTCAAGAGAGACGTAACGGCTGTGTAGCGGGTCGTACAATTTCCGGTTACTATATCGCTTGATAACTCTTTCCATTTCCATGATAAGGTGATTTGTTTGATATAACGCAGCGCGTCATAACGTTATTACCTGGCAGAATTACCAATCCGCGATATCTACAAATTTATATTTGAGCCTGTTTCTAAAGCCATGAATGTTTATATCATGGTGGTGAGTCATAAAGCGAATGTTTGCCGGTATAAAATCGTTCTTTTCGATGGGAACCTTTGACCGTATAAAATGATTTACCGAGTATCACATTCCGGTATCAAATTATAACTTTGATTGTTATCTTTCAAAGTTTACCCAGAGTATATACGAATACATCTATTTATGGCCGAAACTCAGAAATCCGGAGTCGAAGAACTGGAGTTCGAGGAAGCACTCAAGCAACTTTCCGAAATTGTAGCGAAACTTGAATCCGAAGAAGTAGGGCTGGAAGAAGCTATTTCTCTGTTTGAAAAAGGATCCAAACTTTCGCAACACTGTGCCGGTGTCCTGGAAGAGGCTGAGCTTAAAATAGAAAAAGTTAACAAGGATAAAGATCAGGATTGATGGAATCAGAACAATTTAAGTTAGGTAAGCTCCTCTCACAGATCAATTACCCTGAAGATCTGCGCAAACTGGATATTGAACAACTGCCGGAAGTATGCGATGATCTTCGCGATTACATCATCGATACCATCTCGGTTCATGGCGGTCATTTTGGTGCCAGTCTCGGTGTTGTGGAGCTCACAGTTGCCATCCATTATAATTACAACACCCCTGATGATCTGGTTGTCTGGGATGTAGGGCATCAGGCTTACGGACACAAAATTTTAACCGGCCGTCGCGAAAATTTCCATACCAACCGCAAGTATGAGGGCTTAAGCGGCTTTCCAAAGCGCTCGGAGAGCCCCTACGACACATTCGGAGTCGGCCATTCCAGTACATCAATTTCTGCAGGCTTGGGCATGTCAGTTGCCAGAGATATGCTCCATGAGGATAAAAAAGTTGTGGCGCTTATCGGCGACGGCGCCATGACAGCCGGGCTCGCTTTTGAAGCGATGAACAATGCAGGTGCCCTCAACCGAGATATTCTGGTAATACTCAACGACAACGCCATGTCCATCGACCCGAATGTAGGTGCGCTTAAGGAGTATCTGGCGGATATAACCACCAGCGGCACTTTCAATAAACTGCGGGATGAGATTTATGACATGCTCGGCCATTTTAAATCCGCCGGTGAGAAAATGCGGAAAGCGGCGTCCCGCCTTGAAGATGCCGTAACTTCGGCAATGACTCCCGGAGGATTGTTCAAAGCGCTCGGCTTTAAATATTACGGGCCGGTGGACGGACACAATGTCACTAACCTTTCCCGGCAGCTGCATGATCTGCGAAATGTATCCGGGCCCAAGCTGCTCCACGCGGTTACAGTAAAAGGAAAAGGCTTTGCCCCGGCAGAGGAAGATCAGGTAAAATGGCACGCTCAGGGCAGTCCTTTTGATAAAGTAACCGGACAATCACTTGCAAAAAAACCTACGGTAAAGCCACCGCCCAAATACCAGGATGTTTTTGCTGATACTCTTGTTGATTTAGCCGGGAAAGATGAAAAAATTGTCGGCATCACTGCAGCGATGCCATCAGGCACGGGGATGCTTAAGATGATGAAAGAGATACCCGACCGAGCATTTGACGTCGGTATTGCTGAACAGCATGCCGTCACTTTTGCTGCAGGGCTGGCAACTCAGGGGATTAAACCATTTGTTGCCATCTACTCTACCTTCCTGCAGCGTGGCTATGATCAGGTAATCCATGATGTGGTAATTCAAAAACTGCCTGTAGTTTTTTGTATGGATCGTGCCGGTCTCGCCGGCGCAGACGGCCCGACACACCACGGCTTGTATGATATTTCCTACCTGAGGAGTCTGCCGAACATGGTAGTCGGAGCTCCGATGAATGAAATTGAGCTTCAAAATATGATGTTTACTGCATGGAAGCATCAGGAGGGGCCGTTTGCCATACGCTATCCGCGGGGAGCATCCGCAGGATTAGACCGTAACCAGCATTATGAACAGCTGCATCCCGGCAAAGGCCGCAAACTGAAGGAAGGCGATGATATCGCAATTCTTTCCTACGGCACGATCGGAAACGAAGCCTTAAAAGCGGTCGAACAGCTCGAAGAGCAGGGTATCGATGTCGGCCACTATGATTTACGGTACGTGAAACCGCTTGACACCGACCTCATCGATGAAATTGCTTCGTCTTATAAACACCTGATCACCGTTGAAGACGGTGCCAGACTCGGCGGATTCGGCTCTGCTGTTGCAGAATATCTGATGCAAACTTCAAACCGTCCGGGCATGACCATCCTTGGCGTACCAGATCGGATAGTAGAACACGGAACCCAGCCTGAGTTGTATCACGAAGTGGGTATCGATGCAGAAGCCATAGCCGAAGAGGTTAAAGAGGCAGTTGCAGTATTACCCGATACGGTTTGATCTCAGAACCAAAATCATCATCGCGACATAAGGGCGGGCATGTAAAGGATTATGAGCAATACTGAGGAATGGAAACTACATCATTTCCGGTATGATCTGCCTGATGATTTAATCGCTCAAAATCCTGCCGAACCGAGAGACCATTCCCGGCTACTGGTTTATGAGCGTGCCACTGGAAAAATTACAGATGATTATTTCTATAACATCCCGAATCATCTACCGGATTCAACTTTGCTGGTATTAAATAATGCCAAAGTTGATAAAGCCCGGCTCAAGTTCGGCAACAAAGAGGTGTTTGTAATCCGGCAATTCGATCCTTATACGGTAGAAGCGATGGTTCGTCCGGGTAAAAAATTCCGGATCGGCCGAAAAATAGCGCTTAGCGATAAAATTGAAGCAGAAGTTCTGGATGTTGCTGAAGACGGGCTTCGCAGAATCCGGTTTAATCATGACCTTTCTGATTCCACTTACGACCCGTACCGGCTCACACCGTTTCCGCCTTACATCCGGCAGGATGAAACACTTTCGGACCATTACCAAACCATCTACGCCCAAAAGCAGGGAAGTAAAGCTGCCCCGACGGCCGGCCTGCATTTCACTGACCGGGTTTTTAATCAACTCGATCAAAAAGGAATCACCCGCACTGAAGTGACGCTGCATGTAGGTTTGGGCACATTTGCGCCGGTCAAAACGGAAAATCTTGATGAGCACAAAATGCATTCCGAAGAATATGAAATCGATAAAGCCACGGCGGAGTTGCTAAATCAGGCTGAACATATCACGGCTGTCGGCACAACATCAGCCCGCACACTTGAGGCGGCCCGGCGTCAAGATGGATTTCATCCGGAACGCAAAGCTACCGACATATTCATCACTCCGGGTTATCAGTTTAAAGCGGTAGATGCCATGATCACAAATTTTCATCTTCCCGAAAGCACTCTTTTGATGATGATTTGCGCTTTTGCAGGGTATGAAGAAACCATGCAATTGTACGAACACGCCATCCGGGAGCGGTACCGCTTTTACTCTTTCGGGGATGCCATGCTGATTTTGTAGGTATTTCAGAAATTGCAAATTAAAAAAATGAACCATTCAAAATCTGTAGATGCGAAAAGCTGCCATCATTCGTATATTATAATCCTTAAAGAAAAATGCGCCCGTAGCTCAATCGGATAGAGCGTCTGACTTCGGATCAGAAGGTTGGGAGTTCGAGTCTTCCCGGGCGTACTCAATGAAGCCCAATGACTTAGAGTTGTTGGGTTTTTGTTGTTTTAGAGAGGTTTTTGGCTGTGGGGTCATGCCGGAGGCATAATGAATCGATACTTCCGCATTTTAAACTGATTATCTTCAGCTGCTCCATCCCTCTACTCATTTTCAGGTTTTCCCAAACATCCGGATATCTTACCTTAGACAGCAGCGCCATAAAATTAACTTGTCACTGCCATGCCGGATTTTACGCTTGAAACCCTCGCCCTGATCAGCATCGGGCTGTATGCCGTCTTGATTGTCAGCATTGGCTTTTATGTGTCCCGGCAGATTGGCGATTCCGGGGATTACTTTCTCGCGGGCCGCTCCCTCACCTGGTATCTGATCGGCCTGTCCCTGCTCGCCTCAAATATGTCGAATACCAGTATCATCGGGAAACTGAAGAACTCAAAACCAAGCCTTTGTACGCCAATTATCACTACCAGGCCATCGCACTGTTGCTTGTAACCGCCGCTATTGTGATCGGGTTCTGGTGATGGGGATTCCAAAAATATCCTGAGTGGCGCCCTATTAAAGAGCGCCACTTTTTTAAAAACTTACTTGCCGTCAGCAAGCTCCATCATCACTTCCGTCAACAGTTCCATTCGGCCGGTATCTTCCGCATCTGTGCCGGCAAGATCATCAGCAAGTGATTCGAGTGCAGTACGCTGGTCTGAGGCATCTGCCATCGCCTCGATATCGTCCAGCTCAGCACGGGATGAATCAATATGTTCTTCGGAGAGACCCTCGCCGCGTTCCAACTGGTCGAGGTAGGCGCGGGCAACTGCAAAGTCGGCCGGCCACTCGTTTTTCGGCTGGTGCATGGCATTGAACTCATCGTATGTGACCAGCCTGGCTGCTTCCAGTTCGTTTTCGGTGAGATATTCGTTCGGCTCGAGCTCCAGCACATCAAAGCCGCGGGCGATCTCGGTGCCGTAAATGTAGCCGTTGTACCAGTATGTTGACCAATACCCGGCCACATGCAATTCCTCATCGCTCATCGGGCCGCGATCGAAGTAGGCAACCTCATAGGCATTTTCCGGATCAGTGAAATCAAAGACGGACACGCCACCCTGGTACCACGCCTGCACCTTGATGTCGCGTCCCGGCACCGGAATGAGCGAGCCGTTATGCGCAACGCAGTTCTCGGTTTCCTCCTGCGGAACCGGCAGCTTGTAATATCCGTGTTGAGTGAGTTCGTCGTCTTCATGAGAAAAGAAGGCGTTAGCGCCCCATTCGGTGGGATCTTCTTCCCGGCATCGCGGCGAGGTGCCACCGCCCCATTCGTCGGTGTAGAGGATGGTAGATCCATCATTGCTAAAGGTGGCGGAGTGCCAGTATGCAAAATTCTCATCCACTACAGCATCGATACGTTCCGGATTTACCGGATCGGTGATATCAAGCAGGATACCGTTACCTGCACAGGCACCGGCCGCAAGTCCGAGTTCCGGATAGATGGTGATGTCGTGACATTGATTCGTTTCGCGCGAGCGCTGGGTATCCTCACCGTGATCGCCGCCGGGCCACAATCCGGCAACTTCGTCCTCGTCCGCAAAAATACGTGGCTCGCTTACGATTTCGGCATGCTCAGGCGCGTCCAACGGCACCTGAATTATTTCAATTTGGTAGAGTGAGGTTTCGGGATCGTCCTCGTCGGCAACACAACCTTCCAGCTCTTCACCCGATCGCACGTAGCTTGTACCAGAGTTGTACACGTAAAGATTTTCATCATCATTCGGATCGTCGAGGATAGTGTGAGTGTGTGAACCACGACAGGTCTGCACGGCGGCGATCTGCTGTGGTGTGGTGATGTCGCTCACGTCAAAGATCCGAACTCCGCGAAAACGCTCCTCATTTACCTCACATTCAGCTCCGATCACATCGCAATCTATCCGCCCGCGCGGCTGTTCGACGGACATGAAAACGAGATCCCCGTAAATCGATACATCTCCCTGCCCGCCCGGGCATACGACAGCAACCTCAAGCTGCGGACTTTGAGGATCGGCGATATCGTAGATTTTGAATCCGTAAAAATTGCCGACAATCGCGTAATTATCCTGGAAAGCGATATCCGAGTTAGCATAGTTCAGGTCGCCGGGATTTTCCGAATCCTTGAAGATATCGGGACGCGGCAGCGAAGCAAGTAATTCCATGTTATACGAGGCGGTTTCGGCGTCGTACCATCCGGCTCCAAGATCAATGCGCGGATCATCCGGATCCCACCAGATCTCGCTCTCCTCCTCTTCATTTTGATCGTTGGTATAGGCGTGAACCTCCGGGATTGTCGCGAGACCAATCAGCAAAGCAAAAGCGAAAATCAACGCTGATCGCATGTAGGTTTTAATGTGGGCAAAAGTAGTGATGGAATTCATAGGTTCAGAAAAAGGGTTGATTCAAGATGGTTTATAAAAATAAAGTTGGCGTTTACGGCTTGGTATCGAGCATCTCCTGCATACGCTGTATTTCAATGCGCTGATCCGACTCGACGTGCGAGGCAAAAGCAAATGCTTCCGTTTCCTGTCCGCCGGCGGGTGATGCCATCAAATCGTGTACCATATAGATAGCGCCTTCATGGTGGAAAATCATAAATTCAAGGAAAAGCTTATCAAACTCTTCACCAGAAGCTGCTGCCAGCTCTTCCATCTGTTCGTTGGATAGCATCCCGTGCATATCCCCGTGGTCGTGTCCGTGATGGAGGTGTCCTTCGGTTTTCAGCGGCTCTATGTCGTGCAGCATGTGATGAAGATGGTCCGGAGCCTCTTTACCACGTCTCTCCAGCCATGCGATCATCTGGTCGATCTCATCACCCTGGGATCGTTCCATTCGGTCGGCCATACGCTTAATAGCTTCAGTTTCAGTGCGATCCGGCACAAGGGCGGTCATCTGAAGTGCCTGCGCGTGGTGGAGAATCATCTCCTTCATAAAGGTCACGTCAGCCTCGCTGTAAACGGGTTCATCGCCTCGGTCTCCTCGCGGACCGTCATCGACTTCGCTGGCCTGACCGGGTGCACCGGGCCGCACGATACGAGAAGGTTCCCCTTTTGCGACCCTTCCGGGCGTTAATACCTGTGTCTCTTCACCGGGCGCGCCGGGCCGGACAACCCGCGACGCTTCAGGCGCAGAGTCCTCATTGAAAACACGTGTGTCATCACCCGGTGCTCCCGGCTGTACAGTGCGGACGTCATTAGTGTCGGTAGTGGACTCAGCGGCTGAGACCTCACCGGCTAAACAGGCAAAGCCTGCTATCCCGAGAATGATTAAACATGGTAAAAACACACATTTACGCGCCTTAGCAGATTGATATACCATATGCACAGATTTTTACGGGGCTTCCTGCAACACTTCTTTTATGAAAAACAGAGAGATAATACAGAATCCCGTTTCTCTAAACAAGCCACAATCGAGATGCCCGGAGCAGATGCGCATGCCTGCCGGTTTGAATTAATTTATAGTAAAATCTCTGGGCTTATAAGGGTACAGATTCGACTCTTGAAAACACAGTACGAACCCGCACCATGACATTTCTCAAGTAATTTGTTGTGCAATTTGCCGGAACCTGTAGTGCTTTGACTTTTCAGGTTCCGGTTTATTCTCTTGTCAGGCAGCTTTAGGTTTGAAATAGCTGCTTAATTTCATTTCGGGATGGCACACGGCCTGAAATTTTTATTTCGTCATCTACCACTACGGCAGGAGTCAGGCGTACCCCCATCTGTACGAATTTTTGAAAGTCACTTACATGCTTAACATCTGCATCAACATCAAGCTCACTAAGAACTTCTTTTACTGTTTTTTCGGTTTGATGACACTTTCTGCATCCGGGTCCTGCTATTGTTACTTTCATGATTTTACTCGCTTTATTGTTCAGGTTAATAGTTGTGTTTGATCTATTGGTCATAGTCATATGAATTCAGCCGAATTCATCAGAGGATAAAGTTTCCGAATAACCACCCAACAAGAGTGCCAAGTATGATTATGGTAGGGATATAGACCAGAGCTTTCTTAATTCCGAATATCCTTGCAATTGCCAGCCAGTTGGGCAGACTGATTCCCGGGCCGACCAAGAGAAGCGTCAATGCCGGGCCGTATCCCATGCCCATATTTATCAGAGTATCCACAAACGGAGCTTCGGTCATAGTGGCGAAATAACTGAAAGCTCCGATTAAGGTGGCAAGAAAAGAAGCCGATAAAGCATTACCGCCCAGCCATTGCTGCACCCAGGCTTCCGGAAGAATAGCTTCGATTATTCCTACCAGAAAAACCCCGCCAAGCAGCAACGGGAAAATGATTTTAACAAACCACCAAGTTTCATTAAGCCATAATTTAATCTGACTCCACTCAATCATCAGCCACGCGTATCCTGCAGCTAAAATAGCTCCGGTGCCAAAAATCAAAACCTTATGCAGATAGGGACCTTCCATAACCAGATAGTTGGGCGCAAGCAGACTCAATAACACCAAAATTATCAGTACAAAGTTTGTGAGTGTTATTATGGATGGTCTTGAAGAAGATGGATTCGAATCAGTAGCGGAATTTATCTGCTCCCGCATTTTTTGCTCCTCCCCGGCAAATGCACTCTTCATCACCAGACCTACAAAAACCGCCATAATTAATGCGGCTGCAATGCGAACAGTAACTATCTCCGCTCCAAGTATTGTGCCCGTATATACCAGAGCTAAAATGTTGGCTGCCGGTGCAACCCAAAGAATGATGAATGCAACCCCAACCCCGGCTCCGGCATAATACAAACCTGCTGCTACGGGGATAACGGTGCAGGAACACGCTGCAACCAGAAAACTTGCTATCGCGGCAAGGGGAAAAGATTTCCAAATGCTGGCCTGCGCACCAAGTAAATCCAGAATAGCTTCTCTGTTCAAAAATGTCACCATCGCACCGGCCAGAAAAAAAGCCGGAACCAGACAGGTGAGGGTGTGCTCCATAATGTAGTATTCAAGAGATGCCCAGCCTGATAGAAATAAATCCGTAACTAATTCCATAAAAAACTAAATGTAAATATAATCAACTACTCATATAATGATCTAAAAAAATACTTCGCTTAATACCTGTATTTATTCAACAGCACTGAGCTTATCCGGTTGATGCGAATCGGCATCAGCTATTTTGGCTGATAGCTCAAGCAAGTCCCAAATCTTGTCATTTGCTACATGATAATTGATCCGAACACCTGACCGGTGAGGCACTAAAATCCCACTATCAACAAGCACTTTTATATGACGGGATAAATTCGACTGCTCCAAACCAAGTTTTGGTGCTATTTCACAACTGCAATGATAGCCGTCTCTTACTTTTTCCAGTATACGGATACGGTTGGGATGAGCTAAGGCATCCAATATTCGCGCCTGTTTTTCTGGAGCAACCCGGTTCATAGCGTTGTGTTTAACATTGTTCAAATAAATACTTTTTATTGCTATGCACTAAAATATGAGTAATTGATCATATAGTCAACAATATTCTTTAATCAGCCTTCTAAAGCGGTTTTTTCAGACAATCTGAACTTCAGGCGCATGCTCAAATACTTCGCCTTTTCAAAATCATCCTCTCCGGAAGTGCTTTGATGTAGGCCATCACCCATCGCATTTTTTTACCGGTATAGATCTTATGCTTGCCTTTTTTCCACGCCTCATAGATATCCCTGCCTGCTACGGGTAGTGGTGTTTCACCGAATTTAGGTTTGCGTCCCGCAACCATTTTTGTAGGCACGAATCCCGGCAAAACAGTGATTGCATGAGCACCTGTTGGGTACAAGCGATGGCGCAATCCGTCCAAATAAACCGTCAGTCCGGCTTTGGCGGAAGCGTAGATATAGCTGCTTTGGCGCCCACGGTCACCTGCGACGGAGCTCAGGCCTATAATGGTGCCTTTGCCTTTTTGCTCAAAATCAGCAGCGATTATCTCCAGGATACTAATAGCACCCAGTAAGTTGCCTTCTATAACTTTGCGGGCTTTTTCAAAATCCTGCTGACTCTCCTTCTGACTGATCAGTACCCCGAATGCCTGGATCACTACATCCGGCCGGGATTCCAGATTTTCATAAAACTCACGGTGTGAGTCGTAATCAAGAGCATCAAACTTGATACCGCTTGCTTTCACTCCGTACTTGTCGGCAAGCATTGAAGCATTTTCTACAGTTTTTTCCTCATTCCGCGAGGCAAGAATAATTTCGGCTTTTTCATTTTCCGCAAATTTTTCTGCGGCTGCCAACCCGATCTCAGAATTTCCGCCAAGCACAAGTACTACCATATAGCTCCGTTTTTAAAAATTATAGGTATCCGATTCATGCAAGGTGTAGAAAATTGCGAATTCCAATGAATATCAAAATGACTTTCATCATATAATATACACAATAAAATAGGTCACAGCTATGGACAAACTCATTTATTTGAAACAGTATCTCATATTCATGATCAGTAGTGTCCGGTTAAATGTCAAAGAGTCCCAACTGGTTAGCTTGAGAGGCTCTGTTTCGCGTGAGTTCATCGTCTAAAAATAGCTCTTTAAAGCTCATATGCTCCAATAATGATAC
>LFFM01002691.1_pt1 | contig 11556 bp, 5 predicted proteins | sample 643131 | NCBI WGS metagenome assembly LFFM01 (sample SAMN03777445, study PRJNA286221) | soda lake metagenome | biome: soda lake; feature: Kulunda steppe; material: water; isolation source: sample Tc-Br brine of Tanatar trona crystallizer | place: Russia: Kulunda steppe | collected 2011-07
AGTGCGATCGACTGCAACAGAACATGATACTGTGTCGGTAATGAATAGAGCTCTTTCTCAACGATGACACGTTCCAGCTGTTCAGACGCCTCACGTACGTGATCTTCAGTAACAGTAGCGTCTTCATGCTTTCGAGCGAGGCGACCAGCAAGGCGAAGTATCTCTATTGCGTCTCTCGCACTTCCAGTGTCTTGAGCAACGATAGCAGCCACGTATTCAACAATTCCCTCATCAAGTACTCCATCTTTGAACGCAAGTTCAGATCGTTGCAGAAGTATTTCCTGAAGTTGCGGTGCGTCGTACGTCGAAAAGTGGATTTCGTCTTCCTTGAGTGTTGAGCTCGCACGAGCAGAAATATTCTCTCGAAACGTGAAATTATTAGAAATACCGATAACGCCAATCATTGTGTCGACATGCCCGTTTGCCTTTGCTCGTGGAATTTGATACAAGAGCGAATCGTCCGTCCCCAAACTATCGACCTCGTCTAATACGATCATGACATGTGTCGCCTCGAGGGCATCGATCTCCCGCCAAAGCATGTTCAACACGTCAGATCGAGAATATCCGGTCCCTTTGATTCGGTCTTCGAAATCAAGAAGTTCGTTGACAGTATCGACAGTGGCCTGATAGGATGTTTTATCTTTGCAGTTGACCCAGACATGTTCAAACGAGACGTCATCTTGATCTTCAACTGCATCGCTTAGAGCGTCGAGAATTCGACGGGTTGCAACAGTTTTTCCGACACCAGTTTCTCCATAGACAAGAATGTTGTTTGGTTCGTCCCCAGTTTTGATATCCTCAAGTGCAAATCGATAGTCGTACATCTCCTCTTCCCGGCCAGGAAGTTCATCAGGAACGTATGTCTCCCGAAGGACACTCTTGTCCTCGAAGATCTCGTTTTTGATATCGAAGAGACCCATATCAGGAGATATCATCCAACTGTATTAAATCTAGCCCAACCAAATTGCGCGTGTCTCATATGACTCACAGTGGTAGACACACAGACACCGTTTTGCAAGTGTCTTGGTCAAAAAAAGAGGGGAAGGGGAGAAGATTTGATTCAGATAGGAGAAGGCAATAAAGAGCTGTCACTTAGAATTGATTTGATTTTGTTGGCGACTAACACAAACACTATCTAGAAACGAAATCTTTTAGTGCTGTTGTATGTAACCAGAACCGTACTGTAATCAGAAAGAAGCAAGAGAGGCCGTAGACCGACCGCTTCTGTCGACTTCGAGCCTAAATCTTCTAAATCATCAGTTTGCGCGGTAGCAACGCTCTTCCCTCTTTATTTTCTGTTCCGGTCGGGCCTCCACACTCGTGAGTGAAGACACTTGCAAAACGGTGTGTGTGTGTCCAGAAGTATCTCTATATCAACTGGATATTCTGATTAACCATCAATAGACACGTGCAAACTGGTGTCTCTTCTCTCTTCTACCGCGTAACTTGTTGTCTATCAACAGTCCAAGACACATGCAAATCGGTGTCTGTCTCTATTGCTGCCTAAAGGACACGTGCAAATCGGTGTGTTTCAGCTACATATGACACATGCAAAACGGTGCGTATCTGTCTACGAAAACCTCAAAACTGAGCGAGTGAACGCGGTTTTAGGCGCCGGTTGGAGACGGACTCTCCTCATATATTATGACCTGCTTGAGAAAATGTCCTACATCGGGCTCCAGACACCTACCGATCCGAGATAGGCGCACCACACGGTTTCTTCCGATCGTTAGTCCATATTGGGGTCGAAGTGCGTCAGGCGCTTGAAACCCTGATGACTGTCGATGAACTGCTGCCGACCTGGACCTACACATCGATACGACCTAAGAGCGGGTTGCGTATCTCGTGGACTCCGAACGGGTCATGCGAGATGGCTAGACAGTCCGTTCCAACTAAAGGTGTTTCACCTGCGGCCCTGAAGATAGACCTCACGACAGTTGCGGCCTCCCTCAGCGTTCGGCGCCGTAGACAATTTTCGAGTGAGCTTCGTACCCACAGTCGAGACAGTCGAACCACCGTTGTACCTTCGCGCCATCTGCTGACTTCTGGCCGACGGCAACGTTGTCGTTCGAGCACTCGGAACAGGTAAGCTCGGGGGTCGGTTTGTCTCGTAGTGCATCTCGGAACGTGGTAGCCTCCTTCGTCTAAAAGCCTCGCGACCAGATAGGATAACTACCGATGAGCATTGCCGCGCGCCATTTGTACCGGTAGGTGCCTGGAGCCCGATGTAGGACGGCTCTGGCTCCGCTCTCAGTGTTCCGGTACTCGATGTGGGCGTACGGTTCTCACGTCGCCAGTTAGTGATCGGAGGAATCTGTCAGAACATGTTGTCGGCTGCGTTGAGCGCGCTCTTGCCTTCTCGATTTTGCACTGAACCGATCGGAGTTATAGAATCAACACAATAATCAGTTACCCCACAAGTTTCTATTCTTACAACTTGAGATTTTATTGAATAAAGTGCTATCTTGGCTCGGTGCCTAGTTTGGACGTTGTGACACGTCCAGTCGGAACGAAATAACAATTAGAAGCACGGCGACGGCACCGGCGATCGCCAAGGATTACTTCGAGGGTTCGTCAAATGGGCGGGCTTCGAATTGGACGAGTCACTTTAGCAGTGAAAAGAGCAAACCTGTGGGGTAACCAATCCTGTATTCACTCTATCCGTACCGGGTGTAACATCACTATCCCACTGATCGTCATTGTCCGACCTCCTGATCATCAAGGAGGTCGAGCAGGCGATCGCGGTGTGCTCGGATTGTTGTCGGCGACGTACCGGCCACGTCAGCGAGTTCTTGTTGTGTAAGCGGGTGTCCCAGTTCTTGGCTTGCCCTGTACAGACAGGCTGCAGCAAATCCGTGTGGATGGCATCCGATCGTAACCTCCGCCTTTTCGGCGATCGTCACGAGTTCGAGTGCCCGATACTGGACTTCTTCTGGCACCGCAAGATCGGTCATGAGTCGTGGAAGAACGGTCCGTGGCTGCGGGACCACTGCTGGGAGCTCAAGTTCGGTGTTCATGGCTGTGTACGCACACTCGAGTTGTGCTCGCGAACACTGGGCGTACGTACTGATCTCGTCGATCGTCCGTCCGAGGCCATTACACCGACACACCGCGTAGACGCTTGCGGCGGCGATACCTTCGATCGATCGACCGGGACCGAGGTCCCGATCGTGGGCGCGACGGAAGAGCATGCACGCCTGCTCGCAAATCGAGTCTGGAAACTCAAGCGCGCTTACGAGCCGTCGTACTTCTCCGAGCCCATGTGCCAGATTTCGCTCGCGCGTCGATCGCCATCGCGCCCGTCGGTGTTCTCGACGAAGCCGACTGAGCTGCCGTCGCTTTCGTCCCGAGACAGGGTTTCCTCGTCCATCGGTGTTCCAGCCAATCTCGCTCGACAGGCCTCGGTCGTGACGTCCTCCGGTGAGTGGTGCACCTGTTCGACGTCGGTTCGATTTCTCGGACGCTGTGAACCACTCTGGACCGTGATCGATCTGGTACTCCTCGATAATCAACCCGCACTCCCGACACCATATCTCACGCTTCTCTGTGACGAGCGTCTCATTGCAATCCGGGCATGCCGTTGTCGAACCTTTCTCTGTTTGTCGATCGAAGCTTCCGCTGCACGTGTCATTTGTAGCCATGAATTGCTCCGACGAGGGAACTATTCGATCACCCCGTCACCCCTTCCGGGGGTCACAAACCCACTGGATCGATCGGCTGGTTTCTTACTCTGTCATCGAACAAAGGCCCCATCTGGCGCAGGAACGAGTCCCGTTCGAATTTCAAGGTCGGTACGCCGAAGATGTTTGCACCCACCGTCTGGCTGGCGCTTTTCGAAATCAGGGCAGGTACACGTCTTCGCTTCGACGTCAACCAGATACGTTGATCCACTTTGGCTGCGGACATTGTAGATCGGTCCCACCTCGACGAACCTCACCTCCATCTCTTCGGTGAGTGCACGGCGGGTTCGTGGCTCGTCGATCGAGTAATCACCGGCCTCGAGGGCAGTCGGTGGCTGTGGTTCATCACAGGGGGTAATGAACTCGTCACGACGCTTTCGCTCTTGACTGCAGTTCCGGCACCGCCAGTAGCGTGTCCGGTATTCGTAGCCGTCTGTCAGGTCGATATCGTACACGGTTGGGGCTTTTCCTGGTAACCACTCGTCGATCGCGATGAGTTCGTGTCCGTTCAGGTGGGCGACGTCACCGGGATAGTTTCGGTCCCGATCGATCGTGTGCTTGTGCTTGCGTTCAGGGTGGTGTTCTCGATGCGGCTTGCTCTGGGTAGGATACTCTGTACTCATTCGATCTCTTGAGGCACTCAACTACGCGCCTCACATCTGATGGCGCATAAAAAACGCTGCTCAGCGAGTACCGCTGGGCCGCACATGCGGAATCTCTAGCAGTATATTAAATTAAGAGCTGTCCGGGGCATTCCTTGTCGACTTATATACCTGTTTCATCTCAGTAGCACACATCGAATCCGTACGAGTTCACTTTTCAATCGCAATGTTATTTTCACCATTCAAATCAAAAAGAAGATCAAACGCAGGGTGTTTGAAGAGAATCTCGTTACAGGACATACACTGGGTATATAATGGATGTTTTGCGTCCCAGTAATCTGTTCGCTCGATTATCGCCTGTTCCTGTTTGCCGTACTGCCCCCCAGTGGTACCAAAGTGATTGAATTCGTGATGCCCGCACTCCGGGCATGGGTCTTTGAGCCTGTGCCAGTCATCTCTATTGATCCCAGTTATTTCCGCTTCTTTGCCGTCTTTGTCGGTTACGCTAATCCGGATTTCTGTCATGGTACGCCTCCACCTACTGGTGGCGAAAAAATACGGTCAGTTTAGTTGCTATAATAAACATATGACAACAATCAGAAAGCAGTCCAGTAGCAACGCGCGAAACGAGGAGGATGTCAGTTCCAAATAATTAAATTGCTATTAAAAAGGCAGCTACCGAAAGAGAACAAAGAAGATATTTCAGCATATGCCTTTCATAAACCAGTAACCAATGGCGGAGTTCCGAGTTGAGGAGAGAGGTGAAGATGGATATGGTCGCCTCGGTGAGCTCTGCGTTCCACACGGGCCTGTTTCTACGCCAGCGCTCTTTCCTGTCATCAACTTTATTGGCGGTACGACAGAGAAGTCAGGAGGAATTTGGCGACGAATACGGGACAATCTCATCGATGGTGCGCATCTGGACGGGATCATGTTTCAAGCAATGAGTTTCACGGATTATGGTGTCTCTCCGGAGAATCTCAACGACTTTTGGCGATCGGAGACCTTCCACGAGCGTTTTGACGATCTCGACGCGCCTGTGTTCATCGATTCGGGTGGATTCAAGCTGATGAACTCGAATACGTTTGGTCAGGCACCAGTTGAAGGGGGAGCGGAAAACGAGTGGGGGTTATATACAAACCCAAAGAGTATTCTTGGCCTTCAGATTGATTTTGGCTCTGATATTATCGCGACCCTTGATTACCCTATTCCTCCGAAATTAAACGAGGAAGAGAAGGTAGAACGAATGGAGCGCAGTATCGACAGCGCAGTTGAATGCCTTCAGATTATTGAAAACCCCGGCACGCTTAGCGATGGATTCCCGACAAACGAAAATGCAGTTGAGCGACTGAAACAGCAAAAGAGCGACGGTAACGAACCGGGGGTTTACGTAGCGCTTCATGGGCACGATTACGAAACGGTCAACTGGTACGTCGGTACGTTTCTCGAGCGAGTTGAAGAAGCAAATGTAGGGCAGTCGTTCGAAGGGTTTGCCATCGGCTCGCTAGTCCCGCTCCGAAGCAGTATCGACGTTCTGATCGATATTGTACAGGGAGCAACCGATGCGATTCCGAGTTCTCGAGCGGACGAGATCGGGCTCCATGTTTTCGGTGTGGGCGGAAAGCAGGTGTCTCTTCTGGCGTTGCTCGGTGTCGATACCTTCGACTGTTCAACACACGTCCAGACAGCGACCTATGCAAAATACACCATTCCGGATACGTGGGAGACGATTCACGTCAACGAGCTTGAACCGTACCTAGAAGACGGCGACTTCCCTTGTACGCTTGAACATTGTACGCTGTGCGGTCCAGAGAGTGATGTCGATTATCAGATTCTCGTTGATGAGCTCAACATGGACTTGAGCTACGATCAGCGTCAAGAACGCAAGAACAACGGCGAACCGATCAAAAGCGATTACTATGCAGCGCTTGCAAGACATAATTTTGAGGTCTACAATTCTGAGCTCCATCGAGTTCGTGAACGGATCCGCGAGGGTACGCTTCTCGAGTATGTGATCGACTTCGCCCGGAAGAACTCTGATATTAAAAAGGGACTGAAACAAGCGCAGGTCAGGAACAAGAAACTTCGTCGCGACCTCGAAAAGAAAGAAGCGTACGATTTGGTTGCAGGTCCGAATCTGACAAGCGATCAGACAAAACTCTCAAAATGGGATGGCGGTGTCGACGAAAGTACTGAAACACGAAGTATCTCGCTAAAGTATAATCCAAGTAGTTTCAACATCCTCACCCGACGGTACGAGCCACCCGCTGACAAGCGAGTGCTGTTGCTCGTTCCTTGTAGCCAAAAAAAGCCCTACTCGGAGTCCCGAACTCATTCAGTCCTGGAGACCAAACTCGAGGACAAACGTGATGATATTCATAAAGTAACTCTGTCGGGTATGTACGGTCCTGTACCAGAAGAAAAAGAGCGAGAAGATCCTGTTCTCGGATATGAGTATATGCTCACCAGTGAAGATACTGATCAAATAAGTCTGGTCACAGAACGTCTCCAAGCGTATTTGGAAACCTATGCCGAGCATTACGATGAGATCGTAGCGTACGTTGCTAGCGCAGAATATCGAGGTGTTATCGAGACGGCTATCGATGAATCAGGCGTTGGCGCAAGCGAGGAGATCGTATTTCCTCGAGATCCAAAATCTCTTCAGCTTACAGAGCATTTCCGGAACGATAATATACAACAACTCTATAATTATTTAGAACAGGAAATAATGAATTAATATCTAATACTACATGTGGCTATATGCGACTATCGTATTAATCACATAGCTCGTTGTCGGCGTTGATCACCGGTAGAGACTAAGAATGAGATAACACGCTCTATTTCGGTGGTTGGCAGTTTTTTGTTTTTGACTATACTAATAGTTTTGAACTGGTTATGTGTGTATAAGCTAAAGCCTATATATTACCCAGTTAACTTCTAATCTAACATGCTATGACATATTTCTTATAAACGGTGGATGCGATTGTTCTATTCGTAAAGTACCTTCTGAATACATCGTTGTATTCAAACCCCAAAACCCTAAATAATGCCTGCACTTGTTGTATTCTCGGAACAAGACTGTGATATTATGGCCTATATATGAGAGGCAGTGTGAAATAAGTATCCTACTGGATGAGATTTTGCTCGTTAGCGGTAGCCAGGAGACTCTAATCAGGCTGCTAGTAATATATCCACGTTAAGAAGTCACATGGTTTTCAATTACTGTATTCTTGGGGGAATACAAAATCTTAACACTTAGCTTACAACATCACGCACTTGATTCTACTGTGCCATATATAATTGGGTGGTTACAAAACAAATCTGTCATTAGTGACTATCTGCTATATCTGCTATAGAGGGCCTGTGAAGGCACTCAAACCAATGTTAAATAAATTACCTGTGTGGGAATCCGTAAATGGTTTATGTCTGCATTCCATATTTTCGAGTAGCTTTCGACGCTAGGCGTATCACTGCTCGGTGTCGGAAGCAAGGGGCAAAAGCCCCGAGCAAATGTGATCCCTCGGACCGGACCCGGCCAAGGAACCAGGTTCGAGGGGCACCCCGGAAGCATGGACCCCAGGGCTTGGTTAGTCCTAAGTGTCCCAGCTTATCAAGGTTGTTGCTTCCGGCGAAGGTCGAACTCGAAAACAATTCAAAAGATGACATCTGAAACCAAACATATCGATCTCAGCTGGGGTGATTCCACTGCTGATCCCTCGCTGGAAGTGCTGCTCGAACAGACATTCAACTATCCCCGTATCGAGATACTACGATTTCTCAGAAGTCGCTCCGGTGAGACCACGACTCTCGACGATCTCGCGGCTCGTCTGTGTGACTGGGAGGCTGAGAGGAGAAACAAACGTCCTGAGCGGGACCGGATGGTTATAAAACTTCATCACAACCACCTTCCGGCGCTAGCAGACGCTGGTGTCATCAAGTATGACTCCCCTTCGAAAGAAGTGCACTACAAGAGAGAGGAGAACGGCTCAGTCGAATCACTTCTCTCCCAGTTGACCGGCTAAGTCGCTACCAATCTTGCTATTTTATCCTTCTGATCACACATGTTACTCACATCTGAAGACGCAATGTCTTATAATAATTGACAGTCAAGGACGAAGCAGCTGATTACAGTCGATATTTCACACGATGCATACACCACACGACACCCTCGAAAGCGCGAAAAATCGTGCCGCGGAGATTACCTGGTGGAACCGCGGGATGACTAAACTCAACGAAATAGACGGCGTCGATAACGCTACGTCGTTCGTCACGGACGACCTAATCGAGCAGAAGGGCCCTTTCGTGGAGTTCGTCGACGCACCCCAATTCCACGACCAACCTGCAATGGACTTTCTCGCAGATCTGGGGTATGACGAGGCGATCACCAACGCAATCGCAGAGGAGCTGTTCGGCGGAGACACCACGGGATCACTCTACCAACATCAGGCTGAGACGGTCGAGGCTATCGAGACGTCTACTCGGGATTCCATCTTGGCGGTTCCGACGGCCTCTGGAAAGACTGAGGCGTTCTTTTTGCCAATTCTCAACGACTGTTTGTCGACGGACGAGGAGGGGCTCAAATCGATAATCGTCTATCCAATGAAAACCCTCGGTGTCGACCAACTCAACCGGTTTCTGACGTACCTCGACCACATCAACCGGTATCGAGATCCGGAAGACCGAATAACGATCGGCATCTGGGATTCCGACACGCCGACGCGCGTGGGCACACGGGGACACGAAATCGAGGCAGGGTCATATGTTCGCGGGCTTGTCGACCCGCGTGACGAGTCGGAGAAGTTGCAAATCTTCGACGAAACGTCCGTCGGAACCGATGACCACTCGTACTCGTGGGTGCGAGTCACTCGGGACGGGATCCGTCGCGGCGTCGATATTCTGCTGACGGTCCCTGAGGCACTCGATTACATGTTTGTATCGAACAACCCGGAGACCCGTGCAATTCTCGGGACCGAGCCAAACGATCAGCCAGTCAAGCACATCGTCTTTGACGAGGCTCACGTCTGGAGTGGGATCCAGGGATCGGCTGTCTCGCTTCTCTCTCGACGACTCAAAGCGTTCTACGCCGACCGAGACCCACAGGTTACAATGGTTTCGGCGACAGTCGAAGATCCGCCCTCGCTGGCCAGCGATCTAACAGGAACTCCGAAAGAGGACATCAACGACATCTCCTTCACCGCTCGTGAGTTCCCCGTTCGGGATACGCCAAATTTCGACCGATTCGAACCGGCCACACTCGAGGAGATTGTTCATACGCTGGCCCTCACACAGCTAGATGGGGACGCAGAGCCACAGATTGCACAGGTCGAACGGTTCGACCTCGAGGGGGCGCTCGAAACACTTCGATCCATTGGGCTAGTGGCGGCCGGTGATCTTCAGGCTGGACACCGAGCTGAGGAGTGGATGCTTGAGCCGATCGGCGACGCTCTGGACAAACTGTCACCCGAGCACGAAGAGAAGGACGAACTCGAAATCCTTGCCTCGGTAGAGGGACGAAACGCCGTCGTCGAAGCTGTCATCGAGGAGAGCGGATTCTTCAGCGGTTGGTACGAGTTTGTCATCAGTTCCGTCCCCGAAGTCCCTGCGTTCACCTCGTGGTTCGACTCGGGGACGACGGGTGAAGTCGAATTCAAAGCTTACGATGACTTGATCGCGGAGGCGACCGAGCTCGGCCTCGAAGATCCGGAAGGGGTCCTCGAGACCGTAATGGCGTTCGGTCAGCTCGCTGGAATCCTCACCGAAAAGTATCACGTCTTCTTGAAGCCGCCACACAAGGTATACTGGTGTCAAGAGTGTGAACTCGTGACCCGTGACAGCAAGTGCCCGGAGTGTGATAGTGCGCTTCCTGAAATGCAGTTCTGTCGACGGTGTCACGAGCCGTATCTCGAGTGGGACGACAATGGCGACGAAACGGTGTTTGCACCGATTAGCGCTGATGGACCCGTCGACGAATGTCCGGGTTGTGAGGGCTGGATCAATATAACTGACGCTGGCGTTCCGACATCCTCGTTGCTGTCGTACATGCTGACCGAAATCTGCCGGGTGACTCCATCGAAGAAGACACTCGTCTTCTCCGATTCTCGAAGTGCTGCCGAAAGCGTCGGTGACCGGATCATCGAAACCGAGTACGGACTGATGGCAGAGACGCTCTACGTTCAGGAACTCATCGAAGCTGGCGGCAAGATGGACAACTACGAGCTGTTCCGTACCGTGTCGGACCGACTACGAGAGGAGTACTGGCAGCCGCTTATCCAGAACGAAATCGACGAAGACGGGACGGCCTACAACTTCCTGCGGACGCTTCTCGATGATATCGAGGCACATGCGATGTTGAGCCGGTGTGAGAACCTTATCGAGAGTGCAATAATAACCGCAGAACCTGTGACGGCCTTCGAGGACCCGGAAGCGCTCGTCGTCGCTCACGAACTGTATACGATGTTTGTGCTGGGCAAAAGCGATACGTTCCGGTACAACAAGGTCGCTTTCGATGGCCTGACGCGAAAGAAAATAGTCGATCGTCTTGATAGTCGGATGGAAATCTCGAGACAGCGGATCGACGAAGTTCTCGACGACATCCTCGAAGTGTTCCTCGAAAAAGGGATCATTTCGCTGCAATCCTGGGAAGAAGTTCAAAACGCCGTGCAGATGGCTGGAATCGACGAGTCTGCCCGCGAGGAAGTACACGCGTATCTCGAAGACGCACGCGAGACAGTCAACGAAGCATCTCTCCAGGACGAGCCAGCGGATAGTGGGGTCTTCATCAGGACGACTCGCCGCGACGACTCGACGATCGTGTTACTTCCGAGCGCTGCGTTCTGTTCTTTCTGTTACTCGTCCTACCCGGTTCCTGACGACGGAGACGGGATCCACGAGTGCCAGAACTGCGGTGACACACTCGAGACGTATCAGCGGTTCACCCGCGCCGGTGATACGCTCAAGGCCGACCCCGGCTACGCAACGGTAGACTCTGGTTGGCCGTTCGCGATCGACCACTGGGCCCACGATGTCACGCGACCGCTGCACGACGGTGATGATCCTGAGTTCATAACGGTCGGCATACACAAGGGAGACATCCCACATACGCTCCGCGGGGCGATCGAGGAAGGATTCCGAAAAAACGACCCGGACATCAACGTTGTCAGTGCGACGCCAACGATGGAACTCGGGGTCGACATCGGGACTCTTGACACGGTAGCCCAGGTGGGTATCCCGCCGACGTTGACGAACTACGTGCAGCGATCGGGGCGAACGGGCCG
>LFFM01002692.1_pt1 | contig 11553 bp, 12 predicted proteins | sample 643131 | NCBI WGS metagenome assembly LFFM01 (sample SAMN03777445, study PRJNA286221) | soda lake metagenome | biome: soda lake; feature: Kulunda steppe; material: water; isolation source: sample Tc-Br brine of Tanatar trona crystallizer | place: Russia: Kulunda steppe | collected 2011-07
TACATTCAATTGAAAGAATAATTTCGTCAAGGCATATAAATAGTGTGAGCGAAAATGCACATACACTTATACAAAAAGAGTACAGTTTCGAACAGGCAAAACAACGGTATCAATTCATTCTCGAATCACTATCTAATAGGTGTTAAACAATATTTGAACACTTAACATTGAACCATTTGATCTTTACCAACAGCATGCCAAAGTATTCATAAAAACAAAACCATACAAATCATGAATCAGTTAGTTCGTCGATTTTTCAAAATTAGTAAAAATAAGGGTATTAGGATTGCGCTTATTCGGTCATTAGACCATGCGTACCAAAATTCCATACACAAATTGCTGAGAACATTCATTTTTCCCACACAAACATATCAAAGAGGATCGCATTTATCGTATGGGTCGAAGTTACGATCAGTTGACGAATATGTGATTCCAATAAACCCACTTAAACGGCGGACAGTAAATCCGAATGACATTAACTACGTTACGGAGTTTTCCGGCCACTGTGAACAAGAAAGGCGGCCGCAGACAGTTCGTAATCAAACGCTTAATCGAATGAATTTGATTGGTCATGTTGCTGGAGGGAATTGGGATGTTAAGAACAATCGGTTTGATTCACATAGCATGTATATTTCGATGAAAAATCACTTCGAAGAAGGAATACCGTGGGAAGAAACAGAATTCATTAAAAACGTATTTCGGAAAGTCGAGCAAGGAAAATTAACTTGGCACGGATGTTCTACGCACGAAGAAATAAACAGACGAACGAAATATATTGACAAATTATACCAGCAGATAAAGAGATCAGGATACAAGGATCAAACAAAAACAAATCCAAGAGAAAGTTATCCGCGGGAATTGACAAATGAGGTTTTGATTGATATTGGTAGAGGTGGGGAATTACTATTTGTAAATGGGCGTCACAGGCTATCAATTGCCCAAATTCTTGACTTGGATACGATTCCTGTAACAGTCAGAGTTCGTCATAAAAAATGGATGGAAGGTATTGAAAGTGATTACAGAACCGATACCCTTCCAACACACCCTGATTTAAAACACATCCAGAAGTAATTCACCAGTGCTCTTGTGGCGTAGATTGTTGGTGAGTCACAGTACTGCTTCAAGAATAGTTTCTAGGGCCTCTTTTCCTGATTTTCGATAGACGCGACGACGAAGCTGAAACGCTCTGAGATACGGTGTTAGCTTGTCCCTGCAGACACCTCGATGGGGGGAGAAACAGGATCACACCAGCGATCCTTGGCTCTCGAAGGTGCTCACCTGAACGCCCCAATCAACGTACTCGCAGTCACCATGGACGGCGTATTCACGGGTGAATGCGTCATACTCATCAAGTTGTTTATACCCCGAAATCAGCCGGTATAGACCGTCATCGACTCTTTTAGTGATTAGCCAGCAGGAGTCAGATCATCGATTCATCGGCGGCTTTCGCTGGGATTACTTGCCGTTCACCGGTGTCGCGATCTGCGAGAATAAACAGGTGTGGTTGTCCTTGTTAGATGATTTCACGCCCGCGCGTGAGGAGGTCACGCAAGCGCAATATGTGTTACCTTTGCTCACTACTATTTTTAGCTATTGCTGAGAACTGACCAACAATCATCTACCCAACAGCTTCACTTGCTTCTATTCCATACCGCGATTTGATGTTCTATTGAAAACACGGTACGGCGGTAGGATCATATTTTCTCAAGAGTCTATTTGATATTATGCAGAGCGAACGTGAGAATGATCTCACGGGATTGTCAATACCAGAACCGCGAACGCAAGATGGAGGCTTGCGTTCGCTTGACTGTTGAGTACGACGTTTCTGCCATCCATCGCTGCGTATAGCTGTTCAATTGGTTCTTTTTATTTGGTCTCTTATCCCAGTTACCAACTCTCTGATCGGTGAAGGGCAGAGTGAAAAAGCGAATAGCACACCAGGTTTAACAAACTTCGGATCTTTGACGAACGATTTAAAAAAATATGGTCGAGACCTCTTCATAAAGCCTTGGCTGTAAATCCATTCCCCGACAATATAGTGGTATCTCGAATTTTTCTTACGTGGCGAGAGATCGGACTCGTCTTCAGGTATCGAAATGTGTTCTAGCTCAGTAACTAAATCGTCATCGGAGCGATTAGATTGCCTTCGATGGGCACATCGTTCAACATAATGTTCATACACTTTCAACCGATCTCGCTTTGTAACATGTCCGCTATCGATGCGACGCTCATACAGCACCTCAGGGATAATCTCGATGAAACCGGGGCCAAACTCCTCGGCCATCCGTACCCAGAGATCATAATCTTGAGCAAGCGAAAAGGCGGACCGATACCCCCCTACTTTCTCTACTGCATCTCGTCGGATCAGTACTGATCCATGTGTGATACCTGGGCCGTTCGTTAAAATATCCTTAACAGAGAAAGTCCGTGATTCAGACGGGACAACGGTCACTACTTGTTCACCATCTTTACCTATAATATCTGTCCAACAGCTAACTATTTTGGCTGATTGGTTATTTTGGATAACCGAAAGTTCTTTTTCTAACCGTGACGGTTTCGATCGGTCATCAGCATCCATTCGTGCAATAAAGTCACCAGTAGCTGCATCGATACCGCGATTTAATGAGGTAGGGAGGCCTCTGTTAAAGTCGTTTTCCAACAACCGTACTCTCGAATCGTCATACTGCTGAATGAGTGACACAGTCTCGTCAGTCGAACCATCATCAACGATTATAAATTCAAAATCATCACATGTCTGTTGCAATATGCTTTCTATAGCCTCTTCAATAACATCGGCTTCGTTATATGCCGCCATCACGACCGATATTATTGGTTTACTACTGCCCGAACTCATCTTTAGATTTGTTACCCGGTAAACGCGCATAAACTTTTGTATGTCTCACAACAGTTTGTGCGATTTTCGGGATTCAGTAGGGTGGTCGTCGGAAATGAAAATAGTCGTCGTCGGCCGGTCGGTCGTTGATCGGTAGTAGCCAACAGTTGATACTGCAGGTTAATGATCCGAGTCGCTGTCTCGTGTGCTGTGATCTCCACTTTGAGAAAGAGTCATACCTTCTAATTTGGTAGCGATCACTTTAGTTAGGCCTCACACTTCAGTTGTGTGTCGGTAGGGGGCGTCTCTTAGAGAATTGGTCGTTGCTGGTATTCTCTTGAGCGTCTTCGATCAACCGTTCAAGCAATGGCTGTGGCGAGTGTCATAAGAACTTACCGAGTTTCGAGTGGATGAACTGGGGGTGCGACCGAAAGGTCACTGCCCACGTTCTGGTGGGAAGACGATCTCGTCATCAACTATCTCAGTGACTAACCCAAGCAGATCACGGCTCACGATCAGTGACAACAACGCTGCATACACAAGAATTTCAACAACCGCTGGGTCGGATGTGTCGAACTCATCTAGTCCGTATTGCGTCTCGAGCTCACGGAACAGCAGCTTTATTTTAAACAGATGCTCCTCCTCGATCTGACTGCCTCTTTGGTTTTTTTCATACTACGTCCAAACAGACTCCACTTAATCCAATGTGATTGAGTGAGATTATTCTCGTTGGACTTATATTAAACAACGTTATATCGTCTACTAATGGTCTTAGGAAAAATCTCAAATTTAGCACCCCAAATGCAATACATTGCTAACAGTCTCCCAACGTATTTACTTAACCCTATACTCAATCAATTAATTAAGATTGAAATAAAATTCGATAACAACCATTTATTATTTGATTGTTCGGGTAAGAAAATTAAAATTAGATATTATGACGCATATAGTTTTAGAACATTTCATAAAGTAGTGGAAAACAATAATTTAGGTAGTCGAAAGGTTCCTGTGGACATATTTCACCAGCCGGAGTGTGATGCAATTCTTGACATAGGAGCTTACCATGGAGAATACTCTGTACTCTTGGGTCTGTTAAATCCACAAGCAGAATTATACTGCTTTGAGCCAAACCAATACAATAGAAAAATATTATATAACAATTTATCAGAGAATAACTTGGATGCTATTATAAGGCCAGATGTAGTTACAAATAAGACCGATAATATAAGATTTTATTTAGAACCTCAACAAGTCTCTGAAAGTAATTCAACATCCTCACCAGATAGTGGAATATGGAAAGAGGAAAAAAGGTACAGTGTCTCGATTTCCCAAGTTATTGAACAGTATGACATAGATCATCCTTTTTTAAAAATAGATGCTGAAGGTGAAGGCCATAATATATTATCTGATTTAGTAAAAAATACATCACCACCAATAACAGTATATATTGAACTTCATCCTAACAAGTTAGATGATGTTACTGTTGAAGACACTCTTTCGATGCTGAGAAGTTATGATATTGAACCCAAAATTGTTGGTGACCCCACATATCCACGCCCAAGCTATTATTTACAATATCGATAATTATTATTACAATAGATATGTGAATAAACGATGCACCTAGCAGTGTTTAGTTGGTTAGGCATTGTATTTGCTGGTGTTCAAATAAGTTGGTTCTATGCGAAACTGAATAATTGGATCCATTGAATCGTCATACGGCGTTGGAATTTACGAGTTACGTACTTTTTAATGTTGTAGACGAGACACATCAGGACGATTTTACCGAACTCACGATACCACCCACGTGCTCGGACGGCTGAGCCGTACGAGCGCTTGACCCAGGAGTTCACCGTCTCTGTCATTAACAGCTGGTTATAGAGATTGTCGTTGATCCGCGCGTTGTGCGCGTGATCATACGGTGCGAAGACACGATGCTTCAATAGTGGACGTATGCACATCTCTCAAAGCGATTCACGTAATTGCTGGATGTCATACCCTTATCGGCAGCGAGTTGCTCACATACCTCTGCGTTGCACCTTCCAGAATCGTTGTGCAGTGCACCTCTAAGATGGCTTGCGTCTCTGTATCAACGAGTTTTGTCACCTCGACTGTCTGAACACGGTAGTCTATCGTTCACAGTAGCGTTTGCTAGCCGGTGATCGTTCGTAGTAGGTTGCATCAACGACAACGTGTGGCGATAGCTTGTGCAACTGCGCCGAGTGGCGCAGTAGCACTCGTCATACATTCATGGAGATCTTGTCAAACCACTTATTCAGCGTCGATGGATGCGGGAGATCTTCGGGCTCAAGCCCGATGATCTTCAAAATTGGCGGCATGACTTCTAAGCAGTCGATAATCATCTCGTAGGTCTCTCCGAAGAAAATCCGAAGCCCGTGGAGGGAAATAATCGCATACTCGGCGAAACTGCCGCGCCAAAAGGCGACGGCAGTATCATCCGAATCGTGGCAATAACTTTTTGCCAGCGACACTATTTCCTCAGTGAAGCGGGTGATTACGTTCATCCAAACGGGTATTCTCCCGCTTCAACTTCTTTGATTTGCCGAAACATCCCGACGCTGTCTAGTGATCCAATAGATCCGAGTGCTCATGTAGCAGTTCGGTATGATGAGTATCTCGGGATTTTCTACTCACGGTTGAAACAGCAGAAAATCACCAAATCGCAATCGTTGCAACAGCACGAAAGCTACTCGTCAATGTGCCATATGTCCACACGAAAGGAGCCATATGATCCACCAGAGGTGAGTTCCTAAACGAGGGGCTAGCGAGGACTGGTACTCACAGCACTGCACAGCTACAGCTCCGCAAACTAGTTTCCGCTAGAGCATAGCAGGATAATAGCGTTCGCCCTTCGCCTTCTTTCGATTTTGAGGAATGGTTACGGGTAAGCGGGGGCTCTCCAGAATATTCTTATCCGTAGCACGGATTGTTTCGCTTACTAGATTTTCATAGAAGTATCAAATATCTAGGGTGAATTTCAATCAACAATATCTTGTAGGTCTGGATGGTCCTTTAAATCTTCATTTTCTTCACAAAATCCATTATTATATATTTCATCTCGGAGTTCTTGCCAATGTTCGTGCCTACATAAAACATGTGCTGAAATATTAATTCCTAAGATACGTGCGATTCCTAATCTATGATGTCCACTTTTTAAATAAATATTCCCATCACGGCCAATGCAAACTAATATTTCTAAGTTCCCATACACATTACCTGAATGTTCATCTCTGTGTGTTCCTTGGTGTCCAGGCACGTATCCCTCATTATTCATTTTACTATATAGATCCTCATACTTCTGACAAAGAGCTGTAAAACAATCTTCTGGGGTGTCAAACCCTTCAGCATCATATTTATTATTTTCTATATATTTTTTTTGAAACCAATCATAGTATTGAGTATCTTCCCAATTCATATTTTCCTCAAATCTTTCTTGGAGCCCAACTATTCTCGGTAGTTCATTTATTCTTTTTCGATATCTTGGTCCATCACCCTCGCCATTTTTTATTTGACACAACCCTCCAGTTATTGCTTTAGAGTATAATTTATTACCTTGATCGTCTGGTACAATCTTATATTCAATCTTGTTAGAGTCTATTCTAATAGTTTTATATGGGTCTGGAGGGTCATCATATTTGACCGAATTAATGAATTTATTCATATATGTGTGAAATAAAAATAATCTAACTTTAGATTTTAAAATAAATAAGAGTATAGCATTCCCTGCGTTAAAAATAATTTTTTTGGTTATTTGAATAGCGTCTTCTTGTTTAAGTCGTTTTACAAATTCTGACACACCCTCCTGTTTTATTATTTTGCATGATTTTTTACTGTAGTGAATTATCATATGCGACCTCATTCAAGTTATATTCTGGAATATATTTTAATTTTCTATTTCAGCTTTTTATATTGTTACATTGACGGCTTAACACTCGAAAGTAGCGCGAAAAAGTTCTGTGCAGAATTTATAAAACCACTATAATAGCAACTGCAAATAATTGGTCGCGTCGAAAGTCCCCTAGAGTTTGCTTCTGGTGCTCTCAGTTGAGAGGTCACAACTCATTACTGTTTTGCTTGATCGCTGGAGCAGTTCGTTGAGGAACAACTGGTAGTGAGATAGTTCAGCGTGCTTCACGAGCCGAAGCTGGATCAACGCCTCTAATCATCTGCGGTCCAGCGCATCCACTGGTTATTACACCGCTTGCTGACTTCCCCCATTAGCCGTTCAACGAGGTCCGAGGTCTATGGTACCCCGTCCCCCTCAATAGCTGCTTCAGTAAATATCACGATTGACAGCAGTCACTCCTGGAGATACCCCGCAGCCTTCTCTGATTCGTACCGATCCAACTGCCACGCTGTCTTCTCTATCCGCACGGTCGTTCAATTGATTGGAGATCTGGATGATTTCGTAATCCTTCGTATCGTCCTGAAAAGCCGTTTTTAAACACACGATCGCGAATTTTTTGCCATTCTTCATGTCGTACCACAACATGAGTGTATATATCTATATCCAATATTTGTGCAAGGGCTAACCTATGATGGCCTCTGCCTTGATGGTATACTTTTCCGTCTCTTCCAATATTCACACACACTTCAAGCCAGTCTGCCAGTTTTACAGGCCTCCCATTTGTAAAACATCTTTGTTTATACCCTTCTCGTTTTAGTTCATTATATAAATTTTCAATATATTTAAATTTCTTCTGACACTTATTTTCACCATGTATTTCTCTGTATTTTTCATAATATATCGTATCTTTCCATGACATATTGTGTTCGAATCTTTGTTTTAGACCCTTTACTTTCCAAATTGAATTGATGTTTATCATACTATCTTCGTGATCCCAGTTTCCACAGACTATTTTCCCCAGCCCCGTTTCCTCTACATCAAATACTTTTTGCTTTTTGATCAAATTTGCGTTCATTTTTATAATTTCAAATGGCCTTGGTGCAAAATTATATTTTCTTTTGTTTTTGAAGTAATTAACATAACTTAGAGATATTACCTTATAGACCGGTGGGAGACGTTGGACCCTAGACCCTGCAAAATCTGATATGCATATAACTAACTCAACAGGACCCCTCTCTCGGAGTATTTTGAGGGCCCTCTTTGCATGATTATTAGACATGGCTTGTATATTTTATCTAAGGATTTCAATTTGTTGTTTGTGGTGAACTGCCATTTAGCGTCGGATTTGTCTATGCTATCTCCAGAACTGCTCAGGGAGATGTTGGCCACAGCGCATCTTGAAGTGCGTGAACGATATTAATGAGTATTGCGAGACCGTCCTGATTGCTCTGTTGAATAGATTGCTATTCACCTATGGAAACGCTGCTAACTGAATGAACCACCGCTGACAATAAAACCATTACGCCGTCCCCGAGTCTGCGGTGCTGAAAGGCTGTAGGCGGTCGAAACGAGAATGAGGTGCGGTCGCTGTCTGGGGCTGTGTTGAATCGCCATACAGCAGTAGAATTCATTGTTTCACGGCACGTTTGATGTTATAGACGACACACATCAGCGCGATTTCTCGGAACTCACGGAACCAAGATCGCGCTCAGACGGCGATAGTCATTAACGCAACTGCTCGATGAATTCACTGAGATGATTCTCGATCCACGACTCTGCGAAACTCAGCTGGTCGGTCAGCTTTGTGAAGATTTCATCGAGGAGGGCGCGGTATTTAGTAATTAACACCGCTCATCCCGATACATTGTAACATAGGAGTTTCTCGAACCAATCCTCCGGTGAGTTGAGTTTTAGTGCAAGGAAGTCGAGATACTTCTGGAGATGATATTTCGAGACACCTCTGAACTTCGCCAGCCACTGACGAAGGAAGCTGTGGCGGTTCTCACAGGTGTTTGTGTGGGCGTCACCGATGACGTAGGTATCGGAGTGGGTGGACGGCCAGATGGCCGTCCACCCCGTCCTTCTCTTCGATATCCTCGTAGATCGAGTACCCGTCAGTACAGAGGATAACGCTTCCATCGCCGTACTCAGCGATATCTTCGTCAGTATCTTCCAGATTCTTACAGACGAGAAATAGAGCTTGTCCGTCGGAGCGACGGACGAGCGTCAAGACTGGTGGTTTGTCTCCCTCGAAGTCTCCGCGCCCCTTTTTTTGAGTCCGCGCTCGCGCGGACTCTCATTTTCCTTCTCGATTCCCTTCTTACCAGCAGTCACGTAGACTTCGTCGGCTTCACACACCTCAGAAAGCTCGAATTCATCGATGTTTCCACTTGCTTCTTGGACTTCGTGGACGAAATCAAGGACGGCTTCGTAATCACGGTCAAGATCACGAGCGATCTGAGCGGTCGGCTCAGATCGCATCTCCTTGACAGTGTAGAACATCTCTTCGAGTTCGAAGCGATGTTGACCAAAGAGAGTGTCTGTGAGGTCGTTAAAATACGTCTCGCAGGCTTTACACCAGTACTGCTGAGCGTCTTTTCCCGTGGTTCCTCGCTTGACAACCTCGTTGCTTCCGCAGTGGACACACGTCACCGTCTCGCCAAAGCGGGCGAGACGGAGACGTTCAAAACACCGCGGACGTGATGGAAGAAAGACTTGAGCAGATTCATCATCCATCGTTGACTGGTCATTGATCCGCCAGCAAAATTGATGTTACGACTTATCGAGATGAGCGATTAACACAACTTCCGAATGAATCCATTGGGATGATTTTCAATCCACGACCCCGCGAAACTCAGCTGGTCAGTTATTTCGTGAAGATCTGGTTAATGAGTCGCGATATTCAGCCCTCCATGATCAATGGCGACGATTCTCATTTGAGGCTTTTCCAGACCGGCTCAATTGGGTTGATGTGTGTTGAGCCAACCAACAGAAAGATGAGGTGGATTCCAAGTTCGTGTGCGCCTTCTCGTGTGTACGGGCAGATTTGTGGAGAGAAGTTACCCAACACGAGCAGAATCCGTTGACCTGAATTTTGCTCGCATATCTCCTCGAGACACGCGCAAATCCGTTCTTTCCTTTGATTCGAAGGAAGCTGGAAGACACCTCCACCGTTGAAGACATAGAATCCGGTCACTGATGTGTCGATTTTCACTAAGGTCGGATGATTGTCGGCTCAGTGACTGCTTACGACGGTCAGTGTAATTCTCTCTCAATAGATTCCATTGTAGACTGAACGTCTTTTTCAGCATTAATATGTATGATTTCACAACCAGTTATATCTTTAAGATATTGATGGACTTTTTTCAAAATATGATCGGCGGCCTCAAGATATTTTTTTATACCCATATTTATAAACTCATTATCATCCACTCTACCCCGATTTTTTATCCTCTTTTTACAGGTATTAACCGACGCATCTAGGAACACTAGCTGGTCTGGAATTGGAATAGATGATAGATAATCATGCAAATGTTCATCTTCTGCTTTTTGTGTTTCAAATGGGGAACAAAATACCGATAAGGCCCCATGGCAAAATCCTTCATCGACTATAACTGGTGAGCTTGATGTGTCATATAGCCATACCATTGAATACTTTTCAATAAAGTGGTACATTTTCTGATATAAATAAGATATTCTTTTATGTCGCGACGCATACAATTTTATATATTTCGACAGGTACTGGATATGGTCAGAACATCTGATTGTATGGATATTGAATCCATGGTTTCCATCCACAAGCCGATATATGGCTTTTATTAACGTTCCAAACTTATCCGCGTATTTAAAACAGGTATTAAATAAATGGACGCATAGGGATCGAACATATGTATTGTCAATTGTCTTGAAGGATTTGTTTTTGTACGACAGTTTTGATGTGATTGTCGACTTCCCAGACCCGGGTAACCCCATGAATTCAATATAATGCATGATATATTTCTAAGTTGGATTTTTGTGTATATGAATCGTGCTGTTTCGAGTATTTAAAACTGGCGCGAAGCGGGTAGTGACAGCTTGATGCCTGTAGGTCGTGATCAAATTGGTAGCCCGTCAGCTGGCAAAACGGACGCACCGTACTTCAATTCTGATCAAACAACTGCGACCGCAGTCTACTCGCTGTTCGACGCAGTCGACAGCGAGTCTATTGCTGACGAGTTCCACATCGGTATGCACAGCAAAACACTCGACTTCAACAACCACCTCAAGGTCGCTGTGCGTGAAGAGATCGATCCATTGGGTTCACTCGATGAAGTCGAAGCAACAACCGATACAGCGGCTGAAATGGACAAGATGGCTGCCTCTACATTCTCACAGTATACGAACGACCACGATTACCGCGCGGTCGTTCGCACCAAGTTCGAGCTACTTCAAACCCGACATCTGGCTCATCAACGTGCCGTCCAGCGGAAACGACTCAAGCGAATTACACGAGGTGTCGTGGCTACTGAGAGCGACTCATAGAATCATCTCATAGCTTCTCACAGCCCGGTTCGTTTCCTCGCTTGTAGTTGGCGATTGCATACCTCGTTTTGTTACCGAATGACGGTAGTCTCATACGCTCTTACGGCATTGGTCTTTAGTTAGGCCTCACCCCTCAGTTGTGTGCCGGTAGCGAGTGTCTCTTGCAGAATTGGGCGTTGCTGGTGTATCTTCTGAGCGTCCTCGACTAACCGCTCAAGCAGTGGCTGTGGCGAGTATCCCAAGAACTCACCGAGTTTCGAGAGGATCAGCTGGGCGTGCGACCGGAAGGTCGCCGCCCAGCGTTCTGGTGGGAAGACGATCTCGTTATCTGCTA
>LFFM01002694.1_pt1 | contig 11552 bp, 7 predicted proteins | sample 643131 | NCBI WGS metagenome assembly LFFM01 (sample SAMN03777445, study PRJNA286221) | soda lake metagenome | biome: soda lake; feature: Kulunda steppe; material: water; isolation source: sample Tc-Br brine of Tanatar trona crystallizer | place: Russia: Kulunda steppe | collected 2011-07
GACCCGTTCGAGAGTCAACCCGACCGCGACGTCTACGGCGTCGACGAGCCACTGGACCCAACCGAGTTAGGGACTGCGGACGATGAATTCGAGGACGAACCGCCGTGGCTCGATTCGAGCGGGGACGACCACCAGCTACACCACGACCAGCTGTACGAAACCAGCGTCGAGCTCCTCGAGGAGCGAGCCCACACGCGAGTGACCGGTGCCCGCATCAGCGCCGACGACGACGTGGTGCTCGAGAACGCCGGCGTACACCACACCGGCCCTGACGGGACGACCTACGCGAGCGAGCACCTGATCGACGGTCCCCACGCACACCTGCTCGAGCCACCGACGGGGGCACACACCGACCTCGATCGGGCCGAACAGTACCACGACGCCGAGGTCGGGTTCACCCGTCTCGAGTACGCCAACGGGTCGGTCGCCCACGAACGGGGGACGACCCAGTCCGTCGCGTACGAGCCGCAGTTGCGGACGATACTCATGCAAACGGAGGACGTGACCGTGACGCCCCTCGAGGGGGCAGGCGATGACGAGGAGCCACGCTATCACGTCGCCGTCTCGGGCGAGGACGCGCCGATGCCGTTCGATTCCACGGAGCCGTTCTCCCTCGAACTCCACGTCACGGAGCGCGGACTCGTGGAGTACGCCCGACTCGAGGGAACCATCGACACCGACGAGGTCACCGTTCGCGAGGCGTTCGACGATCACGACGCACTGACCGTCGAGGAGCAACTGTACGTCGTGAACGTCGACGACACCACCGTCGAGGAGCCCGACTGGATCGACGAGGCCCACGAGGCGATCGATCATCCCTCCTTCGCCGACGGGCCCGACTGGTTGCCGACGGGTGAACGGACCCACGTCGATCGGTACGAACTGCAGGACGCCCACCAGTCCGCGCTCGGTTCGACGACGTGGACCAAGACGTCGACGGCGACGGTGACCGCCGACGGGGAGCGGTACGTCGACAACCAATTCACCGAGCGATACGATCCCGACGCCGACCAGACGGCACTCGAGGGAGCCATCGACGGCGAGTATCCCGACCTGGTCGGTGGCGCGTTCGACTGGATGGACGAGAACGCCAGCGCCGTCGAAACCTGGGCGACCTCGAGGGCGGGCTATCAGCAGACACAGTACGGAAACGACACCGTCAGCTACGGCGAGTGGTCCCCCGGCTGGGGCGGTTTCGGTGCCGGAACCCTCCCCCAGTTCGGCCACCCGCTACAGCTGGCCGAGGACGTCCAGGTCGTCCCGTACGAGGACGACGGTGAGCGCTACTACGAGTTGATTTCGAACACCCCTGACAGGCACTCCCCGTTCCTCGAGCACGAACCGTTCCGGGTGGAACTGCACGTCACCGAGGACGGCGTGATCGAGCGGGCGACACTCGAGGGGACGGTCCGCGTGAACGAGACGGGGATCGACCCCGCACTCGTCGACGACCAGGAGACGGTCACACTCGAGGAAGAGCTCGTCACCGACGTGGGTGACACCGAGGTAGCTGAACCGGGCTGGCTCGAGGACGCGCGGGAGGCTATCGACGACGATGACGTCGAGTATGCGGACGTCGACGACAGTGGGGAGGGTGACGAGGACAACGGCAACAACAGCGGCGAGGTCGCCGCAGACTGATACCCGTCTCCGCTATAGTAACAATTGAAACGAGTGACACACCCTCACAGCGAGCCGGCTCAGAACCGGTTTTGAGTTATGCTCTCGATGGTGTGTGCAATGACGTTCAGTGGCTACGATAGACCGCACCGATACGGTTTACTGTAGTCTCTTACCGGTGATTGCCCATACCGGGTCGGCAATCACCGGTAAACAGTTACAGCAATCCGTATGACCCGTCCTCCGCTGGACCACACCGAGGATCGATCGCCGAGTGCTCACCACGGGGCCGGCGTTCGCGGGACCCGCTCCCGAGAGTCCCGCTCACTCGAGCAACTCGTCAGCCAGCATCGGCAGGAAGGTCCCGATATCGGTGACCATCCCGATCGCCTGGGCGCTCCCCCGGTCGAGCAGCTGCGTGACGGTGGCGGGGTTGATGTCCACGCAGACGGTCTTGGTCGTCGAGGGGAGGCAGTTCCCGACGGCGACGGAGTGTAACAGGGTCGAGAGCATGAGCACCAGGTCCGCCTCGTGGGCCTGCTCGCGGATCGCCGCCTGGGCCTCGACGGCGTCGGTGATGGTGTCCGGGAGCGGGCCATCGTCCCGGATCGAGCCAGCGAGGACGTAGGGGACGTCGTTGGTGACACACTCGTACATCACGCCGCTGTCGACCACACCCGACTCGATGGCCGACTCGATGCCGCCCGCTCGTCCGATCTCACTGATGGTGTAGATGTGGTGTTTGTGCCCCGAACGCGGGTGCTCGAGCGTCTCCGTGTCGACCCCGAGGGAGGTGCCATACAGGTCCCGCTCGAGGTCGTGAACCGCAAAGCCGTTGCCCGCACTGAGGGCGTCGACGTAGCCCGCCCCCACGAGATCGGCGAGCGCTTCCCGCCCGCCGGCGTGGATAATCGCGGGGCCACAGACGACGAGCACCGTCCCGTCGGCGGCGTCGACGGCCCGCATCTCGTCGGCAATCTCCTCGATCAGTGACTCGGAAGGGCGCTCGCTCGAGACACCCCCCTGCATGAACCCGAACGCGCTTCCCTTCCCGCGGGGACGTTCCGGGGGCTTGACGCGGATTCCAGTCTCGCCGGTGACGACCAGATCGCCCGCCTCGATGGCGTTGAGGACGCGCGTCGTCACTCGTGGGTCGTCGGTGTCGCGTCCCTCGACGATCAGGGCGCAGTCCATTTCGACACGATCGACGGCCACCCACTTGCCGTCGATTCGGACCTCCGTGGGGTGGTTCGTCGTCGAGTAGAAGTCGATCGGGACCACCTGATCTGCCGGGGCAGCCTCGAGCGTGGCGTCGCGCGGATCGGCCACCGTTGCCCCGCTCTGGTTGAGTTCGTGGAGGATCGCCCGGAGATCCGCCTCTGACTCGGCGGTGACGGTCATTCGGCAGTACGACTCGGCGTGTTTGTGGCGCCCGACCTCGAATTCCTCGACGTCGAACTCGCCCCCGAGGTCCATGACGGCCCCGAAACAGCGGGCCATCGACCCCGAATCGATGATGTGTCCCTCGAGTTCGACCGTGCGACTGACAGTCATGACGTCTGGTTGCCCTCGGGGGACCGTCAATCTGTGCTTCCACGCCGGTGCAGCGTCGAAACGGGATCTCGTGGGTCGTCGCGAGACGGGTGTGCGGGACCGATCAGTCGTCGTTGTCGACGATGACGACCGCCGAATCGGTCTCGATCATCACGCCCTCACCCGAATAGGTGCGCTCGAGGGTGACCTCGAACAGGTCGCCCTCGAGCACCTCGCCCGCGACGTGGAGTTCGTCGCCGTCCTCGACGATCTCGTACTCGCCGGCGTCGATCGCCGCGTCGATGTCACCGACTTTGGCCCCGTATTTCGGCCCCAGCGTCGCGTACTCGAGATCGATCGAGGCCACCTCGGTGGTGATTTCCGGCGGCGACGCGAGCGTCTCGAGGGAGTCGACGTGGCTCACGTCCTGGATCGCCTCGGCGAACCCGGTGACGTCACCGTGGACGGCGACCGATTCGAGCGTGGCGTTCAGGGGCAACTGCCGCTCGGATTTGTACCGCCGGAGCGCGGCGATGACTTCCATCGCGGTTTCCCCGGCCTCGAGGTCGGCGTCGTACTCCTGTGATTGTGGCCACGAGTGCCCGTGGATGCTGTCCAGATTGGTCGCCGTCTCCGTGCCACCCGTCTCGCCGTCGGCGTAGACGGATTGCCAGATCTCCTCGGTGACGTGCGGGACGATCGGTGCCCACAGCAGGAGGAACGTCCGGTGGGCGGTTCGCAGCGTGTACTGGGTCGACGCGCTGTCGGCACGAGTCTTCGCGATCTCGAGGTAGTCGTCACAGAAGGTGTTCCAGAAGAACGTTCGGAGCCGGTTGCGGGCCTTGGCGAACTCGTAGGCCTCGAAGTGGTCGGTTAGGGCCTCGATCGTGGCGTCGAGTTCCGCCAGCAGCCAGCGATCGATCGGCTCGAGGTGCGCGGGTTCCTCGGGGTCAGCCGGGGCCAGACTGTCGACGAGCTTCGAGGCGTTCCAGAGCTTCCGGAGGAGTTTCTCGCCGGCGACGATGTCCTGTTCCTGGAAGGGGAAGTCGTCGCCGACGGCGGCGCTCGCGGCCCAGAAGCGGACGGCGTCGACGGGATACGCCGCCAGGACGTCGGCGGGTTCGACGACGTTGCCCCGGGACTTGGACATCTTCTCGCGGTTTTCGTCGAGGACGTGGCCGTTGATCAGGGTCGCGTCGAAGGGCACCTCGCCGGTGTGCTCGTAGCACTTGACGATGGTGTGAAAGAGCCAGAAGGAGATGATGTCGTGGCCCTGTGGGCGCAGATCGAAGGGGTAGAGTTCGGGGTTGGCCATCTCGAAGGACTCGGTTTCGGCGTCCCAGTCCCAGCCCGCGTTGATCAACGGCGTCAACGACGATGTCGCCCAGGTGTCGAAGACGTCCTCCTCGGGCTCGAACGTGTCCGCCCCACACTCGGGGCAAGCGTCGACCGGTGGGTCGTCAGACAGCGGATCGACGGGGAGGTCGTCCTTCTCGGCGAGGATCGCGTGGTCACACGCGGTACAGTACCAGACCGGGAACGGGATCCCCGAGTCGCGCTGGCGGGAGATCAGCCAGTCCCACTCGAGGCCCTCGATCCAGTGGCGGTACCTGGTAAACATCTTCTCCGGGAACCAGTCCATCGCCTCGCCGGCTTCGAGATACTCGTCTTTGCGGTCGAGGATCTCGACGTACCACTGCTTGGAGACGCGGTACTCGACGGGGGTGTCACAGCGCTCGTGAACGCCGACGTCGTGGACGATGTCTCGGCGATCCCGGAGGTAGCCGCCAGCCTCGAGGTCCTCGACGATGGCCTCGCGGGCCGCCTCGGTGGAGAGCCCCTCGTAGTCGCCGGCGAGGTCGGTCATGGTGGCGGTTTCGTCGATGGCCACCCGCAGCGGGAGGTCGTGGGCCTGGTACCACTCGATGTCCTTCTGGTCCCCGAAGGTACAGCACATGACGACGCCGGTCCCCTTCTCCATGTCGACGCGCTCGTCGGCGATGATCGGTACCTCGTGGCCGAAGATCGGGACGTGAGCGGTTTCGCCGACGAGCGCTCGGTTTTCGTCGTCTTCTGGGTGGACGAACACGGCGACACACGCCGGGATCAGCTCTGGGCGAGTCGTCGAGATGACGAGTTCCTCGCGTGGCGGGTTGGTTCCAACGAGCTCGAAGGCGATGTCGTTGAAGTGGGCGTGGCGCTCGTCGTCTTCGGTCTCGACCTGCGAAATGGCCGTCTCGCACTCGGGACACCAGATCGCCGGCGCTTTCTTGCGGTACTCCCGCCCCTTTTCGTAGAGGTCGATGAAGGAGAGTTGCGAGATGCGCTGGACGCGCGGCTCGATCGTCTTGTAGGTGTGATCCCAGTCGATCGAACACCCGAGGCTTTGCATTTTCTCGGTGAATTCGGCCTCGTATTCCTGGCAGACCTCGCGACAGCGTTGCTGGAACTTCCGTCGCTCGTAGTCCTGGTGGCGAATGTCGAGTTCCTGTTCGGTCAACCGCTCGGAGGCGATGCCGTTGTCGTCGTAGCCGAAGGGAAAGAGGACGTCGCCGTCGGCCATCCGCCGGAAGCGAGCCGCGAAGTCCTGGAGGGTGTGGCCATAGAGGTGGCCCATGTGCAGGCTCCCCGAGACCGTCGGCGGCGGGGTGTCGATGGCGTAGGTCGTGTTGGGGTCCTGGCCTGGTTCACCCTCGTAGGCGTAGGTTTTGGCCTCGACCCAGGCGTCCTGCCAGACGGGTTCGATAGCCTCGGGGTCGTAGTTGCCCTCGAGGCCCGAGGCAGCGCGTTCGCTCTCGTCGTCGGCCTCGCCGTCGCCCTCGAGGTCGGGCTCTGCGCTCATGCTCTCACCGCCCGGGGTGGGCGTCGGTCGATGCGGTCGTCGGCTCCGTGTGCTGTAGCGTCCATCGGTGATACTGGTCGTTGGTGGTGGTTTCGAATCCGGGACAATACATCCGTCGAAAGGTGGTGTTAGTGGGGCGACGGGGCCCCTACGAACACGGCCGCCCGTGGCCCATCGGCGTGACCGTCGGTGACGGTCGAGCTGGCCGGATCCATACGGGGCCGTATTCGCGGGACCCTGTTAGCTGTTTCGTCACGGATGAGCCCCGGCGGTGGAGTCGGTCGACGCGGTCGCCAGGACGGCGAGGCTGTCGAGGCACCGGATTCAAGCGTCCGTGTTCCGGTCGCCGACGGCCGGGAGTCGCGTGGTGAGGCGTCACACACCAGCCGTACGTTCATGTGCGTGTCGGTGTGAACACCGGTCATGAGCGACCGACACGGCGAATCGGGCCGAGAGAGCGGTTCATCGGGCGAGCCACGGGACACCGAGGGGCTGCCACCCACCCTCGAGCCCGAAGCCTACTACGACGAGTACGGCCACGAGGAGTGGGAGCGCCTCGAGGCGACCCTGGGTGGCCACCTCGAGTTCGAGGGAACGACCGACTACCTCGAGCGGTATCTGCCGGCTTCGGGCGCGGGTGGTACCGAGACAGACGAACCAACCCGTGTCCTCGACGCCGGCGGCGGTGCCGGCCGGTACAGCGTCTGGCTCGCGGAGCGAGGCTACGCGGTGACGCTCGTGGACGTGAGCGAAACCCAGTGTGCCATCGCCCGCGAGAAGGCCCGCGACCACGGCGTCAGTGAGCTGGTGACGGTCGAACGCGGCGACCTCCGATCGCTGCCACTCGAGCGGGATTCGGTCGACGCCGTGCTCTGTACCGGTGGCCCCCTGTCGCACCTTCCCGAGGCAAGCGACCGCGAGCGGGCGCTCGCGGAACTCCGACGGGTCGCCCGCGCCGGTGCACCCGTCTTCGTCTCGGTGATGAGTCGACTGGCCGTCCTGCAGAATCTGGTCACTGACCCGGACTACGCCCCGGCCCTCGAGCCCATCGCGAGCGACGGGACCTACGACGCCCAGCTCGCTCGGGAGGAACTACCTCACCTCGAGCCCGACTTCACCGCCTGTCACTTCTTCCGGGCGGCCGAACTCGAGGCCGCCCTCGAGGCGGCCGGGTTCGACGTCGCAGCGATGGTGGGCCTCGAGGGGGTCGCGACGAACGTCGGCGAGCGGATCGACCTCGCGGACCTCGAGGACGACGTGGTCGCGGCCGTCACGGAGGCCGTTCGGGACCTCCGCACCGATCCGGCGGTCGTCGACTGGTCGAATCACCTGCTTGCCGTGGCTCGTGTTCCTGGTTGATGTCGGGTGTCCCAGATGCGAGCCGGGTGGACTGCGTGCGGACCAGGATCGAACCACTTCAATACAAATAATGTACCCATAAGCTTCGTTTTCAGTAGTTTTAAACTCCATTACTCAAAGTGTTGGGGAGTGGGGCTAAACTGTCCCTCAGACCACCTCGCTCGAGGTGACCCGCAAAGTAACGCAATCAGGTTACGAAATCACCTCTAATTCAGAACCAGCCGAATTTGTAACCGGAAGTAATTACGCCCCCGCCCAAACCTATTTGTCGGTCCCCGCCATCGTGGTATCCATGCAGATACAACGGCGACGAGTGCTCGCAGGCCTCGGGACCGGCGTCGCCGTCGGCCTGGCCGGATGTACCGGAGCGCTCGGGGGCGAAGACGACGACGCGGCCGAGATCAGCGGCGAAACGCTGACGCTCACCACCACGACCAGCACCTACGACACCGGCCTGCTCGACGAGCTGAACGCCCCCTTTCAGGACCGCTACGGGGTGACCGTCGACACCGTCGCCCAGGGCACGGGGGCCGCCCTCGAGACCGCCCGCAACGGGGACGCGGACGTCGTCATGGTCCACGCCCGCTCGCTCGAGGACGAGTTTCTCGAGGACGGGTACGGCGTCAACCGCCGGGACCTCATGTTCAACGATTTCGTGGTCGTCGGCGAGCCCGACGACCCCGCAGGGGTGGGCGGTGGCGACGACGTGGTGTCGGCCTTCGCCGAGATCGCCGCGGCCGAGGCCACCTTCGTCTCCCGCGGCGACGACTCGGGCACCCACACGAAGGAACGCGAAATCTGGGACGAAGCCGGCCTCGAGCCCGAGGAGCGGGGCGAGTATCAGGAAGCCGGCGACGGGATGGGCGAGGTCCTCGTCCGGACGGATCAGGGTGGGGGCTACACGCTGGCCGACCGGGGGACTTACCTCTCGATGCAAGGCGAGATCGATCTCGAGATCCACGTCCAGGGGCCAATCGAGGATGGACCGGACCTGCTCGCCAACCCCTATGGCATCGTCGCCGTCAATCCCGCCGTCCACGACAACGTGACCTACGACCTGGCGATGGCCTACATCGGGTTCCTGACGGGACTCGAGGGACACGACGTCATCCAGGGGTACACCGTCGAAGGAGAACAGCTGTTCTTCCCCGAAGCCGTCGCCGAGGACCCCAACTTCCAGCAGTACGTGCCGGCGGACTGGAAGCCCGAGGAGGGGTAAGTGAGAGGTCGATGGCATGATCCTCGAGATCGTCCCACTGACTCCGTCGCTGCTCGAGTTCCCGTTCGAGTGGCACTACGTGCGGAGCATCATCTACGTCTCGCTGTACGTGAGCCTGATCGCGGTCGCCCTGAGCACGCTGTTCAGTCTGCCGGTGGCGATGCTCGTGGGCTTCTCGGAGTTCCGCGGGAAGCAACTCGTGACCGCCGTGATCAACACCGGGATGGGATTGCCGAGCGTGGTCGTCGGCCTCGCCGTCCTCTTTACCGTCTCGAACCAGGGACCGCTGGGCTCGTTCGACCTCGTGTTTACCACCGAGGCGATGATCATGTCCCAGTTCGTCCTCGCCGCCCCGGTCATCACGGGGGTGAGCCTCGCCGCCGTCAGCAGCGTCGAGGGCGGCGTCCGCGACGCGGCCTACGCCATGGGCGGCACCCGTCTCGACGTCGCCCTCGTGACGATCAAGGAGGCCCGCTACGGGATCGCCACCGCCGTCCTGGCGGGCTTTGGCCGCGCGATCAGCGAGGTCGGCTCCGTCCTCATCGTCGGCGGCAACATCGCCGGCCCCGACGGCACCTCGAAGACCCGGACGCTCACGACGGCGATCCAGCTCGAGGCCCGCCAGGGTCGCTTCGAGACGGCGATGATCCTGGGGGCGGTCCTGCTGGCGCTCGTCCTGCTCGTCAACGGGATCCTGGTTCGGCTGGGCAGCGGAAGCGGGACCGGGGGTGTCCGATGAGCCTCGAGGAGCCCGTGGTGGCCCACCGATCCACGCCCAGCGGGGAGCCCATCCTCGAGGCCGCCGACCTGTACCACGGCTTCGACGGCGAGGCCGTCCTCGAGGGACTCGACCTCACCGTCAACGCGGGCGAGGTCCTCGCGATCATCGGCCCCTCGGGCGTCGGCAAGTCGACGCTCCTTCGCCTACTCGGGCTGTTCGAGCGCCCCAATCGGGGCTCGATCGCCCTCGAGGGAACCGACGTCTGGGCGACGACCGATCGAAAGCGGCTGGCGTCACGCCGACGGGTGGGCACGGTGTTCCAGGCGGCCAACCTCTTCGACGCGAGCGTCCGCCGAAACGTCACCTACGGCCGCCGAATCCGTCGCTCCTGGCGCGATCGGGTGCGCCACGAGATCGACGCCCTGCTGGGGCGGGCCACCGTCGACGAACCCGTGATCCAGGCCCTCGAGACGGTCGGCCTGGCGGACGCCCTCGAGCAGGACGCCGCCTCGCTCTCCGGTGGCGAAGCCCAGCGGGTTGCGTTCGCCCGCGCGCTCGCGTACGATCCCGACGTGCTCTTGCTCGACGAACCGACCTCGGATCTCGACCCCCGAAACACGGCCGTGATCGAGGACGCCGTTCGGGCGGCTCGAGATCGGGGCATCGGCGTCGCGATCGCGACCCACGACATGCACCAGGCCGAGCGGGTCGCCGATCGAACTGCTGTAATGCTCGGTGGTGCGGTGACCGAAATCGGCCCGACCGAGCGGGTGTTCGAGTCGCCTCGAGACGACCGGACGAGACAGTTCATCGACGGCGAACTCGTGTACTGACGCGACACTGCCCCGGCAGTTTTGGTCGCCCGCACACCACTGATGTACTTATTTACGGCGAAGGCGAATACATTGATGGAGACGCACACGTGAATACGTGTGAGAGCCACGCGACGCGTGGTTCTCGCCGTAGGAGGCATCTCGAAGGATTAACTTACCGCGTATCTCAGACGCTTCGAACTTCACCGGAAAACCCCTACGCAAACCCGAGCGAGACGCTCTAAAAGATATTATTCGAACAGTTCTCTGACTCACCTACAATATCCTTCACGAGAGTGAGCCTATAACAAAGAGGATTTCACCAGAGGCTCCCTTGTTCGATTCCAGTACGTTCCAGTTCATTACCGATTAGCACCTACTCCCGTCGAACCCCATACCATCTTCACCACGGTCTTCACTCGTCCAAATATTGAATTGTAACGTATTCTCCCCTCCATTACTGTCCGAGCACGTAATTTCGTAACTATGCTCGAGCACCCGATCGTCAATCTCGATCCGGGCATCGATAACATCGCCATTAGATACATTCTCAATATTCTGTAATGATATCCCGGCTGCATCCTCAGTGGGGTCCTTGCGAGCGACATCAACGAATCCGTCCAATACGACGGTATCGTCTTTCCAGAGTGTGAGCTCTGCCCTAAACTTCTCTTCCCGATAATTTACAATCTCAAATTTGAACGGGCCTGAATCTTGAAAAAACGAGAGACAGCCGCTAGTTACAAGAACAGGTATCGCGCCCAACATGCTACGGCGACGCATATAATATACAGTAGAAAGAGAGATGATAAGAGTCTTTTGCGGAAAGAGGTTATTCTCGATTATCTCGTTATACAAACATTACTATTCGTCTGTGTCCGGGTACAATCGTTCTCCAAAACCTCATCACAATTCACGTCCAAACCCCCTCTGAGCAGGTTGAGGCGTTCATGAGTACTTCTCGCCACCACCTCCTCGTTCCGCAAACGCTCATCTGGACCGTGCCACTGACGCCAATGGACCAATGATACGCAAGGAATACACCACGAAACTCGCGATCGACGACGTCACCGTCGACCGCCGTGACGTCGAGATGCTCGAGGCGATCGACCGAACCGGCTCCCTTCACGGGGCCGCCGACGAACTCGGGCGATCCTACGCCCGCCTACAGCGACGCGTCGTCGAACTCGAGGACGCCCTGGGCACGCTCACGGAGCGTCGCCGCGGCGGCAGCGGGGGTGGGGGGACCGAGTTGACCCCCCGTGCTGACCAGCTGCGTCGTCAGTTCGACCGCCACGATGCCGAACTCGACGGCGTCGCGCGGGTGACCGAGTCCGTCCTGGAGGGTGCGGTCCAGGAGCGGACGGGGGAACTCGCGACCGTCGAGACGGCTGCCGGCCCCGTCCTGGCGCTCGTGCCCGACGGGGCACAGTCAGTGCAGGTGAC
>LFFM01002696.1_pt1 | contig 11544 bp, 9 predicted proteins | sample 643131 | NCBI WGS metagenome assembly LFFM01 (sample SAMN03777445, study PRJNA286221) | soda lake metagenome | biome: soda lake; feature: Kulunda steppe; material: water; isolation source: sample Tc-Br brine of Tanatar trona crystallizer | place: Russia: Kulunda steppe | collected 2011-07
CGACGCAAACGATCGAATCACGCGTGTTGGCCGAATCCTTCGGAAAACACACATGGACGAGATTCCACAGCTGTGGTCGATTCTCGTCGGCGATATGAGCGTTGTCGGGCCGCGAGCGGCGTGGACCGAAGAGGAACTCGTGTTGGAACAAGAAACCGAGGCGTGGCGAAAGCGGTGGTTCGTCAAGCCGGGACTGACCGGACTGGCGCAGATCAACGACGCCAAAAGCACTGATCCCGACGCGAAGCTCCGGTACGATATTCAGTATATCCGTGAGCAGTCGTTTTGGGGAGATGTGATGATCGTGGTCCGGCAGCTGTGGAACGTCGGAATAGACGTTGGCAGAATAGTGGTTGGACGAGAGTAGTCGCTAACTAGAGTTCTTGTCTGAGCGACAAACTAAAGATTATTTACAAAACTGCATCTGATGTTCCAATCATTCCGGGACTCGTTCTTTTCACTTAGTGTTTATTCGTGTTGCCCATTTTTTGTGGTTGGAGACATCCAAACGGCACCATGAACAAAATACGGTATTGATAAGAAATGTCAAGAATTACAAAAATTATCCAATAATTTCATCGATGAGTTCTTGAGCACTACGCCGAATTGATTCGTCACTTGACATTGATGGTTCCCAACCGAGGGTAACAAGTTTGTAGATTGAAAGACGCATTTTTGACACATCACCAATCCAGCCGCGATCACCACCAGTATAGTTGTAGTTAGGATCAATATTTAATTCATCGCTGATTATATCGGCGATTTCTGTTACAGAAGTTGTAGACTCCGTTCCAAGATTATAGACGTTGAGGTCATCATTAGCGTTTTTGATGACATACTGCATGGCATCAACACACTCTGAAACATGCATATATGATTTCTCTTGCAAACCATTTCCAAGAATTGTTAACTCACTGGAATCGTTATCTAATTTCTCAATGAAGTCTGGAACGACATTACCACGTTGGTATGGGCCAACAATGTTTGCGAATCTGAATATCCATGACTGAATATTATATGAGTGGGCATACGTCGATATCAGTGCCTCATCAGAGAGTTTTGCAGAGCCATAGATCGAGATAGGTTCAAGTGTACCATAGTCCTCGGGGGTTGGACGTGGAGCCTCGCCATATATTGCTGAGGAGGAAGTAAACACAAATTTGTTAACATTTACTTCATCCATACATTCAAGCAAATTATACGTCATGCTATTGTTTTCCTCAAACAGTTTTCTGTCGTTATCGTAGTTTGTATCAGTATATGCTGCAAGATGAATAATTATGTCAAGATCAGAAGTAATAATATCAGAAACTTTCTCTAGATCAGTTAGATCAGCTTTAATAAACGCTGCACCGTCTGGGACGCTATTACGGAACCCCTTTGAGAGATTATCAACTACCCGAACAGTCGCTCCTTTCTGCAGGAGTTGGTCGGCAAGGTGACTGCCAACGAGTCCAGCGCCACCAGTAATCAATATTGTTAGGTCACGAATCTGCATATATACTGTTTACCATGAAGAAGTAAGTAATTGTACGATCTTGGATTGGTTAATATTCTAATAGGATATGTTACTCATTTTGTAGCTGACTCATAGATTGTCGTTCTGTGGATTACCAATATCAAAGTAGCACTCATTTACCATAAATACAAATTAACAGGCGGTGAAAATAAGAACTTAACCTTTTGATTTGATCACTGAACATTACATTTGGTTTGCTGGGTACGGACCGGTAGGTTGTTTACGAGCGTCGGGTATCGATGGTTATGCAAATATTCTGGATTGTGACGTATGTTTCCTCCGACACTACAAGCTGCGGGGACACTTGCTTTAATACAACAAAATACCAACATTTAGTATCATTAGTTACTATTGGGGATTGGAAAAAATATATTCTTAGGATCAAACTGGAGTGAGCACCTAATGACGGAAATTTCTGTGTTACTCCCAGTTGCTGCCACAACCGATGCTGATGATCTACTTCGATCATATCAAAGTGTTGTTAATCAAATAGTACCTCCTTCGGAAATCTTGTTGGTTACGAACCAATCACTTTCTGATGAACTCGAATCAACGATCCAGAATTTAACTGATATAAATTCTATTACTCGACATAAACACTTCCCTGACGCTCAAGGGTTGGGGAGTGTACTGCAGTTGGGTCTGAAAGAGTGTTCCAAATCTTATGTGGCACGTATGGACGCTGATGATATTTCCGAACCAGATCGATTTGGTGAACAACTGAAAGTGCTCATAGAATCCGAAACAGATATTATTGGGTCACATATTTCGGAATTTTATGACGACCCCGCAAATCCAGAACAAACACGTAAAGTTCCTTTAATGCACGACGACATTGCCGCGTGGATGTCATGGCGATGTCCAATGAACCACCCGGCAACGATGTTTGATCGTGAAGCTGTAATTGATATAGGCGGGTACCGCCACTTTCCGATGATGGAGGATTGGGATTTGTGGGCCCGATGTCTCGCAGGTGGTCTCCAGTTCCGGAATTTAGATCAAACTCTTGTCCGGGCTCAAGCTAACGATTTAGTCAATCGTCGAAATGGTTTAAATTATGTATATGCAGAAATTAATATGTCATCCAATTTGTATAATCTTGGCATATCCTCTAAAACAGATATTTTGAAACATTTTTGCCTTCGGATTCCTCCACGATTACTCCCTCCACGAGTCCAAAAACCAATTTATAAACTATTCGCTCGAAAAAATTGATTTATTTGTATCCCAGCGCAGCGAGTTGTTCTTCGATTGATCTTTCGCTAGTTTGATTTATAATTGATGGTTCGTGTGTTTCTTCGTTTGTTGCTGTCGTCTCAATCCATGGCACATTTTTCACCACAGGATGTGGAAATCCAATTGGATGGTCATATATTCCCCACTCTCCAACAGCATTTCCATGATCGGCTGTAATAATCAATTTCTCAGCATCTATATTTTCTAAAAGAAGGGAAACATCTTTCATTACATAATGTAAATTTTGTTCATACGCTTGCCAGACCTTCTCATGAGTAATTTCTTTGCGGCGAAGAGCATCCCATACGGTTCGAGATTCTGTTGATCCATCGTTATCTCGACCAAAAGGATCTGGATTATAAGAATCTAATAAATTGTTACTCCCAATGAATGGGTGGTGTGGTTGCATATAGTGAATGATCATACGCTCTGGAGACTTCGAACGAATCAACTCAATGGCTTTGTCGGTCACTGGGCGGGCAGGAATCGTGTTGGCTTCATTATCCCAAGCATATCTCCATACTTCTTCTAATTGCGAAAACATGTTTTCATCACAGACCGCCTGACTAAAGAGATTCGCTGTTACATATGTGGTTTTTTCCAATTCTTTATCAGGTGCATTAGAGAATGTTTTTTTCATCCATTCCAGAGACATACTTCCGGTTGATGTAATTTCGTCTACATTGTCAATAAATTCGTATTCATTTTGGATACCACGCATAAGATCAACTCGACAACCATCCAGAATGACTAACACATCCCAATTTCGATCGTAAATATTGGTTTCATTGATTGGAAGTAGCTTTCCAAGTCGCCATGATGCAGAATACAACTCATATCCTCCTTCAAATATTGTCTCTCTTATTTCACCTCGTCTTCCTCGCCGGATATTTCTGGATATTAGTTCCATTAGACTCATTGTAACTCTCTATAGATAGATTATCAGTCGGCAAATATATTACGAACCTGATCTAATTTAGGTTATATATTCAAACCAACTTTTTAAAAACGGCCGGAATTTCATATGTAGCGAGTTGGGAAGGAACCATGCTACAACTGAAATAGATGGCCAATGCAAAAGACTTCGAATAATATATTTATATTTGTTGTTTGAATTATTTTGTGCGTATTTTTTAGCAATTATTTTATTATGTGTTGCCCAAATTTTATTTTGGCGAATCCAGTTTAGATTTTTATAACGACTTGAATATTTTTTTTGGAGTATCTCAACTGCTCTTAAATATCGATCTACCTGACCGGCCATTTGATCTTCAGATGTGGGGTGATATGTCCATTCAATAGAGTAGCTAGTATCATACTCAACTAGTGTCTTTTGACAAAGTCGAATCCATAATTCCCAGTCTTGTAGTCCTGGCAATTGTTCATCAAATCCGCCCACTGATTGAAACAGACCTGCATGAATTGCTGGATTTGATGTTGTTCCGATATGATTACAGGCAAGAATATCATCTGAAAGATCCCCATCCATTCCTTTATCAATTCGATATAATTCATTTCCGTTCATATCAACTACTATTCTACCCGAATAAACTAAACCGGTATCTTCCTTAAAACAGTTCAGTTGACCCTCAACTTTATATTGACGCCATCGATCATCATCATCAAGAAACATTAACACTTCACCATTCGCTTGTTTAGCCCCAACATTACGTGCAGCGGCTGCCCCCTGATTTTCTGTTTTCAAATATTTTATATCCACTGATAGTTCATGAAGTTTTTGCTCAGCATTAGTATACGAACAGTTCGATCCATCATTTACAACAATGAGTTCACCTACTGAGACAGATTGTGAATCTACACTCTCTGCAGCACGCATTAGACTCTCCGGCCGATTATAGGTTGGAATCACAACTGAAACGTCTTTTCCACTAAACACAGTATTGACTGTGCTGTAGTCTCAAATACGCTTTTCTATCCAAATCTCAGTCTATGCATTAATATTCAGACGTTGTATAAAAGGATAAATGATAAATTGGCGGTCGTGTTTAGTTAAGACTGAAGAATGAGGCGGAGTGAATTTCGGCTGTCCATGGCTGAAATCACTCGCCTCAGCGGATGTACCGACTGGATTGAATTAGATTTTGTGGAACGAGAGCGGACACCGAGCGAACTGATGAAACTCGGTATTCAATACCATTTGTCTGGACTATCACTTTCGAATACCGTTCGAGAACTTGAGAATTTCGGTGTCGAACGCTCGCGGAAAGCAGTTCATGACTGGGTTCAGAAGGCAGATCTACAGCCAGCTAGCGATGCGAACCCGGATCACGTCGCGCTAGACGAGACGGTGATCCGAGTCAATGGTCAGCAGTATTGGCTGTACGCTGCGGTCGATCCAGAGACGAACAGATTCCTGCATGTGCGGCTGTTTACAACGACAACAACGGCACTCACGCAGAAATTTTTGCGGGAGCTCAAACAGAAACACGATGTGTCTGAGGCCGTGTTTCTCGTCGATCATGCACACCATCTTTCAGCTGCATTGAATCGAGCAGGACTCCGATTTCAAACTATTCGCCATGGAAATCGGAATGCTGTCGAACGTATCTTTAGAGAAATAAAACGACGAACATCCTCATTTAGCAATAGTTTCAGCCGCGTCGATCCAGCAACTGCAGAAACATGGCTGCAATCGTTCGCTGTCTGGTGGAATTGGCTTAACTAAACACGATGAAATTGGCAGTCAGTTGCTTCTTATAGGTGGAATTCCTTCTTAAAAATATATAACCCTAACTCAACCTTGTTTGAAAACAAAAACTCAGATGCACAACCCATAAATTCATCGGCTACTAACATGCAAATATATGCCTGTTGAGAATTATAATAGGATAGGACTTGTCGGTTTTCTAGCTTTCTCAATAGTAAATGCACCTAGTTTGAAACTCATTTTGCCTTCAAGTAGCCTAACGAATATATTTTTGTTAAGTTTGCTTGGTGTTATAGCACTCATTAGATGCTCCCGGTGTCCACAATTAGTAATTGACAAAATAGGCATATTGATGATTGTTTTTTTAGCAGTTTCATTGATACTTATGGTTCTTCCACTTATCATTATTCAACCAGATTATTCAGTATCTACAGTATTTATCTATTTTATGGGTTTGATATATATTGTTGCATCTTCCACTATTGTATATTTATTTTCTAACAAGAGTGATGTGCGAACCTTCGTATATGCCCAATGTTCATGGGCGTTTCTGCTGTCGGTTCTTTATTTGGGAAATATTATAACTCATTCAAGGGAATTTGGGCAACACTATAATACCGTTGCGTTACCAATCACATTAGGACTAATAGTATTGTTTTCACACGTGATTTACTCTCGAAACCGGTATTCAATATTGGCTATCGCTGTATCTGTTATCTTAATATTGTCTCTACTGGCTCTTGGCGGGAGAGGACCATTCATTGGCGTACCCATTGTGTTTTCTATTCTTGGCATCGCATATATCGTCTCAGGTAGTAATATATCCATCAAACAGTTTTTAATAATACCTTTAACTTTTATTAGTGTATTACTTGCTGTATTCAGTATTATTCGTATTACAGATTATGAGCCTTCTGAACTATTAACTCGCAGACTTGAGAGAACCATTGAGGATCCGACTTCAGAATCTCGCATCGACATATATTTTCAGACAATAGAAATAATAATAACAAATCCTATCGGATATGGTATCGGTACGTTTCAAAAAACAGGCATTTCTAATTATCCACATAATATCTTTTTACACGCGTTTTATTCCGGTGGATGGGTGTCTGGTTTAATTCTGATAGGAGTTTTTGCATTCATATTCAGGTATCTTTTCTTCAAACTCAGAAGGCCGAATTTCTATACTGTTTCAATAATTTTGTTATCATATTACATGGCCTTTATATTCTTTATTTCTTACTCAATACATAATTCATATATGTTATTTACACTAGTATTCTTAACTCTCTCTCTCAGAGATTTGGATTTAAAATCTATCCACTAGTTATTTAATTGAATACTTTCTAGCAGTCCGAAATAGTTAAAATTTATATAACGAATACTTTTTAATATCTCTCAAAGCTTTGTTTAATGTATCTTGAATCCCTCTTTTTTGACTAAGTTTATGAAACGACCTCCGAATGTGTGTGGTGCGGAGGATTCTGTTAAGAGGCATCAGGTAATATATCGAAGTAAAGGTGATGAGTCACTGATTTCTACTGGCTATTTTTCGATGAGAATACCCGAATCTCATCATCGGCATCAACGTATTTAGCGATCTGATTAAGTCCAGTCACGTGGCGACCGCGGATAATTCTTGCCGACAATAACTGCCAGACAAGAGATGTTGTCGCAGTAGCTACCAGCAGCAATAACCAGCGAAGAGAGTTAGTCGATCAGTTTCAGACCATCATACAGGCAAAGTTCAGGGAAATGATCGTGCGTAGAGACGATAACAGAGTACTTTTATTTCACTTAACCGTGGTAGTTTTCATGTCTCGTATCGGGATTCTCACATACCATAATAACGAAAACCGCGGTGCGATCCTCCAAGCATACGCACTCTCTCACGCTCTTGAAACTGCGTTTGATGTGACGGCCGAAGTGATTGAATATCGATCAAAATCTAAAGAGTGGATTCGAAAACGGTCTGTATTAATTAACCGCCATCCAAGCCAAATTCTCAACTATTTTCGAGATCACCGAGTAGTAGAGCGATTCTTCAGCTCTGAACTCCCGACCGGTCGTAACTCGATTATTACCAATGATCAAAAAAAAGCGGTCGCGTGGCTCAAGAATCAAAACTACGATGCGATTGTCACTGGTAGCGACGAGGTCTGGAAAATCAAACCTGATAACAAAACTGTCATTCATGCACTTCTCTCTCCACCACGCCCGTTTCCGAACCTCTACTTCTTAGATCCAGACATCTCCACACTGACGTTCTCGTATGCGGCCTCGGCCAACACTACCAACCTCTCAGCCCTCGACGCCGACACCATCGACACCTTCCGTCAGCATCTCGACGCCTACGATCACATCAGCGTCCGCGACCGACACACCAAACAACTCGTCGAAGAACTCGGCGTCGAGAATGCCCACTTGGTGCCCGATCCAACGTTGATGACCGAGCTCCCAACCCGCGAGGTCACCTCCCTCCTCGAACAGCGCGGCGTCGACCTCGACCAACCGATTGTCGGCTTCCACGGCTCGGACAACGCTACCTTCAAAAAAATCTGTGAGCAGTACCGCGACCGTGGCTATCAGGTCGTCGCCACCACAGCCTCCCGCTTTGCGGATGTCAACCTCAAAGGCCTGCTTGATCCACTAGAGTACTATTCGGCCTACCAGCACTTCGATATGGTCGTCACGAGTAGCCTCCACTCAACGATCTTCAGCCTGAAACACGGCGTGCCGTTTGCAACCATCGACACAAAAAGTATCTATGGGAATATCGAAAGCAAAACCTATTCATTACTCACTGACTTCGATATGTTAGACCGACATATAGATGCCGTCGACGGCGACGCCTCGAAATTCTACGAGAACAGAGATGCACTCGAACAACGACCCGACTCCGACCACATTCAAGCCCGAATTGACTCTCTCCAAGAACGGGGCTATGCGTTCCTCGATCAAGTGAAAGCGGATTTATGAACACCCACACAGCACAGCTGGCTGACCACACGTGGCTCAAGATCGGCGGCCCCGCAGAGATGGTGATCCCCGAAACAAAAGCCGAATTCGTCGAAATCTTGACCGAGTGCCACGAAACCAACCGCGACTTTCGCATCCTAGGCGGTGGGTCAAACCTGCTGGTCAGCGACGCCGGCGTCGACGAGCTGGTAATCAAGAGCACCAACGCCTGCACCGAATTCGAGGTCGACGGTACCCACGTTACCGCTGGGGCGTCGATCATGCTCCCGCAGTTCATCAACCAGTACGTTGCACACGGTCTGGGTGGCTACGAGTACCTGTACTCGGTTCCGGGCACCATCGGCGGCGCGATCTACATGAACGCCGGCCGTGGGCGAAGCCACGGATTGGCGATCTCGGACTATCTGACTGCTGTGGAGGTATTTAGTGGCGGAGCGGTTCGAACGATTCCGGCCGACGAACTGACGTTCGAACACCGCTATTCGACGTTTCAGGAGCACGACGACTGGGTGATTCTGTCTGCAGAGTTCGAGCTACCAGAGCAGTCGACAGCGGAGGGTCGAAAACAGATCAAAAAGCGGATGCAGAAGGTCGGTGAGCGCGAACGTGGGCTGCCGAATGCCGGGTCGGTTTACAAATCTGGGTCGGGAGTACCACTGCACAAAATTCCGCCGAATGGGCTGTCAGTTGGTGATGCCCGGTTTGTCTCAGGAAACCGAATCTGCCATTCTGGGAATGCAACGTATGCTGATGTCCTGCGGCTCGTGAAGCTCGGGAAAATCCTCCGCCGGTTTCGGCCACCGTTTGAAGAATCGAAGGTCGAGTGGATAATCTGGGAATAATCAATTAATATACTTGATTCAAAAATATATTGACGTTAAAAAATTATTGCTATTTACTTGATATAGTTGAAATGGTAGATACTGACATTTCTCTTATTTCTTTGTTTCCTATCAAAAATAGGAAATAAATTAAAGCCCCTGTAATAATCAACAGTAGTAGTTGAGGAACTTGGTTGGATGCTACATGACGAACCCCCATCCACAAAATTGTAAACATAGCTGACGAGGAGCCAATCATCCAAACAATATTTTTTATTGGGAACCGCCAAGTTATTAAAGAGTGTAGGTAATATGCTCGGATTGACGTTCCGACAAATATTGACACTGTCGTGGCGATTGCTGCCCCTTCAATACCCATTGTTTGTATCAATAGTATATTCAATACAATATTGAAAATCATTTCAGGGATACAAGCTACACTTACCAGATCGGGTCTATTCAATCCGATAACTGTCTTCCCAATCACCAACCTGATTGCACGTATATATTTCACTATAAAAAGAATCGATAAAACAGTTGCACCAGCCACATATTCACTACCAAAGAACAGATTCAGAATTGGTTCAGCAAGCAGTAGCGAGCCAAAGAACGCGGGAATAACCAATATGACGGAGAACGTGATTGATTTGTAAACCACATTTGATATTCTGCCAGTTGGGTCCTGTACTGACAAAGATGATATTTCGGGGAATATTGATGTACTGATTGCTTGAGAAAGCAACAATATGGGGCTGACAACTTTCCAAGCAACTTCGTACACTGCGACAGCAGTGGGGCCAAGAAAAACACCAATCAATAGGACATCTGCCCAGCTATGAATATATCCATCAACTGAGGGTATAACAGAATTCATTCCAAATTTAAGTAACAATTTTGTCTCATCTATTTGAGGAGTTGTCAATTTTGTACTAACTAAGTAATACGATCCAGCGAGTTTCACAAGTTCACCTAAAATGGCCGCCCACGCAAGACTAACTGGTCCGTATCCGGATGCCACTAATAAAACACCAAGACTATACCAAAATATCGTTGACACGATATTCACATATCCATACTGTTCGACTTTGTGTTCTCCTCGAAGAGCGGCAATATAACCGTGAGCAAGTTCCTTAATCACAATTCCAACCGCAAGCACTATCACAAAATTATACCCGGTATATCCAATAATTAGACTGTCAGAGAACAATACAAGAGCTCCAACAAAAAATGCTAATATAATTTTAATTAGAAGACCAGACGAGAGTACTTTGGACTTGTTATCACCCTCGCTCATCTTTTTTTCAATACCTATGCTGACGCCTAAATTAGCGAATATGTGCGATGCCCCCAAAAGTGCTTGAAAAAGAAAAAACGCCCCAAGAGGACCTGCACCTAGAATGCGAGCGAAATAAATAACCGATAAACTTGAGATGACTGTTGCCAGTATCTTGGTTGTAAAAACAGCACCAATTGCCCGGGTCAGATTCACACTCAGAAATTGATTACCTCCGACAATTATATTCCGGTTCCCTACACTGTGACAGACATGGTTGGAATCTTAGCAACAATTAGTAGGTGCTTTTCTTGTGCTGATTTTTCTCGCAGGTATGTTTCATTCAATGGCAAGCAATCAAATGTTTTTGATAGAAAAAATATTATCGTACAATGTTTTGATTATAAGCACACAAACGGAATAGCCCATACAAAAACAGATGATCAGGTTGATCTATGGCTGTGGGGTGATATTTACGGAGTCCATACAGACAATGGGTATTTGCAAATAGACTCTGGAATAGAATTTTTAAAAAACAACGTAAGCTATACAAGAGTAAAAAAATTATCTAGGTCGTTGAACGGAGAATTTGTCATTTTCGCACTAAGTGGGGAAAAGTTACAAGTTATTACTGACCGGATGGGTACACGTCCAATATATTATTTTGTTAATGATGACGGCGAATTTGCTGTTTCAACCAATATCAACGAATTGGCATCCAGCGAGATGATTGATTTTAGTATAAATAAGAAACAACTTAGATCACTAATTTATTTTCAAAGAACCATTGGTACTGAAACTCTTTTTAATGAAATATATATGTGTCCACCAAGTGCTATCACTGAATTTCGCCTTGGAAGCACGAAACCACCTGTGGAAAAATATTGGAAACCTGACTATAGTGGAAATTATACCTCGTACAAACACGCTGTCTCCGATCTTTTAGAAGCACTCAATAATGCTATTTCTGACCGTGCGGAGACAAAATCAGAGCAAAGTCTGTTATTGAGTGGAGGCAGTGATTCTCGATTGATTGCTTCCTCTA
>LFFM01002697.1_pt1 | contig 11541 bp, 5 predicted proteins | sample 643131 | NCBI WGS metagenome assembly LFFM01 (sample SAMN03777445, study PRJNA286221) | soda lake metagenome | biome: soda lake; feature: Kulunda steppe; material: water; isolation source: sample Tc-Br brine of Tanatar trona crystallizer | place: Russia: Kulunda steppe | collected 2011-07
TGGGGCTATCAAAGAACATCATGCCGCTTTTTCGCCTCTCCCTTCAATTTCCTTTGCCTGCTTTGCCCCTTCGCGGTTCAAAAATGCTTTTGAATTTTCTTTGCCCCTTTGCGGTTCGAGCGCTTTTGACCTTTCCGTGCGGCGTTAGCGACGGTCGGGGTTTGTCCTACGTCGTGCCCCCAGGCTCCTTCGCAGGCTCCGGTCGCCTGGGGCTATCAAAGAACATCATGCCGCTTTTTCGCCTCTCCCTTCAATTTCCTTTGCCTGCTTTGCCCCTTCGCGGTTCAAAAATGCTTTTGAATTTTCTTTGCCCCTTTGCGGTTCAAAAACGCTTTTGAATTTTCTTTGCCCCCTTTGCGGTCCTACTCCGCGCGCTCTGAGAGCTCCATCCAGCGCTCCATCGATTCCTCAAGTTCTTGTTCAACCTCTACCTTCTCCTCCTCCAACTGACTGACGACCTCGAAGTTCGTGGCCTCTTCGACGAATTCCTCATCAATTTCCTGAAGTCGAACTTCAAGTTCGTCGATGCGCTCTTCGAGTTGCTGGAGTTCCTGCTCTTCGCGGTAACTCAGCCCAACACTCTCCGAACTGGACTCTTCTTCGCGCCGTTGTTGTTCATCGCGTTCTCGCTGACGACGCCGCTGTCGGCGCTCTTCTTTGCGTTGCTCTTCGCGCAACTCTTCGTAATGCGAGTAGTTACCGGGAATCCGTTCGATGCCGCCCTGGCCGTCGAACGCCAGAAGATGGTCGACCGTGCGGTCCAGAAAGTACCGATCGTGACTGACGGTAATGACGGCGCCCTCAAAATCGTCGAGGTAGTCCTCGAAGACGGTCAGTGTATCGACATCGAGATCGTTGGTCGGCTCGTCGAGCAGCAATACATTGGGCTGCTGCATCAAGATCCGCAGCAGGTAGAGCCTGCGGCGTTCGCCGCCGGACAACTTTTCGATGTACGTCCACTGCTTTTGCTTGTCGAATAAAAAGAGGTCCAGCATCTGAGTGGCCGTCATCCATCCGTCGGACGTCGGCACTCGATGGGCCTCCTCGGTGATGTAGTCGTGGACGCGAACGTCGGGATCGAGGTCTTCGGTCTGCTGATCGTAGTAGCCGATGGCCACCGTCTTTCCGTGCTCGACGTCTCCGTCGTCCGGCGAAAGGCGGCCGGCGATGATGTCGAGCAATGTCGATTTTCCGGCCCCGTTGGGTCCGATGATCCCCAGTCGTTCGTCGCGGTCGACGCGGTAGGTAAAATTGTCGATCACGCGACGCCGCTCCCGGGACTTGGTGACGCCCTCGACGTTGATGATCTTTTTTCCCAGCCGTCGCTCCACAGTGTCGATCTCGACCGATTGGTCATCGACGTCGTATTTCTGTTCCTGCAGATCTTTGGCCCGCTTTTTTCGCGCCTTGGCCTTGGTTCCCCGGGCTTTGGGCCCGCGGCGAAGCCACTCCAGCTCCTTTTTGGCCAATTTCTTTCGCTTTTTTTCCTGTTTTCTGCGTCGCCGGCGCCGTTCCTGACGGGCCTGTACAAAGTCGCTGTAATTGCCCTCGTGGCGGTAGATGGTCTGGTCGGCGAGCTCGAAGATGACGTTGGTCACCCGATTGAGAAAATAGCGATCGTGGGTGATGACCAGCAGACCGGTGGCACGCCCGGAGAGATAATCCTCGATCCAGGCGACGGTATCGACGTCGAGGTGGTTGGTGGGCTCGTCCATAATCAGTAGATCCGACGGTCGTACCAGCGCCCGTGCCAGGGCGACCCGTTTTCTCTGGCCGCCGCTCATGGCGTCGATGGGTTTTGTCGTCTCCCCCATTCCGACCTTCGACAGGATGGTCTTGGCCTCGGTCTCCACGTCCCATCCATCGACGGCATCCATCTTCTCGGACAATTCGGTAACCGTCTCAATTAGCTCCGGGTCATCCGGTGTCTCCGACAGGCGCTGGCAGGCCGCCTCGTATTCCTTGACTACATCAAAGGCCCGGGGTCCATCGGCGAGCACCGTCTCCAGTGCCGTCTTCGCCGGATCCAGCTCGGGCTCCTGGGCCAGATACTCGATGCGCGAGCCTGTCTCCCGGGCGATACGGCCCTCATCGGCCTCCTCTTCGCCGAGCAAGACGCGAAGAAGGGTCGATTTTCCGGAGCCGTTGACACCGATAAGACCGACGCGATCGTCGCGGGTAAGCCCGAACGTGACGTCCGAAAAAAGGGTTCGATCGCCGTAGGATTTCGCCAGATTTTCGCCGGAGAGTACTGCCATGGTCTCGCTCTGTTGGCGGAGGTCAACGAGGTTTGGTGATCGATATGTTATCAGGCCGCGTTCTGCAATCACGGCGACCGCCGGAACCGCTGCGTCGTGGGCTATCGAATCGGACTCCCTTGTACCCGGTGGCGGTCACAAAAGTCCGGAGGTACAGGCCTCGAGAAATGTACGCACCATCGTCAGTTGCTTTAGCGTCGACGATGAGTGCCGACCGTGTTCAATATCGAATTCGAGCAATTGCTGAAAGATTGCGCTCGCTGCAAAGGCGCGGGCCACCGGATCGTCGGGACGACGGAGGGCCTGGCCGATGACGGGATGGGCTGCGTCGAGGACCACGCGGTTGCCGTCGCCGAGCACGTAGACGGCGTCGTCGCCACAGCGCTCGATGACGGCCAACTCGTCGATCGACTCCACTCGGCGACGAAATTCATCGGGACTGCATTGGTGCAGGTCATCGAGCAGTCGCTTGCAAAGCACCGGGCTCGCGCCGTCATCAGCGGCGCCGGAGGTCGAATCGCCCGGTCTGTGGGGCGCCTCGGGTGTTGATCTATGAGTATCTTCCGCGCCCCGATCACCGAGGTGTTCGACTTTGGCCAGTCGAGAATGCAATTCGCCGACGTCACCGGAGCCTTCGGGGCGACGCGGGCCCGTATCTGCCGAAGCGGTGTTGTCGCACCAGTGGTCGACAACATCGACGGTGTCATCGATATGAGCATCGCCGCCCGCAGACGGGGCACCAAAAAAATGGGTCACCACCGCCGCCACATGCTCCCCGGCGACAATGACAATATCCTCCGCTTGGGCCCCGACCGGTCGTTCGCCGCGATATTGGCGCTCGACGATATACAGGCCGCATTCCGCTTCCACGGTGTACAGTTGCTCGTAGATCTGGCGCAGAGAACGACGCCGGCCGTCCATGACGTCCAGTATCGGGTCATCGGCCAGTCCTCCGAGACGCCGCAGCCGAAGTTGTACCTGGGCCTGTCGACCCTCCGGCTTGTTTCGCCGGACCAACGCCGGAGCAACACCCAGCGGTGACTCGATGACGTCGTCACTCCAGTCGTCCCAGTCCAGATGAAATGCGCCATTGAGTTCGGCCTGAATATCACCCAGCAACGAACAGAATATATTCGGTGTCAGTCGGGACTCCTGGAGATGCTGGGCTACCAATTTCAGGGCCGTCATCGAAGCCGCGCGAACGGTCGAATCAGCGTACAACGGTTGTTCGAAATCGGCATCGACGGGCAACTCGCCGTCGATGGCAATGCGAAATGCTCCAATTTCGGAGTCCAGAAGACGCTGCGTCAATAGCCGGCCCTCTTTGACGAAGGAAACTTCCGTGGTCAGCGCCGTGCCCGGCGACAGATGGATGCTGTCGTCACCGGCCCGACCGACCGCGACGACAATACTCTCGACCCGCTCTCGCAGGACGTCACGGGCATCCAGCTCAAAGGGCGGCCTCGACTGCCATTGTCGGCGGTTTTTTCGAACCCGGCGGCGGCGACGTGCGACATCGGCGACGTCCCGGAAGCGATCGCCGTAGTGGTCGAGAAAGCCGTAAATCAGGGTATAACCCGGCACCACATCATAGGCCGATTCCGATGGGTCGAGCCACAATACCGGCGTCGACGATTCGGGGCCCGGTTCGGGGAGCGATGACTGCGTCGAAAAATGGACCACCGTCTCCCCGTCGCGTTCGACACAGGCATCGTCGATGGAGATATACGACGGCTCACCGTCGGCGGTCGAAGCACATTCGAAGACCGGCAATTCCGATAAAACCTCTGTCAGATCGCGAAATTCCTCGGTCGTCGAATGCGGCACCTCGGTACCGGCCAGCACTCGAACGACGACGGCTCGAAGCGCTCGACGTTCACCGGCGACGTCATCGGCGCTCAGTTCGGACAGCACCCCGGCGAGCGAGCGATGGGCCACGGCCTCGACGCGCCGGCGCAATTCGGCGAGGGCGTCGTTTTCGACGACCGCACTCTGGGATAGATCGGTGTCGAAGTGCTCCGATTCCACGAGGGCTCGGATTCCGAACGGTGCAAATGGCGACTCCTGTGCATCGTCGTCGATAAGAACGCCCTGCTCGACGAGTCGAATCACGGCCCCATACCCGTTGCGCGTCAATCCGACGACGCCGCGCTCTCCGTCACTCCGGAAGCGATGTAGAGCCTGGATATCGTCGCGAGGCGTCAATCCCTGACTGATGGACACCCCGTTGATGACGATATCCGTCGTCGAATACCGGGCCCGCTCCGACAGCAACCGCGATTCTTTGAAGTCTCCGCCGAGTTGGTCGATGAACCGAAGCAGTACCGCCTGGTGCAACCGCTTTTGGAGTCGGATGCGAATGCCCTCCGGTATCGATCCGGCGATTTTGGCACCTCCCATCGAATCGTCGCCAACGGCGATGGCAAACGGCTCGTCGCCTCCGACATCGATGACCAGGTCGCGGAGACCGGCCCCCCAGGCGGCATTGATACCGACTGCCAGATGACGCAGTGCGCGCTGGCGTCGACTCCTTCCGGAGCCAAAGGCGGCGCTGTACAACTCCTCGAATTGCTCCCGCCCCAGCAATTGACCGTCGAATTCGACGATCACTTCGCTGCGCCCGACCGTGGCCTCGAAGAATGTCGCTCCCAGCAGGTTGGCGACTTTCACAAACTCCAAGATGTAGTGATGGGGACTCGGGAGCCGATAATTTCGAAGCTTTTCTCTGGCCCGCCGTTCGTCGATGCGGAACTCCCCTCGCTCCACCAATTCGCCGTCGATAATAGGGCTGTCGCCGCTCATGGTGCGCTCCGTTCGGCCCGTTCCAGGCGGGCCGTCGACGCCGTTGCAAGCAGTCCCTCGCAATCGGTGCCAAACATCCCCGCCAAAAGCGCATAAGCCGCCCATTCCGGCTCTAATTCGGCCAACTCGATGCAGTTGCCGACACTGTCGGCGTCGGCGTTGATAATCAAGACCTGTCTCCGTTCCAGCTCGTCGAAGGTCACGTCCAGTCCAGGGCTCTTCCAGTCCCGGGCCGGAACTGTCGACTCCCCAGTCCGAGATACGATGGTCGCCACTCTGGAGCGCAGTCCAACCGGCAGCGCCCGACTCGGCGCGATCACGATCCGGGGCGCCCTGACACCGGCGGCCTCCAGAAGCTCACCGAGCGCCTGGTTTAGCTGTCGGCTCTCTTCGTCCTCTGCCGCCGGAAGAAGCTCCGGTATGAGATAGCGCTCCTCGAGATATCCCGGAGCCCGCCCGAGACACTGCTCGAGCAATCTTCGCATACCGCTGTACCCGATAAGAACCCGGTGGTTGCCGCCGGGGATGCCGGCCGGCATATTGGCGAATCGCGTCAGATGCAGACAACCCGAACCCAGCGCCTCTCGCACCTCGTCATGGGTCAATGCGCCGTTGTGGAGGCTTCGAAATACTGCGGTGTCTTGCCAGCTTTCGCGAAATTCGCCGCCACACTCCAGATAGTGGGCGAGATAGCCGCAATACGTCCCGTAAAGAACTCCTGGATTGTCGTCGTCGGCCATCTCCTGGAGTTCATCGACGAGTTCGCCGGGAAGCCTATCGACTGCCAACTCCTCGAGCAGTTCGATGGCCTTGGCGTAATTGCCATCCTCCAGAAGTTGGTCGCGGCTCAGTGTATGTTCCAGGTATCGAGAGTCGATCTTGTAGCTCGCCCAGGGCCAGCGACTTTGAGGACCCTCGCGCAGTGTCAGCCCCCGGTTGTAGTAGCCGGCCGGAGCGCTGTCACCGCCGTTAAAGCCCATGACAACCCGGGTCCCCTCCTCGCTGTAGGTGGTTGTAAATTTGGAGGGCAGGGCGAAATCGCGGCGCACATCTCGGCCCTCAAAGCAGATCGGAATCTCCGGATGTCGACACCATTTGCTGAGGGCTTTTCGGGCATCGACGCGCAATTCTTCGAAGGCCTGACGAGCCATGGGCTTGATAATTCGCACCCTTGTGCCCTCGACGGGCCAGTCCAGCGAATACAGCTCGTAGCTTCGATCGGCGCCAAAAACGACGCGCCAATACTCGCCGCTGCGCCCGGTGTCGACGACCACCTGCTGGGGTTCGATGGCAAAGACGGAGATAAACCCGATGCCAAAGCGGCCGACCTTCGTCAGGTCCCGGTCCTTATTGGAGCTGAAGAGACGGAGAAATTTGTCCTCGATAATGGAGCGATCCATCCCCTCGCCCCAGTCCTGAACCGAAATGACCGCCCGCGGTGGGCGGCCGTCGGGTGCTTCAAAGTCCAGACGGGCCTCGACTTCGCTGGTGCCGGAATCGATGGCGTTTTGAACGAGCTCCCGAAAGAGAGCCAGCGGATCCGAAAATTGGTGGACCAACTCGTCGAGTATCGTCTGGATGTCGGTCTGTTTACCGCTCATTGAACCACCGTGGGCATCTCCTCTCTACATGGCGCGCCGATACTCGCCGCCGACTTCGTACAGCGTGTGTGTGATCTGTCCCAGACTGGCGTAGCGGACGGTATTCATCAACTCCGCAAAGATATTGCCGCCCGACAACGCCACGTCTCGAAGTGCGTCGAGGGCCTCTTTGGTCTTGTCGGCATTGCGACTTTGGAACTCGTTGAGTTCGTCGATCTGTTGTTGCTTTTCCTCGTCGGTTGAGCGAATCAATTCCAGCTCCTCGTCGTCGTCCTCCTGCTCCATGCCCTCTGGCGGAAGGAAGGTATTGACGCCGATGACCGGTCGCTCTCCGGAGTGCTTTTTGCGCTCGTAAAGCATCGACTCTTCCTGGATTTTGCCGCGCTGATACTGGTTTTCCATCGCCCCGAGCACGCCGCCTCGCCGGCTCAACCGCTCAAACTCCGTTAAAACGGCCTCTTCGACCAGATCCGTCAATTCATTGACGATAAATGCGCCCTGTTGAGGGTTTTCAGTCTTCGCCCAGCCAAATTCTCGGTTGATGATAAGCTGGATGGCCATCGCTCGCCGCACGCTCTCTTCGGTGGGCGTCGTCAGCGCCTCGTCGTAGGCGTTGGTGTGCAGGCTGTTGCAGTGATCGAAGATGGCGAGCACCGCCTGCAGGGTGGTGCGGATATCGTTAAATTGCATCTCCTGGGCGTGCAGCGACCGCCCCGAGGTCTGGATGTGGTACTTCAACTTCTGAGAGCGGGCATTGGCCCCGTATTTCTCGCGAAGCGCCACCGACCAGATCCGGCGCGCCACCCGTCCCAGCACGGTGTACTCCGGATCCATTCCGTTCGAGAAGAAATACGACAGATTCGGGGCAAAATCGTCGATATCCATGCCCCGCTCCAGGTAGTACTCGACGTAGGTAAACCCGTTGGCCAGCGTAAACGCCAGTTGGGTGATCGGATTCGCCCCGGCCTCGGCGATGTGATAGCCGCTGATGGACACCGAGTAGTAATTTCGGACCTTCTTCTCGACGAAGTACTCCTGGATGTCGCCCATCATCTTCAGGGCGAATTCCGTCGAGAAAATGCAGGTATTCTGGGCCTGATCCTCTTTGAGGATATCGGCCTGAACGGTGCCGCGAACCACGCGCAGTGTCTCGTCGCGGATCTCGGCCATCTCCTCTGGGTCGGGAGCCCGGTCGTGTTCTTCTTTAAACTGGTCGACCTGCTGGTCGATGGCGGCGTTTAAAAACATCGCCAGAATAATCGGCGCCGGCCCGTTGATGGTCTTCGACACACTGGTATTCGACGCACAGAGGTCAAAACCGGCGTACAATTGCTTCATGTCGTCCAACGTACAGACACTGACGCCGGAATTTCCGACCTTGCCGTAGATATCGGGTCGATGGGCCGGGTCCTCGCCGTAGAGCGTCACGGAGTCGAAGGCCGTACTCAGCCGATTGGCCTCCTCGCCCTCGCACAGATAGTGAAAGCGCTCGTTGGTCCGCTCCGGCGTCCCCTCACCGGCGAACATCCGTTTCGGCTCTTCTTCGCGGCGCTTAAAGGGAAAGACGCCGGCCGTATATGGGAAGCGACCCGGCACATTTTCCAGAAGTTGCCAGCGCACAATATCGCCCCAGTCGCGGAACTCCGGAAGCGAGACCCGTGGGATTTTCGACCCCGATAGCGACTCCGAATTGAGCTCGAACTCGATGGTCCGGTCGCGAATCTGGACCTCGTAGATATCGCCGCTGTACTCGTCTTGAAGATCCTCCCACCCCTCCAGCAATTCCGTGGGCTCATCGTCGAGCTCTTCCCACAGCTCGCGTTGCTTTTCGGCGATCGCTGCGTCGTCATCGACCAATTTTTTCGCTCCCTCCAGTTGATACAACTGGGAGGCAATATCGGCCTGGTCTTCGACCCACTGACGGTAGTCGCGGCAGGACTCCGCAATCTCGGCGAGATAGCGGCTTCGGGAACCGGGAATAATGGTGTGATTTTTCTCGGTCACCGGTCCCGGAGTCTCCCAGTTGGACTCCTCGATTTCGATGCCCGTGGCCTCCATCAGGCCCTGATACAGCGCCGAAACGCCGGTGTCATTAAACTGGCTGGCAATGGTCCCGTAGACCGGAAGCTCGTCGTCCGGGATGTCGTAGCTGATCTGGTGGTTTCGCCGAAGCTGCTTGCGCACCGCTCTGAGAGCGTCCTCACTTCCGAGTTTCTCGAATTTATTGATCGCCACAAAATCGGCGTAGTCGAGCATGCCGATCTTTTCGAGCTGACTGGCAGCCCCGAATTCGCTGGTCATCACGTACAGCGACTCGTCGGCGAAATCGATGATTTGAGCATCGCCCTGCCCGATGCCGCTGGTTTCGGCGATGATCAGGTCGAAGCCGGCGCTCTGGACGATGTCGATGGCATCTCCCAGTGCTTCGGCGACCTCGCTTTGACTCCCCCGCGTCGCCAGCGAACGCATGTACACCTGTTCGGTATCGATGGAGTTCAGGCGAATGCGGTCTCCCAGGAGGGCTCCGCCACTTCGCCGCTTGGACGGATCGCTGCAAAGAAGGGCCACCGACTGTTCCGGGAAATCCAGAAGATAGCGGCGAATAATCTCGTCGGTCAGACTGCTCTTTCCGGCGCCGCCGGTTCCCGTAATTCCGATGACCGGCGCCGGTTTCGCCGGCACCACCAGATCAAGCGTATCTCCCAGGCCTCGCTCGGCCATCGTAATAGCCCTGGCCAGCGCCTTTCGGTCACCCGTTGCCACACCCTCCGATTCCGCTTTCCCGACGCGATCGACGGGGTCGTAATCGGCATTTTCAAGCATGTGGTTGATCATGCCCTGCAGGCCCATCTGGCGGCCATCTTCCGGACTGAAGATCTTGCCCACTCCGTAGTCCTCGAGTTCAGCAATCTCGTCGGGTGTAATGACGCCGCCTCCGCCGCCGTAGACCTGGATATGTCCGGCGCCGCGCTCCTCGAGCAGATCGATCATGTACTTGAAGTACTCGACGTGTCCGCCCTGATAGCTCGACATGGCGATGCCCTGGGCGTCCTCTTCAATCGCGGCGTCCACGACCTCGGCAACCGAGCGATTGTGGCCGAGGTGAACGACCTCAGCGCCCGTCGCCTGAAGGATGCGCCGCATCACATTGATCGCAGCGTCGTGACCGTCGAATAGACTGGCCGCCGTCACAAAGCGAATCGGATGCTGCGGCGTATATTTCTCGGGCTTCTCGGTAGCCGAAGGAGCACTGGCACTCATCGATGGCCTCGGGGCTTGAAGGTGGAACTGGATAGAGCAGACGCGTTCTGCGGGCCAATAAACCAAAACCACCGAAAAGTGGCAAGCATTTCGCCACTACCCTCCGGTGGTCCATCCCTCCTGCGGCCTGTATTCTCTGATGAATACGCAGCTCAGAACCGACCACTGAGCCCCAATCCCAACCCCACATCTTCCGTTGACGTCTCGGTGATGACAACCGGTGAAATTCCCACTGAGGCCCGGCGCTCGTCGAGCCAATTCGAAATCACCAGTTGCCGATGATACCCCTCCACCGTCGCCCAGGTCAAAAAGCCACCGCTCACCCCCGCCACAGCCAACCCGCCGATGATCTCGGGCGCATCACTCGAGGAACCGGGGTTACTGAGCGCATCCTCCACAACCAATCCAGCAATGACGCCGACGACAAGCGCCGGAAAAAGCCCGAGTAAATTACCGGTAAACGCCCCGAGATACTGGTCGGAATAGGTCCGATTGCCCACCGTATTGACCACGGCGGAAGTCCCAAGTGTGGGACCGAAAAACATCAGCAATCCCCCCGTACCGGCAAGTTCCGGATCGTTTGCGTTTTCGCCGGCAACAAAGAGCAAAGTCCCCAGGGCCAATGAGCTATAGCTCATGAGAGCACCGGCCCCCATCTGGCGCCAGTACGTCGGCATATGGTGCGGTTCTGGCGGCTCATCGACACTTCCTCCGTCGTCGTCGGATGCTTCCTCGTCATCGCCGGATATCTGGCCCTCCTGTCGCTCTGCTCTCGATTCGTCGATCGTCGGCGGATCTGATTCATCGCCGCCTTCAGCGCCCTTTGGCTCCCCGTCGGGTGCCGTGTCCACGGCCTCCTGGTCGTCCTCGGAAGTATCCTCCGTCTCTTCCGATTTATCGGGTGGCGTCGAGTCCCCGGCTTCCCCCTCGCCATCGGGCTCGCCCTCTGCATCATCGACGGGTTTTCGGGGGCTCTCATCGCCGGACGAATCCGCCTCTTCGTCGTCGTCCTCATCACGTTCGTCGTCTTTTTCGTCGCCCTCCGTCGCCAGACCGGGTAACTCGCCGGGTTGATGGGTCGTCGGAAAATCCTCGACCTCCGACTCCTCGTCCCCCGTCGAAGCATCGACTGTCGGCACTGCCAGCGCGGTCCCCAGAGCGCTGAGCACCACGGCCCACAGGGCCAAATTGCGGAAAATCTTTGGTATCTGCGACATCTCTGGGTACTCCGACACCGGTAAGTAATGACATGAACGGAGTGGCGCCGAGATTACGGTTCACCGTCGGCGACGTCAAAACCTAACGGCTACCCCGAGGACCATACCAGGGTTCCACTCCACCCGAGGCGGTATAACGCCTTGAGCCGAAGTTGACGATAGCAGGCTGCAGAGCCGTGGGCGTGCTGGACAAGGCGCGGTGACGAAGCGATGCCTCAAGCATCGTTGAGCGATCCGCAACGCAGATCCAGCGCGTTCTCGACGCGTCACACGCGCCGTCAACCCATTACGTCACCGGCGCCCCTTGTTTTCCACTACAAGAAACTAGAAAACCCCGGAAATTCCGGGGCCTTCTAAAAGAGCGGGAGACGAGATTCGAACTCGCGACTTCGACCATGGCAA
>LFFM01002698.1_pt1 | contig 11536 bp, 10 predicted proteins | sample 643131 | NCBI WGS metagenome assembly LFFM01 (sample SAMN03777445, study PRJNA286221) | soda lake metagenome | biome: soda lake; feature: Kulunda steppe; material: water; isolation source: sample Tc-Br brine of Tanatar trona crystallizer | place: Russia: Kulunda steppe | collected 2011-07
GACAATCAACAAAAGGAGTAAACCGCATGACAGCGTGGCATTACTGTATTATTACCGTAATTTGTGTTTGAGGCGGTGCGAACGCGATTAAACCCCAGAAGTAGTGTTATACTGTCGGACACGAGCAACTGAACGCAACGTGGCCAGGTCGAGTTCGGAACGATCGAGACGCGACGAACACGCCGATAGACGATTGACGTACGTGTGTCAATAGTGTCAGGAATCGACGCTGTTGACTTCGGTGACCGCCCCGACGACCGTCCAGTCCGATTCGTCGTCGCCCTGTCGCCCGACCAGCACCGATTCGTTGTCGGCACTGGAGATGAATCGATACGCCGCGTCGTCGTCTTCGCGAACACCCTCCGCCTGAAATTCCTGCTGAAAGAACTCGGCCCCCGAGATATGAAAGACGGCGGCCGTTCCGTCGTCGAGTACGAGCTCGACGGGATCGGGACTGAGCTGGTGAATCCGCTTTGCGATCGGGTTGAGATCTGCCATACCGACGTACTCGTGGGACAGCCCCTAAATCATACGTCTCGCGTTCGATCGCGTCGATGCCGTCGTCGATCGCGTTCCGGGGGCTGTTCCACCCGATCGTCGCGATCGCCACACTGTTCACTGAGAGCGTCTCGGTTCTCACTCACTTCGTTTATAGCCTATACTACCATCTCAAATATATACTACGTATAATGGTAGTTCAAACCCGTTCGGTGAGTGTCTCTCAGCGAGGAACGCACACAGAATACTATATTGTCGAACCATCCTACTAAAATCTTAGTTTAAAAATTATAACAACGCACCCGTGCGATCGGAATTGTCGTGATTCGGTCGAAAGCTGGACGATCTTTCTATACGGAACGATTCCTGTCGTCGGGTGGTTCGAAGGAACGACGCTCTCTCGGTATCACGCGAGATCTTCGTCCGCGGACGGACCAGTTTTCTCGGAATCGCGTGGAGTCGGTGCTTTGTGCGACACCCTTGCGAATATTCGATTCACTCAGTCGCGAAAGGTACACTGTAACTGTGTCGTTCGGACGACTTCACCTACCACTGGGGAGCCTTTGACACTGCTCCGTTTACTGTGGAACCGAATCCAACACCTCCTCTATAGTCCACTGGGGCGATCTGTCCTGACTGGTCACCACTACCGATCAGTGTCACACTCTCTTGGCTTCGAATGACGGGGTACTGTGTCTAGACGATAGGGGGACTCTAAAACTATATGAAAGCTGATATTACAGTACAAATACCACACTGATATCATTATAGAACTATCGGCCAAATGAACGTAGACCGGTTGTGTTCTGCATCTCGATGCCACTCTGAGTCTCAAGAGGTGCGCCTGGTCTGGGTCTCGACTCGAACCGGTTCTGGGAGATCGATGGCGACGCCGGTCCCGCGGTCCGGGGAACGCCTCGGGTCGACTCGGTACTATACTACAGCTCCGTATTCACATATGCGAAATCCATTATACTGAGACGTGTACCGCAAAATATGGTGGTCTCTGCTCGCCGTTAAGACGGTCGCTGATCGGTTCGTACTATTGAATCCACCACCAACGGCCATACGAGCTGGGTTCTCGGCCAATCATATTACACGAGTACAACTGTAAATTAGAGGGGAGAGGACGGTGCGTTGTGTCCAGTAGCACAGATCTTTTCATCACACTATCCACTAATTCGAGAGCGAAGACAGCATTCAGCCGCTATCTCAGTGGTTCCCGGGATACGGGATCACTATTCGGCACTGAACGTGACTGACGATTCTGACAAGACGATCGTTTTCTGAGCCGTTCGTTACCGAAATCACCGGTAAACGAAGCGTTCGGTCATCGACCAAGTCGTTCGTTCCCAGAATTGTCTGTCCGAATTGGTCCCGATCGGCGGGATCAGTTGATTGCTTGGGATATTCGTGTCGGTGATGGAGGTCGTCTGTTAGAGTGACTATCGAACGGGAGTGCACACCCGACTGTACGATACATACGCGGGCCGGAGCGAACACGGGTCAGAACGAAGAGAGTGAGAACCGCGGACTGTACGATCGGTGTGTGCACTGTTTCATACGGATTCGTGTCATCAACTACCGACGGACACGAATCAGTATCAGTCGGTGTGATCGCCCTCTTTGCTGTCCGAACGAGATGGGAGAGAACAGCAGGCCCGATCGCGATGGTATCAGGGATATCTGAGGTTGAGTTCGATTTCGTTCGCAGTACCCAAGAGCAGTTCGGGTAATTCGTCGGTAAAATACGTGTCGCGAAACCGGTGGGCCGGTCCGGAAACACTGATTGCACCAAAAACGGCCTCGTCGTGAGTATAGATTGGGACACCGACCGCTCGGAGACGTTCGGTCGATTCCTCATCGTTGAACGCATAGCCACGTTCCCGTATCTTTTCGAGTTCGATCGCGATCGACTCACGATCGGTAATGGTCCTCTCGGTTACGGCCTCGAAGGAGACGTCGTCGAGGATCGAAGCAGTTCGTTCTTCGGGAAGATTCGCAAGAATCGCTTTCCCGCCGGCGCTGATGTGAAGTGGCCCCCGTTTCCCGACGTTCGTGTCGGTCTTGACACCGCTCGGTGCCGAGTGGGTGTAAACGTAGACGCGTTCTCCGTTCTCTTCGATCATGAACTGTGCTCTCTCCGCCGTGCGTTCAGCGAGCTGTCGGACCTTTTGATCGAGCATCTTGGAACCGAAGAGCCGTTCCCGTGTCTTTCCCCCGTGGGTGAGAAACAGCAGGCTCAACTGATAGTTCCCATCGGTGACGACGACATACCCGAGTTCACGGAGCGTCACGAGATGGCGGTGAACCGTACTCGTCGAACTATCGATTTCCGCGGCAATCTCTTCGATCGTCGCCATCTCTCGATCGTGTAGACATCGGACGATTGCAAACGTTGTTTCGAGCGATTGTATCCGTGAGTTGGACCCGTGAACGACCATGGTCAGTCGATCGTACTCCACGGTTATAAAATCCCGTATTGTGGGAACTCAGTATCAGCCTCGACGGTAGTGCTGTTCGAACGACTCGATGCCACAGAGTGCTGTTCGAACGACTCGATGCCACAGAGTGCTGTCCGAGCGACTCGATGCCACAGAGTGCTGTCCGAGCGACTCGATGCCACAGTCTCGACGACGGCTCGGGGCCTGCGTGAGACAGTTCGATCAGCCGGGAGAACCGCCCTGGAAGGTGTCGATCAAAGCAGAGGCCGAACTCGATAGCAGCCAGCATACCAATATTTATGTAGTGTCCAGACACCCCTGTACCTATGGTAGCGACTCCCAGTCCATTCGATTTCGAATATACACCGACCGAGATCGTATACGGGCGCGGCTGCGTCTCGAAGCTCGGGGCGAAACTCGACGAGATCGGTGCCGGGCGAGCGCTGATCGTCTGTGGCTCCAACGTCGGCGCGAACCGAGACGTAATGGAACCGATCAAAGCCGGCCTCGGCGACCGTCTCGTCGATGTCTTCGACGAAACGACGCCAGAGAAGTATCTCGAGACGGTTCTCGACGGTGTCGAGGTGATGCATGCTAACGCGGTCGATATCGTTGTCGGGGTCGGCGGCGGCAGTTCGCTGAACGTCGCTCGGGCGATGTGTTCGATTGCACCTCTGGATCTCTCCCGAAAAGAGATTGTCAAAGAGGTTGTCGAGACACGAGCAGTGCCGTCACTGGATGACTCGACCGATCCCGTCCCGAACGTCGCGATCCCGACGACGATGCCCGGGGCAGACGTCTCCGCCGGTGGGAGCGTCTTTGTCGCCGAGGAAGACCTGGCTCGTGACGCGACGGAGTCAGGCCGGATCGATGCGAATATTTCGGATCCGCGACTGATGGCCGAGGCGAACTTCTACGATCCAACCTTGTATGCGACGACGCCGTCAGGTGTCCTCGCCTCGTCGGCGATGAACGGGTTCGACAAGGGGATCGAGACGCTCTACTCGCGGGCGACGACCCCGATTGCTAACGCCCACTCGGTCAAGGGGCTCCAACAGTACTGTGCCGGCTTGCCGGACCTTGTCGATGCTGCTCCCGACGATCCGGCGTACGACCACGCCGTCGTCGGGACGCTGCTCGTCCAGTACGGCCGAAAGACAAACATCATCCACACGTTCGGAAACGGAATCTCGCTTCATTACGACATTCAACAGGGTGGTGTCCACAGTATTACCGCCCCCCACGTCCTTCGGTACGTGTTTGACACCGTCGATGGCCATCGGTACCGAATTGCAGAGGGGCTAAACATCGATACCAGAAACAAAACCGACGAGGCGGTCGCCACAGCAATTATCTCGGAGGTGACCCGGATCCGTGATGCTCTCGAACTGCCAACCCAACTCAGAGACGTTTCGGGGCTCGAACGAGGCCACTTCGATGATCTCGCTGCCGAAATTCTCGACAACTACAAACACGAACGAAATCCCCCGGGTCTCGACCCAACTAGCGAGGATATCGTCTCCGTTCTGGAGGCTGCCTGGTAAGCCTGAGCGTTCTGTCGACGTTGTGGCCAGGTTCAACCGTCCCTCCCGATCGAGACAAGTATCACTGTCGACAGTTCTCACACCCCCTGTCCTGAGTCCAGTTCTGTCGCCGTTGTCCGAGCACAGTAGCGTGTGTGAACAGTTCCAGTTGGCAGTACAGGACTGGTCCTTGCTACTGGCCCCTCACAGATCTTTGCTCACGGAGCTACGACTCGCTCATCGTAACCACGGCCGGACAATCGGCGTTCAGCAGTATCTTCTGGGAGACACTTCCGAACAACACCTTTCCGGTGGGTGATTTCTTTCGAGGGCCGACCACGATGTATCTGGCATCCTGGTTGGTTGCGTAGTCGAGGACTTCGTCGGCTGCGTCACCAACGAGGCCGACATATTCGACACCGACGTCAAAATCGATATCACCGGTTGCCTTTTTTGCGAGTTTCCCAGCGTGTTCACGCACGCGATCCAGATCGGCTGCTCGCCCACTTTTTTTGTACTCGGTTTGTTCCAGTTCGACGAACTCGGACTGGCTGAGTACGTGGACGACGTGAACGGGCTCATCAAACGCCCGTGCGATCGCCAGTGCTTCGGTGACTGCTTTTTTTGCCCGTTCGCTTCGATCGACAGCAGCGATTACGACCATACCGAAACACATTCTACCGGCTTCTCTTAGAGCTTTCCCTCACAGTCTCTGTAAGACGGCTCGATGCGTTGTTTTTGCGTTTGCCACGCCGACAGTTTCCCCGCCCACCACCTTACCTCGCACTGACCGACCCCGAACACCACCTTACCTCGCACTGACTGACCCCGAACACCACCTTACCTCGCACTGACCGACCCCGAACACCACCTTACCTCGCACTGACCGACCCCGCCCACCATCTCAGCTTCACGACCGATCGGGCAGGAACTCGTCTTCCCACTCCAGCACCTCCGGGACGCCCGCGAAGTGATCGTAGCTTTCGACAGGCGTTGCCTCGAATGCGTTTTTCGTGTCCGTCCAGGCCTCCATCCCGTCGTTGTGGAGACTCCCGTACCGCTCGAACAGGACCTCGATCGTCGGCAGTGTCGACATCCGCGGGAACATGACGATATCGTACCCCATCTCTGCTGCCCGTTCGATCGGGACGACCGGTGAGCCACCGCTACAGTTGTACAGCAATGGTGCATCGACCGCCTCTCCGACCCGTTCGAGTTCCGCGACATCCGTCGGTCCCTGTACGAACGCGACGTCAGCGCCGGCCTCACAGTAGGCGTTGACCCGATCGAGTGCCTCCTCGATCGTTCCGCCCGGAGCGCCACGGGCGTCGGTTCTGGCGATAAGTACCATGTCGGGGGCGTGTTCGTCACGTGCATCGGCAGCCGATCGGAATTTGCCGATCGCTTCCGATTTTGGGATTACCTGCTTGCCGTCGACGAACCCACACCGCTTTGGAAACGACTGATCCTCGATGTGGATCGCCGCGACACCGGCACGGGCGAACTCGCGGACAGTTCGGCGCACGTTGATTGCGTTTCCAAAGCCGTTGTCGGCGTCGGAAATGAGCGGGACGTCGACGGTTTCCTGAATGTACGTTGCGTTGTCGACCATCTCCGAGAGCGTCATTACGCCGACGTCGGGATGGCCGATTTTCGAGAGGGACGTACCGTTGCCCGTCATCGATATCAGGTCGAAGCCGACCTGTTGTGCGATCCGGGCGGATAGCGGATCGTGGACACCTGGTGCGACGAGAATGTCGTCCGACTCGAGACGTGACCGAAGCGTTGCTCCGTAGCTCATACTCGACTATCTCTCCACGCAAAGCTAAAACTATCGGACGATCTGTTCGGTGTCTCATCCGTCGGCGATACCGAACGGCGGATGTTGCCAGAGGTGGCAAACAGACCGATTCGAACCCCACAACGGCCACCCCCATCAGTAGTATTCCTCGGACGATCGGGATCGTCATCGCCGAAATCGAGGGCGGATGCGGAACCGAATTCCCAACCCTAATATATGTAATACGTGAACAGGGAGGTAACGATCGACTGTGACAACTCTCTACGCACAAGTCACACGAAACGTCCAGGAGCTGTGGCGTGACCTGTCCCGGGACGGCAAAGGCTGGATTCTGCTCGCTGTAAGTGCGGGCTGGTTCCTTTCGATCGGGGTTCGCTACATCTATCCCTCGGTGTTGCCGTTTCTTCGCGAGACGTTTGCGATGGACCTCACCGTCGCTGGCTTCCTTTTGAGTACGCTGTGGGTGGCGTACGCGATGGGGCAGTTCCCGGGTGGCGTCCTCGGCGATCGAATCGGCGAAGGGAACATTCTGGTGTTGAGTACGTTGATCTCGACGGTTGCGATCCTGCTCGTGACGGTCTCGATGAACCTGGTGATGGTGTTCGCTGCAACGGCCGCGTTCGGGTTTGCAACTGGGCTCTATGGCCCACACCGCTTCACGATCTTCACCGACATTTACTCCCAGCGATCGGGCACTGCCGTCGGCGTCACGATGGCGGCAGGGAGTATCGGCAACACCGTTCTTCCGGCGGTCGCCGCGGCAATCGCTGGCTACGTGACGTGGCGACTCGGATTCGGTATCCTGGTCCCGCTGTTTGTGGCTGTCTGTATCGCGATCTATGTTGTCGTGCCAAAACGGACGTCGACCACGACGGCGGACACGAATACGTTCTCGATAGCGACGTTTCGGCGGGTCGCCTCGTCGGTTGCGAGCCGCGGCATCCCGGTGGTCGTCTCGGTCCATATTATGGTCGCGTTCGTCAGCAACGGCTTTCTCGGTTTCTATCCGACGTATTTGATCGAGGTGAAGGGGTTTTCACCGCAGATAGCCGCCCTGATCTTCGGATCGTACTTCGCGATCGGTGTCGCGGTCCAGCCGCTAACCGGGATGATGCGGGATCGGTTTGGCTCACAGTGGTCGCTTGCGTTCGTCACGAGTATGTTGTTCGTCGGACTGCTCGCGCTTCAACTCGGCGATTCGCTCGTCTGGGTGCTGCTGGTGACGGTGCTCATCAGCCAGCGCAATGGGGTTGGTGTCGTAACGAACACGTTCATTGCGGATACGCTCGACGACGATATCAAAGGGTCCGGACTTGGTCTCCTCCGGACCTCCTGGATCTTTGCGGGTGCGATGAGTCCGATATTCGTCGGCTTCCTCGGTGACCTCGGCCAGCTCAACTTCGCGTTTATGATGCTGTCCGGGATCGCCGGTGTAGCGGTGTTGCTGACACTATTTATCCCGAAACAGTAACAACCGGACCCGTTCCGGAGACAGCCTGATGTGGATAGTACCGGAGTCCGGACCAAGCGGACAGTATTGGAGTCCGGACCAAGCGGATAGTACCGGAGTCCGGACTGGAAGCACGCGGTCTGTTAGATCACGTACAGATCAGAACGCCGGGTCCGCCCAGCCGCCATCAACGTTGAGACTGTGGCCCGTTACATAGCTCGCTGCGGGTGACGAGAGGTACGCAACAGCCTGGCCGAACTCCGCTAGTTCACCCGATCGACCGAGTGGGATGATATCAGCAATAAATTCTTCACGAGCCTCCTCGTAACTCATCCCGTGTTCTTCTGCGTAGCGTCCGATGTGGTTCGGTCGATCGATCTCACCTTCGGTGAGCGGGCCAACCTTCTTTGGACAGGCGCAGTTGACGCGAACGCCCTCTTCGGCGTACTCCTCTGCAAGTGACTTCGAGAGCCCATAGACTCCGATCCGTATCGTGTTCCCAAGTACGTGGTTCGCTTCAGGCTCCGTCGCGGAGACCGCGATAAGGTTCGTAATGGCACCACCACCGTCTTTGAGATGTGGGAGCGCCGTATCGATCGCGACGATCACGCTCTTCAAGACGAGGTCGTAGGTTTCGTCGAACTGCTCGATCGTCGCCGATTCGAAACCGATTTTCGGCGGGCCGCCGCTGTTCGTGACCAGTATATCGAGCCCGCCGAGACGATCGATTGCGGTTTTGACTCGGTCGCTGACGGCTTCTGGATCCGAGAGATCACATGTGACCGTTTCGACCTGGCTCTCGTCGGCACCCGTTTGTGCGATGATTTCGGCTTTTGCTGCCTGAAGATTGTCGTCGCTTCTCGAACTGATTGCGACGGTTGCACCTTCGTCGACGAGTGCAGTCGCCGACGCAAGACCGATTCCCTGGCTCGATGCGAGCACGAGCGCTCGTTTGCCCTCTAGCTGTAAATCCATGACCACGTAACTCTCCTGTGCGAACCACAGTAAAGATATCCATCCGAGCGACAGGCGACCGATCGGTGCCGACGACCAGTCGGTACGCACTGATTATATCGCACCCGGTACGGGGACACACAGGTCACCGAGTACGAACTGAGTCCCACACCGTGGGGACGTATCCACTTGGGTACCACACCGTGGGACGTATCCACTACTGTTAACTATACGCACGCAAAACGGGGTGTATGGCACATACGATGGCAGAAGCGATTCTAGCCAATGCCTCCGGCAACGAATCGGTTTCTCCTGGCGACCACGTCGTCTGTGACGTCGATGTCAGGATGACACAAGACGTTCATACGCTGGATATTGCGCATCTCCTCGACGAGATGGGTGTCGAGGAACTCCACGACCCCGGAAGCGTCGTCACCGTCTTCGATCACGAAGCACCCTCGCATGCGGTCGAAAACGCGACGGAAAAGGCCCTGAGCCGTGCGTTTCTCGAGCGCCATCCGATGATCACCTTCTACGATGTCGGCACGGGAATCAGCCACGAAGTCCTTCCGGAGAAGGGGCACATTCGCCCTGGTGAGCTCGTTATCGGTACTGACTCCCATACGACGACCCACGGTGCGTTTGGTGCAGCCAGCACCGGCATCGGCGACACTGATATGGCGTATGCGCTTGCGACCGGTCAAGCCTGGTTTCGGGTCCCGGAAACGATCGAGTTCTTCGTCGAGGGAACATTCAGCGACGGCGTCTCGGCAAAGGACCTGATCCTGTATATCGCCGGCGAGTTCGGGACGGACGTCGCCCGGTACAAGGCCATCGAGTTTCGCGGCCCGGCGATCGAGGGGCTCTCGATCGACGACCGGATGACCCTGACGAACATGACGATCGAACTCGGCGGCAAGTTCGGCTTTACACCGGTCGACGAACTGGTCACAGATTACGTCGACGCCCGAACTGAGGAATCCTACGAGGTCGTGACGGCTGACCCGGATGCAACGTATTCCGAACGGCGGACGATCGACGTCACCGACCTCGAACCCCAGGTTTCGGTTCCGCACGACGTTGAAAACGTCCATCCGATTTCGGCCGTCGATTCCGTCGACGTCGATCAGGTGTTTCTTGGCTCCTGTACGAACGGAAAGTTCGAGGATCTCGAAGCTGCTGCTGCGGTTCTCGAGGGTAACGAAGTCGCCCCTATGACGCGGCTCATCGTGACACCTGCCTCCCGGGAGATCTCTCTTCGGGCCGAAGAGGCTGGCATTCTCCGAACGTTCAACGAAGCAGGCGCGGTCGTCACGAGCGCGACCTGTGGTGCCTGCCCCGGGCTGGGAATGGGCGTCCTCGGCGAGGGGGAAGTTTGCTTTGCCACACAGAATCGCAACTTCCGCGGCCGGATGGGCCACAACAACTCGGAGATCTACCTTGGAAGTCCGGAGATGGCCGCAGCGACTGCGATTACGGGCCAACTCACAAACCCACAGGAGGTGCGCCAATGACGTTCGATGGGACCGCACATACGTTTGGAGACAACGTCAACACCGACTACATTACGCCAACGGATTACTTCTCGGAGCCGATCGAGGAGATCGCGACGCACGTCTTCGAACCGATCGCACCGGAGTTTTACGACCGGTTCGAGCCCGGTGACATACTTGTCGCCGGGGAGAACTTCGGATCGGGGTCGAGCCGTGAAACCGCACCGAGAGCACTACAAGTCGCAGGCGTGAGCGTTATTCTTGCAGAGTCGTTTGCCCGGATCTTCTACCGGAACGGAGTGGCGATCGGCCTCCCCGTCGTCATCTGTCCGGGCGTCACGGATGCGATCTCACAGGGCGATCGCGTCGTCGTCGATCTCGATTCACAGACGGTTCGCAACGAGACGACGGGCACGGTTCTCGACACCGAGTCGATGCCCGAAGCAATCCAGTCTCTCTACGAGGTTGGCGGACTCCTCGCTCACTACGATCAGCATCCGGACGGACTCACCCTCGACTGATCGTGCCCGCTACGAGCACCTGAACGGGAACCGCCGGACTGTGCTTTCACCGACCGTTCTTCGATGACTCCGCCGAGAGACCATGGGCGTATGTCCGGGAGCACGAACCGTCGCCGGTCGGCGATCGGTGGGAACTGACTACAGTACTCCATCAGAGAGCTATCGGCGTCCCGTGGTGCCAGCAGTCGTCAGTAATTGCCGCGTGCAGTTTTGAGGGGACACTCGCGAACGCAGGTACAACCGTCGTGTCGGAAGTGGGTTGACCCCAACTGGTAATCGCTAGACCGTCCACGAGTAGGATCGGTTCAACAGTACAGGTTAGCAGCCTGTCGGGACTGTCCCCCATACGGGTCGACGCTTGCTGGGCGTCGACGGTATCGATCAGGGGAGAAATCCCAGCCGGAAAATCGCTCCAACGCGCAGCAATTCGATGAACAACACGTAGAGGATGAGCAACACACCGGTGGTCCAGATAGCCTGATACGCGAGCCGTCGTTTGATATTCGATTTCTCTTTAAGAAAGATATACGCGTTCATAAACACGATCGTCGATGTGAAGAATCCGACAAAGACGATTCCGATCACGTAGGCACCGATCCACACGAGTTCCTTCGTGACGCCCCACAACTCGATCTCGAACATCACCTGGTCGTCGTCATCATCGTCGGGGTCGGTCGAGTCAATATTCATCCAGTCTTCGCTGTCGGTGCCCAGTAGCTGTTTGAGCTGATCGCCAAACAGTAACGTAATATAAATCAAGACGAGCGAGGCGACCATGATCAGAAGGATCACCCACGGAACTGCCGCGGAGTCTGGGCGCGTAAGCGTTGCCGTGGCGTACAAAAAGTAGGC
>LFFM01002699.1_pt1 | contig 11535 bp, 10 predicted proteins | sample 643131 | NCBI WGS metagenome assembly LFFM01 (sample SAMN03777445, study PRJNA286221) | soda lake metagenome | biome: soda lake; feature: Kulunda steppe; material: water; isolation source: sample Tc-Br brine of Tanatar trona crystallizer | place: Russia: Kulunda steppe | collected 2011-07
CCTAGATTTAAATACTGGTTATCTATTAACTTATAACAGTAGTGGCAAGTGGGATATAATGGGGACAGAAGTAGATGATCCAACAGGAAATTTACATGGGCCAACCCTAGCAATGAAATTGAATTTTGGCTTTTAAATAAAAAATAACAGGAGGATTTAGTAATGATTATTGGTGTACCAGAGGAAATAAAGAATAATGAGAATCGAGTGGCAATGACTGCAGCAGGTGTCAAAACTTTTACATCAGCTGGTCATAAAGTATTAATTGAAAGTGGTGCTGGATTAGGTAGTGGAATTAAAGATAAGGCTTATCAAAAGGCAGGAGCAGAGATAGTAGCTACTGCAGAGGAGGTTTATCAACAGGCCAAGATGATAATTAAGGTCAAAGAGCCTTTAGCAAGCGAGTGTGAGTATCTAAGCTCTGGACAGATATTATTTACTTATCTACATTTAGCAGCCGATGAAGAATTAACTAAATTACTTAAAGAAAAAGAAGTAGTAGCTATTGCATATGAGACAGTGGAAAAAGAAGATGGGAGTTTGCCTTTATTAACTCCAATGAGTGAAGTAGCAGGAAGGCTAGCTATCTTAGCTGGGACGCATTGTTTACAAAGAGATCAAGGTGGAAATGGAGTTTTAGTTGGTGGTGTTCCAGGAGTTAAGCCGGGTAAAGTGATGATTATTGGTGGTGGAACAGTAGGGATTAATTCAGCTAAGATGGCTTTAGGATTAGGGGCTGATGTAACTATTTTAGATGTTGAAGCAGAAAAAATGCGTTATCTTGATGATATATTTCAAGGTCAAGCTAAAACTCTAATGTCTAATGAATATAATATAGCTGAAGAACTTAAAACGGCTGATTTAGTAATTGGGGCTGTCTTAATCCCAGGTGGTAAAGCACCATATCTAGTTTCAGAAGATATGGTAAAGCAGATGAAGGAAGGTTCAGTAATTGTTGATGTGGCAATTGATCAAGGTGGTTGTATAGAGACTTCTCAACCTACAACATATGCTGAGCCAAGTTATAAAAAGCATGGTGTAATCCATTATGCTGTTAGTAATATGCCGGGAGTGGTACCTTTGACTTCAACCTATGCTTTGACTAATGTTACGATACCTTATGCATTAGAGCTAGCAAATAAGGGTTATCAACAGGCGATTAAAGAGAATCAAGAGATAGCTAAAGGGGTAAATATTTACCAGGGAGCTATTGCTCATAAAAGAGTGGCAAAAGCTTTTGGGTATCAAGCTAATAACATTTCGGAGCTTTTATAAGGGGGTTGATGATGTTAAATCAAAAAAAGATTAGCTATAGAAAGAGAGTAAGAGAAAAGTATTTATTGCCTAAATTATATGAGTTAGGCTATCAGATTGATGATATAAGTTTCAAGCCAAAATTACTAGTAGAAAAAGGTAAGCGTAAGATTTATATCACTGCTGATTTAATGATTAAGATCAATCATCAAGCTGCTATAATAATAGCAGTTAGACATGGTGGAGAAGAGATAGGTGAGTATGCTAAAGAAGAATTATTTGCTCATGCATATTTAATGGAGGAGACACCACCATTAATTATGTTAACTAATGGAAAAAAGGATTTAATCTATGAAGTTGAGACTAAAAATAGATTGTCACAATTACCTACAAAAGAAGAGTTAAAAAATTATTTAGCTGATGAAATTCAGATTAAACAAGAGTTAAAAGCTGAAGCTAAACAACATATATTTCAACCTATATCGCTGTGGGAAGAAAGAGAGAAATTATCTGCCTATCATTATTTTGACTTAAAGGCGTTTAATCCACCGAAAAAAAAGCCATTTGAGCAGTTAATTTATCATGGTTACAATTATTCACCTGATTTACCTAAAGCAAATGAAGCAGTAAAGATAATGGTAAGTAGCAAGAGGAATTTAGTTGATCAAATCTTTTTGTATTATACTACTGATGGAAGTAAGCCCTTGGGAGAAGAAGGAGTAGCGAAAAATGGAGAAAAGTTGGAGTTACAAAGAGATTATAGTGAGGCTAATCCAGATTATACGCATTTGATCGATTGGTGGTCAGTAGAGATTCCGGGCCAAGCTGAAGGTAGAGTTCGCTATATTATTGAAGGCTATGATAGCCAGAGAGAAAAATCATATTTTGCTGATAGTGGTGATATAAAAGAAGAGGTAAGTCACTTTTCTTACTTAACAGAAGAATATCAGACACCAAGTTGGGCCAAAGAGGCTATTGTGTATCAAATATTAGTTGATCGTTTTTGTGATAGTGATCCTAGTAATAATTATGATTTAGGCTTTTCAATTACTGATTATCAAGGTGGTGACCTGCAAGGTATAATAGATAAATTAAACTATATCAAAGAGCTGGGTATTGATGCTATCTGGCTATCACCAATCTATGAAGGGCTTAATTATCATGGTTATCATATAACTGACTTCACTAAGGTAGACAAAAGATTTGGTGATAATCAATTGTTGAAAGAGTTAGTTGCTAAGGCTCATAAGTTAGATTTAAAGGTGATTCTTGATTTTGTGCCTAATCATACATCACAAGAACATAAATTTTTTAAGCAAGCACAAGATAATAGAGAGAGTATTTATTCTGATTGGTACATATTTTATGATTGGCCTAATGATTATGAAACTTTTTGTGGTTTATCTGATCTGCCAAAAATAAATACAGAAAATCCTGCTGCTAGAAAATATTTGATTGAAGAAGTTATTTTAGATTTAGTTTTAGAGTATGAAGTCGATGGATTAAGAATGGATTATGCCTATGGTCCAGCTCATGATTTTTGGGTTGAGTTAAGAAGAAAAGTTAAAGAGCTAGCACCAGAGACTTGTCTTTTGGGTGAAGTATGGGAAGGTCCTGGAATAACTAAAGAGTACGTGGGCGAATTAGATGGCTGTTTTGATTTCTCTATAGTCTGGTCATTTAGAGAATTATTTATTTATGGTAGTAAAGATGTTAGTGAATTTGTAGCCGATTTAGATTATATTGAAGAATTATTCCCATCAGAATTTATTAGAGGTTTATTTTTAGATAATCATGATATGAGCCGTTTTTTATGGGAAGCTGGTAATGATAAAGAACGTTTAAAGTTAGCTGCCATCTGTCAGTTTAGTTTAAATGGAATGCAGTTTATTTATTATGGAACTGAGGTTGGCTTATCACAAAAAAGTGCCTGCTTTGATGATAATACTGGAGGTATTATATTTGATAATTCAAGAGAGTTTATGTTGTGGGGTGAGAAGCAAGATAAATCACTACACAGCTTTTATCAAAGGTTATGTCAGATAAGAAAAGAGAATCCTGTCTTAGCCAAGGGCCAACGTGAGACTATCTTAGCTGATACTGAGAAGAATATTTTAGTTTATAAAAAGTATAATCAATCAGAAAGCGTGATTATTATTTTAAATGTTGCTGCGACTGAGAATAGACTTATTTTATTCAAAGATCAATTAAAAGTTAATAGTGAGAGTTTAATTGATTTAATTACTAATAGAGGGTATGAATTTATTGCTAATAAGTTACAGTTAAGATTAAAGCCGATGCAAGGAGTGGTTTTAAGTGCAGTTGATAGTTGATAGTGGATACGGTTTTTGTGGTTTTCACAGCCAGCCTTGATTTTTAGGCTGGCAGGTAAAGTGTATAGTTAAAATCAAAATCTTTAAAACAATTGACAGTGTTAGAGGATGTTGTTGTTTGGAGTTTTTAAGTGGTTTTGAATTCAACTATCAACTATCAACTGTAAACTGAAAAAAGGGGGCTAATAAAATGTCTAGTAAAGTATATTATGCATCTATGAGAGCTGATAATAAAGAAGAGAGTTTAGTTAATAAGTTAAGTCGATTATTTAATCAAGCCGGTTTTGCTGAGTTTTTAGAAGAAGATGATTTATGTGCTGTTAAACTACATTTTGGTGAGGCGGGAAATAATGCCTTTATCAGGCCAATGTTTGTCAGGCGAATAGTAGAAGAGATAAAATCAGAAGCTGCTAAAGCTTTTTTAACTGATGCTAATACCTTATATTCTGGTAGTAGAGCTAATGCTGTTGATCATTTAAATACTGCTATAGCTAATGGTTTTTCGTATGCTACTCTGTTGGCCCCGCTTGTGATTGCCGATGGTTTACATGGTAAGAATTTTATTGAAGTCGAGATTGAGGGCGAACATTTTGAGCAAGTAAAATTAGGAGCTGAAGCTGTACAAGCCGATGCTTTAATCAGTTTGGCCCATTTTAAAGGGCATGAGTTAACTGGTTTTGGTGGAGCAATGAAAAATGTTGGTATGGGTCTGGGTAGTAGAAGTGGAAAACAGATGATGCATGCTGATGTAGATCCTGAAGTTGTAGCTAAAGACTGTATAGCCTGTGGCAAATGTGCTCGTTGGTGTGCTCATGATGCAATAAAAATTAATCAGATTGCTGAGGTTGATTATAATAGGTGTGTAGGTTGTGGAGAATGTATAGTTACTTGTCCAACTGATGCAATTACTCTACAATGGAATAGCGGTCCAGTGGCAACACAAGAAAAATTAGTTGAGTTTACTTTAGGTGCTGTGCAAAATAAGGAGGATAAGGTTGGGTATATTAACTTTGTGATGAATATTTCGCCTGACTGTGATTGTGCTGGCTGGACAGATCAACCAATAGTCAATGATATCGGAATTTTGGCGGCTAAAGATCCCGTGGCAATTGATCAGGCCTCAGCTGATTTAGTAAACCAGGCTGAAGGAAATAAAAATAGTGCCTTAAAGAAGAATTTTGCTGCTGGTGAAGATAAGTTTAGAGGGGTTCATCCAAATATTGATTGGGAAGCTCAACTTAAGCATGGTGAAAAGATTGGGTTAGGGAGTAGGGAGTACGAGTTGATTAAAATTGATTAGCTGGATAAGAAGGAATTATTTAGCTGCTGTAGAGTTTTCCTGAAACTTAATATTAAAACTATAGATATATTGTGCACAATATATCTATAGTTTACAGTTAAAGTCAAACCCATTACAGGCAAAGTCAAGACCTTGCTCGTTTACTAGGTTCTTAAGCTTTTGACTTAAATGCTCTTGAACTTAACTGTAAACTATACCTGCCAGCTTACAAAACAAAGCTGGCTGTGAAAACCACAAAAACCGTATCCACTGTAAACTGTCAACTGAAATTAAGCTGCTTTTTTGAAATATTAATTAAACTAAGATATAATGATATATTGTTGTAATTAAATACTATAATTAACTTAAAAGATATTGAGGAGTGCTAGTAGATGAAAGTTGGATTGTTAACTTTAGGTTGTGCAAAAAATGAAGTCGATTCAGAGGTTATGGCAAAAGTTTTAACTGATAGTGATTATGAGATTATTGATGATTATCAGCAGGCCGAGGTATTGATTGTTAATACTTGTGGTTTTATCAATGATGCTAAAGAAGAATCAATTGAGTCAATTTTAACCTTAGCTAGTTATAAAGAGAGTGGAAACTGTAAAAAACTAATTGTAGCAGGCTGTTTAGCTCAGCGTTATAAAGATGATTTAAGTAAGGATATACCTGAGATAGATGCCTTTTTAGGTACTGGAGAAATGGATCAAATAGCTAAAGTAATTAATGAAGCTAAAAATGATGAGCAGTTAAAGGATAGCTCTCATTTTGATTATGATCAGTATTTATGTGAGAATACCTTAGGTGATGAATATAGTAGCTATGTAAAGATAGCTGAAGGTTGTAATAATAACTGTTCATATTGTGTGATTCCACAATTAAGAGGTAAATTAAAGAGTCGGAAACTAGAAAAGATTATTGCTGAGGTAGAAAATTTAGCTGAATCTGGGGTTAAAGAGATTAATATTATTGCTCAAGATATTACAGAATACGGACTTGATTTATATGGTGAAAGTAAGTTAGTAGAATTATTAGAAAGGCTATTAGAAATTGAAGGGATTAAATGGTTTAGATTATTATATTCATATCCAGCTCATTTACAGGATGAGTTAATAGATTTGATGGCCCGCGAAGATAGGATCTGTAATTATCTTGATTTGCCAATTCAGCATGTTAATCAGCGGATTAGAGAAGATATGGGGAGAAGTGGAAGTAAGCAAGAGATTATGGCTAAAATAAATAGATTGAGGGATCAAATACCTGATATTGCTTTACGAACTTCGATTATTGTTGGTTTTCCTGCTGAGAGTGAAGCCGAGTTTGAGGAATTACTTTCCTTTGTTAAAGAGGCAGAGTTTGATCGCTTAGGAGCCTTTACCTATTCGCAAGAAGAGGGTACAGCAGCTGCTAAAATGGAAGATCAGATTCCGCAAGATTTAAAAGAAGATAGAAGAGATAGGTTGATGGAGTTACAGCAGGAAATATCTTACCAAAAGAATCAAAACTTGCTTGGGCAGAAGACAACTGTTTTAATTGAAGAGATTGAAAGAAGTAATGATTTGCGTATTGCTAGATCACAATGGGATGCTCCAGAAGTTGATGGTGAGGTATATGTTAAAGATTCTGAAGCTGAAGTTGGAGAGATGATAGAAGTTGAAATAGTTGAAGCCTATGAATATGATTTAATGGGAGTTGATTGTCAATGAATTTACCGAATAAATTAACTTTATTAAGAATTATTTTAATTCCAGTCTTTATGGCATTTTTGCTCTTTGAATTTGCTTTGCCAGAGCTTTATCTAAGATATATTGCAGTAGGAGTATTTGTTTTAGCAGCCATAACTGATGCTCTTGATGGTCATTTTGCTCGAAAAGAAGGACTGGTAACTAAGCTAGGTAAACTAATGGATCCTTTAGCAGATAAACTATTAATCTCTGCTGCTTTAATTGCCTTAGTTGAATTGGGAGATATAACATCTTGGCCAGCAATTATTATTATTGGACGTGAGTTTGCAGTTACTGGCTTAAGAGTTGTAGCTGCTTCGGAAGGGGTAGTTATTTCTGCTAGTAATTTAGGCAAGTATAAGACTAACTCACAGATTTTTGCTATTATTGCTACTATTTTAAAAATTCCTTATGCAGAGATTCTATTATGGATTGCTGTCTTGCTAACAATTATCTCTGGTGTTGATTATTTCTGGAATGCTAGAGATTTAATCAAGACTGAAAGCCAAAAAGATAGTGAAGATGATAATAATGATAACTAGAGAGAAGCTGATTAAATTTTTTGCGACTGGTTTTTATAGTGGCTTTAGTCCGTTGGCCCCTGGTACTGCAGGCAGTTTAGTAGCTTTGTTAATGATTTTTCTTTATTTGTTAGCTGGGAATCAAGTCTCCTTTCCATTAATCTTTATCTTATTTTTCTTTGGGACTTATTTATCCCAACAGGCAGAAAAAATCTTTGCCAAAAAAGATGCACAAGAGATTGTAATTGATGAGATAGTGGGGATGTTTATTGCAGTCTATGCCTTTGATAAAGAGGTATTGTTATTTATTATTCCTGCCTTTATCTTATTTAGAATTTTTGATATATTAAAGCCAGCTATAATTGGAAAGACACAGAAAATACAAGGTGGATTGGGAATTATGCTTGATGATGTTCTAGCTGGGATTTTTGCTAATTTAATTATGCAGATTATATTGTTTATCTTTTAAATCAGTAGCCATTTTGGCTACTTCTTTTTTTATGGGTAGATATTACTAGGCAGATTTATTAGCTAAGATTACTAATCTATGATATAATATTTTTTGCTAATAGGCAAAGGAAGATAAATAATAATAAAATTTATAGAAGGAATGATCTTGGTGAGTAATATTAATATAAAGTTGATAATTATTATTTTTATTGCTTCAATTATAGTTATTTTTGGTGGGAATTATTTAGTAGCTAATTATCGACTAAATCATTCACTGCATAACGATTTGCTAGCATTAGATGCGGTTGAAGAATTAGAAATTAGCGAGATGTCAGATGATAGTTATGAGTTAGCAATAAGTTTAAGTGGAGGAAGAGATTTACAACCTTTAGTTACTAAGATTGATCAATTAGTTATTAATAAGACTGGCGAAAGTCAGCAAATTAATTTTAACTTAACAACTAAAAGTAAATTTGAAAATGAATATCGTCAACTTAGCTTTTTAATTTATGAAGTGATTGAAACTGGTGAGTTTACAAAATTGCTTGAGAGTAGAAAAGATTATAAAACAAGACTAAGTTTAGATGCATTAAAGTTTGATATTGATAAAGATTATATCTATCTTTCCTTTGCTAGAGATGGAGAATATTTTTATAAAATAATCGAGCGTAGAGAGGAGGAACAGATAAATGGTTAAAGAAGTCAGTTTAGGTTTAGGATTAGCAGTTAGTTTATTTTTATTATACAATGGGATTAACATTTTTCCTGTAATCTTTTTTCTTGCTGTAGGCTATTATCTATTTAATCATCTTGGCAATAGAGCTAATGCAGATTTTTCTGTTGAGATAGGACAAAGTGATACAAAAGATGAAGCTAAGAAAGAATTAACTTTTGCAGATATTGGGGGCCAAAAAGTTGCCAAAAAAGAGTTATTAGAAGCTTTAGATTTCGTGAAAAAGCAAGAAAAGATTCAAGAGTTAGGAATCAGACCATTAAAGGGTATTTTAATGTCTGGACCTCCTGGTACTGGTAAGACATTGTTAGCGAAAGCAGCAGCTAATTATATTGATTCAATATTTTTAAGTACTTCTGGTAGTGATTTTATTGAGATGTATGCTGGTGTTGGTGCTAAGAGAGTAAGAGGATTATTTGATAAGGCTAAACAGAAAGCTAAGAAAAAAAATAAAAATAATGCTGTTATTTTCATTGATGAAATTGATGTTTTAGGAAGTAAAAGAGGTGCTAGTAGTAATCATATGGAGTATGATCAGACATTAAATCAGTTATTAGTAGAAATGGATGGTCTTAAAGCAACTAGTGAAGTTAATATCTTATTAATTGGAGCAACTAATAGATTGGAAGCTTTAGATAAGGCGATTATGAGGCCTGGGCGATTTGATAGAGTTGTAAAGGTTAATTTACCAGATAAAAAAGGTAGAGAAGAGATACTAAAGATTCATACAAGAAATAAACCGTTGGCCCAGGAAATAGATTTAAAAGATATCGCTCAGCAAACTTTTCAATTTTCAGGGGCCCATTTAGAATGTTTAGCCAATGAAGCAGCAATAATGGCTTTAAGAGAGGGAGAGAATTTAATAAAAGAGATTCATTTTAAAGAAGCGATAGATAAAGTTATCATGGGTGAAAAGTTAAATCGTGCTCCTGCAGAAAAAGAATTAAGAAGAATAGCTTTACATGAGACAGGTCATGCTTTAATTAGCGAGACTGTAAATCCTGGCTCTGTTTCAAGTATTACTATAACTTCACGAGGTAAAGCATTAGGATATGTAAGACATAATGAAGATGATGATAATTATCTTTATACAGCAGAATATTTAAAGGATAAGATTGCTATTTTAATGGCTGGCTCCTTAGTAGAAGAGATGTTATTAGGAAATAGAAGTACTGGAGCTGCTAATGATTTTGAAAAGGCAGTTACAATGGCTAAAAAAATAGTCTTTTCAGGTATGTCAAAGCTAGGAGTAGTTAGTAATGATAGCTTACCAAGACGACTATTATATGAGGCAATAACTGAGATTATAAGAAGGCAGGAGATTAAAGTAAAGAAAGTTATTAACAATAATAAAGAATTTATTAAAGAGATTGCTGATGAGTTACTTGAATCAGAAACTATTGCCGGGGAAAACTTTAGAACTCTGCTTAAAGAAAATAATAAATCTCCTTATCAGCAATTAGTCTTAAATTTTTAAAATAAAACCTCCACTTGATTTTAATTAGTGGAGGTTTTAAGATTATTTATTTGCTAAAGAGATATTAATAATAAAATCTCCTAACTCTGTTTTAAGAGGAAGAACTACAATTTCTTCTGTATCCACACTGATTTGATTTTTAGCTCCAGAAATAACTTGTGGTGGTGAGATATCACACTGATAATTTTTTTGATTTAATGTGGTAACTGCATTGCCACTGATTATATTTGCTAACTCCGCTATTGCTGAAGTCGCAAAGCTATCTATTGAGTTCATAGGCATACCAGACATCTCTTCAACAATATTTAATGCTAAATCTTCTGATAAGCCAAAAAAGATATTACCTTCTAAATCTCCAGTGACTCCAATAGAGACGTTTAACTCTTGGGTAATAATAGGATTTTTTTGAGTAGCTATATCACCTTTAGTTACATTTAACTCTAACATATTATTTAAAACTTGAGTGGAAGAATTATAGATTGGACTTATAAATTTCATGTTAAATCCTCCTTTTTAGCACTTTTACTTAAAAAATCGCCTATCTTCTGATCTTTATTTGCAACGTGATTAATTAGCCAAGTCATGAGACGACCAGAAAATTCCATTATTAATTCTTCATTTTCTTTATCTTTCTGAAACTCTGCCTTAAAATCTTCGATATAATTTTTAAAATCAGAATGGATCTGTTTATGTTCTTGCTGCTCAGGGTAATTAATTTTTTCGTGTAATTTTTCTTCAGCATCAAAATGGATATTAACGTATTGCCCCATAAAATCTAGAGTTTTTTCAATTTCATTAATCTTTTCTTCTAAAGCTTGGTCATTTCTAACAGTAGTTATGAACTTTTGCGTTCTTTTAAAAAGCTCTTTATGTTGTTGGTCAATCTCAGAAACACCTACTTTATAGCGTTCTTTCCACATTAAAATCACTCCTTTGTAGTTTGATTTATTAAATCTTGTCAAATTTAATTATATCATTTAAGAGAACTAAAGGAAAGTTTAGTAGATCAAAAATTATAGAGGGATATATTAGTTTTTGAAGAATTATAGCTATATAGCTATAATTAAATTATAGTTTGTATTTTTAAGGTATTAAAATAAATTTTAAAAGAGGTGATAAAAATTAATAAAAAAATTATATATTTTCTTCTTATATTATTAATAGTTCAAAGTCAATTAGTTATTGCATCTGGCAGAATGAATGTTTTAGGAGATGGGTTAAAGGGTATTGTAGAAGATCAAAGAAGTGAGATTAAACTTAATCCAGCTCAACTATATAATATTACAAATAATAAAGTGTTTTTAGATACTGAGTTGAATTTAAGTTTAAACCCTAATCTTAATGATGAGTTAAAGGAAAATAGATTAACTAGAGAAGTTTTAATTAACCCAACATTAATTTATCAATGGGATAGTAATAATACTTTAGGATTAGATTTTATTCTAGATCATAATTTTTATTTAAATAGATATGAGTATAGTAATAATGATACAGAAAAGGCTGCGAATTTAATTTCGCTTAGGATATCAGATGGAATGAGAATCAATGATGATTTTATTATTGGTGCTAGAGCAGGGATTAATAGTTGGAATGCTCGATTAGAAAATTCGCCTATTTATAAAGGTAAAGAGAATTATGATGAAGAAGATAGAGAATTTTTATTTACAAGTGGTTTTATTTATCAAATTCGAGAAGATATAATCTTTGATGCTAGTTTAGGTTTAAATAATTATACTTATCATGAAGAGAATATGTATATAA
>LFFM01002700.1_pt1 | contig 11532 bp, 10 predicted proteins | sample 643131 | NCBI WGS metagenome assembly LFFM01 (sample SAMN03777445, study PRJNA286221) | soda lake metagenome | biome: soda lake; feature: Kulunda steppe; material: water; isolation source: sample Tc-Br brine of Tanatar trona crystallizer | place: Russia: Kulunda steppe | collected 2011-07
ATAGGCTGTTAAAATAATTAAGCTATCTCTTCAAGCTGGGTACCATCTTTAATATGTATATTAGCTCTATCAATTACAGTAATTACTACAGCCTTATACTCCCTAACTTCAATAATTACAGCTAAATTATTTGATTGATCAATAACCGCAACTTCTTCTCCAGTGTCATTATAATTTAATAGCTTTTGTCCTAAACTTAAAATAATACTGACTGCCAAATTTTTTTCTATCTTTCGTTCTTCCATCCGATCTAGGGCATGTGTTGTTCCTTCAATTCTAAAACTTTTCCCAGCCAAATCAAACTCTGCTAACAACATAAAACCCCCCCTATATTTAATTACTGTAAAAACATCTATTCTACTATCAGTATTGACAAAAATAATAAAACTTATACTAGAAGGGGTTATTTTTTATTTTAAGCTAATTCTTGTTGTAGTTCTAGTAATTCTTGCTCATCAACCACTGGAAAATAGACTCTTTCTCCAGTTTCATCCTTAGATACTTTCAAGGCATATCCTTCACCAGCCTCTTCTCCTTCTTCCATTAATACTATATAAGTTTGCTCTTTTATATCTAGCACTTCTACAATCTCATACTTAGTACTAGAACCATCATGCTCTTCTAAAATAACAACTCTTTCCTCTTCATCAACTAATTTTATCTTGCCTTCTTCTTTTACCATTAGCATCACTCCTCATATTATATAATTAATGATTTATAATTGCTAGAAAAATAATTTATAGGTTTGCAATATTTCACCTCTTAATCTCTATTGGCTATCTAAATAGTTTTGTAAAATAATCATTGCAGCCATCTTATCTATAACTTCTTTTCTTTTCTTTCGACTAAGATCTGCTTCTATTAAAGTCCTTTCTGCTTCTTTAGTTGTTAAACGCTCATCCCAGGTTATTATTGGAATTGATAACTTCTTTTCTAATGCTGAAACAAAATCTAAAGTTTTTTCTGCCCTTGGCCCTAGTGAGTTGTCCATATTTTTTGGCAGACCAACAACAATTTTTTCAATATTATATTCTTTAACTAAGGATACCATATGCTCTATATCAGAAGTTCTATCTTGGCTTTCAATCACTGCTTTTCCTTGTGCAGTAAACCCTAATGGATCACTTACTGCTACCCCAATTCTTTTATCACCTAAATCAAGTCCCATAATACGCAAAATAAATCCCCCTTTTAAATCTTACTGATTAAGTTCTATATGTAAATACAACAGAGTAAAAATAGGATAAAAAAGTAAAGTAGCTGCTGCTACAACCCCAGAATCATTAATTAAAATAGCCACAATACTACTTAGCAAAAGAGCATAAATTCCTTTACTCAAATAAGAATATTGATCTACTATTTTATCTATTTTAGGAACAGGATGTTTTAATATAGCTATTAAAAATATAATAAAAGCAAGTAATATTCGAGTCCAAATCGTCCATTGAAATAGCTTTAGATTCATTGCTAGTTTTCTAGATATAATTGATAGCAACTCATCAGGGCCATCTTCGATAACAGATACTAGACTTTCTCCAATATGAGATCTTTCTGCTAAAGAATCTGAATAATTAAATAATAAAAATATTATAAGTAAACATAAAGCCAACCCAAAAAGCTTTAAAATATTAGCTGCATCTAATTTATAGTCTAATAAATAAAATAAGATAAGTAAAATTACAGCTAGCATAGTTAAAAAACCACCGAAGTTAGCTCCTAATTGAGGATGTCCTAATAAGAATAATACAAAAAAGCTAAATAATAAATATCCAGATATAATTATTTTTTTATCCAATTTAAATTTATCATTTAAAAGTTCAATTAAAAGAAAAAAACAGATTGTGCTAGCACCAACTAAAAAACCCATATACTCATTTCCAATCCCATAAAATCTAGCAGCAATAACAGGTGAATAACCAAAAATTGAAGTTTGAATTAAATTTAGATTTAAAATCAAATCCAATCCTAATAATAAAACTAACAAAAAGCTAGGCAGAATTAATGCAAACTTACTTAAATTAAATTTCAATAAAGTTATAACTAGGCATAATGAGCTAATGCTTAAACCTAATATAAAAATTAATATATTACTACTAATAAAAAAGCTAGATAGTAAAAAAAACAAGGGCACCCATAATAATAATAAAGAAAAATAAGCAATTATCCTGTTAAGCTTTGAGTTATTATTAATTAAATAAATACAGGCTAAAACTAAAATCAAAATTTGCATAGAGATAAAGCCTTTGATCAACCTAGGCCGCCAACTAAACGTTTTTTTTACTAACTCTTTCATTTCAGTTAAGAAAGAAATTTGATTAGTGGTCAGCTCTTTAGCAGACAAAGGATTTTCTTTATTTAATTGATCCTTACTAGCCAAAAAACTTATTATTGCCGGAGCAAAATCTAAATTATTAACTAAAGCTTTACGTCTAGTACTTGTAGAAAATAAAGCACCTTCCATTCCAGGGCCAACTATAACTATAAACCCTAATCGATTGCCACGACTCATTGAAGCTTTAGATGGTTTAGGAGATACTACGACCAGATAATCTTTTTCAAAATCAAAATTATTATAAACCATTCCTAATAAATTATCAACTCTAGATATAGCTTCCTTCTTAGCAGTTTTAAATTGCTCTCTTGCTAATAAATCATCTACCGCCTCTATTCTAGATGTATCACCACTTTCAATAATAATTAAATCACTAGTAGGCAAATAATTATTAAACTCCTCAATCAAATAACCTTTGTTAGTTAAATAACCAGAGGGATACTGGTCATTTTTCAAGCTCATTTTTTGACCAATATCCCCCTGATTAATATATCCCTGTTGATTAAATCCAATTAAGGCAACCTGCCGTCTCGATTTTTGCCAAATATCACTATTTCCTAAAACAGTTGTTGCAAACCCCATCTCCTCAAGTTCAGAACCCAAAAATCCTATTTCACTTCCATATTGACTTGCTAAATTATGCTGCTTTAAAAATGCTTGTTCAAGGCTTACTAAGCCACTATCAATCTTCTTCCCCGTTCTTCTTTGATAAATATCTCTTGCCTTAACTCCTTTATACTGCTCTAAAGCATTAAAACTTAATGCTCCAGCTAAAGAAGTTCTAGCTCTAGCTCCACTGCCTAAAGTTAAATACATATTTTCAGAGCTTAAAGCACCTGCAGTTCTAGTAGTTAAAAGGGCAGAAGCACCTTCTTTAAATACTTTATTAAAATAAGCAGTATCAGATTCCTCTATTTCTAATAAATCCATACCATCTGCCACAAAAACCACTACTTTAGAATCAGCAAAAGCATTATAGGATATCATAATTATACAAATAGTTAAACAGACTATTATCAAGCCTTTTTTCATCCCATCACTCCATTAATCACTCAAATAATTTTTCACTAACTTTTCAATAATCTCATCTCTCTCAAACTTTCTAATATTACTTCTAGCATCATTATGACTAGTTATATAAGCAGGGTCACCCGATAGGATATAGCCTACAATTTGGTCAATAGGATTATATCCCTTATCTTCTAAAGAATTATAAACCTGCTTTAATACTTCCTCTACTTTATCCTTTTTCTCCTTCTCAACCTCAAACATCATAGTCTTATCAAAATCACTCATAATATATCACCTCACTACTTATTAATTATTCTTCCTAATATATTTATTCTTTATACAAAGTTTTTTTCCTTTATTTACTTGCTATAATTTCTCTTGCTTTATCAAAAGCTTCACTAATTTTATCTGGTAAGCTTCCACCAGCTTGTGCCATAGTTGGGCGACCACCACCGCCACCACCAGCTACATTAGCTACATCACTAATTATTTCGCCAGCATTATAGCCTTTATCTACCAAGTCATCACTTACCATAGCTACAAAAATAACTTTATCTTCTAGATGAGAAGCTAATATGATTATACCTGACTCTAATTCCTGTTTTAAATTATCACCCATTTTTCTCAAACCATCATTATCAATTCCATCAACTTTATGCAAAATAACAGGAATATCATTAATCTTTTCTACTTGAGAAATTATATCACTACTACTTGAAGCAGCTAATTTATCTTTTAATTTAGTAATTTCATTCTCTAAACTCTTAACTTTTGACTGTAAATCAGAAATACCTGCTATCATCTCATCCGGATTAGATTTTAATAACTCAGCAGCCTGATTAATCTTATCTTCTTGCTGTTGAATATAATTCAAAGCATCTATCCCGGTTATAGCTTCAATTCTTCTTACTCCAGATGCAATTCCTGATTCTTTTAAAATTTTGAATAATCCAATTTCACCTGTCCGCTCAACATGAGTTCCACCGCATAATTCTTTACTGAATTCATCAATTTCTACTACTCTAACTTCATTGCCATATTGCTCATTAAATAAAGCCATTGCTCCTTCTTCTTCTGCTTGAGAAAAGTCCATTATTTCTGTCTTAAGATTTATATTCGCTTGAACTTTTTGATTCACAATTTGCTCTATTTCTTTTATCTCCTCTTGCGTTAATGCTTCAAAATGAGAAAAATCAAACCTCAATTTATTAGAGGCTACTAAAGATCCCGATTGGTTAACATGCTCCCCTAATACTTCTTTAAGGGCTTTATGCAATAAATGGGTTGCAGTATGGTTTTTAGCAGCAGCATTTCTTAACTCAAAAGCAACTTCTGTCTTTATTTTATCTCCTGTTTTAAGTTGGCCCTTAGTTATTTTCACTTTATGATATGTTAACTCTGCTAACTCCCCAGTATCACAAACCTCAGCCTCAAAATCTTCAGACTTTAAAACTCCTTTATCTCCTACTTGACCACCGCTCTCAGCATAAAAAGGGGTCTTGTCTAAAATAACCTCTATCTCATCACCCATTTTAGCTTCAGCTATTTTTTCTGTTTCAGATATAATAGCAATTACTTCGCTATCTGAATTATAATTATCATAGCCAATAAATTCACTTAAACCATGCTCTTCTCTAACCTTTTTATATAACTCTAATTTTTCGTGGTTCTCCTGTTTTACATTCCTTGCACTTCTAGCTCTCTTTTTTTGTTTTTCCATCTCTTTTTCAAAGCCAGATTGATTGATACTGAAACCTTTCTCCTCAGCTATTTCTTCAGTTAATTCCTTAGGAAAGCCATAAGTATCATATAAAGTGAAAACTTCTTCTCCAGAAAGTTCTTTCTCCCCTCTATCATCTAGCTCAGACAGATATTCATTTAAAATATTCATTCCCTGTTCTAATGTTCGCTCAAATTTTAATTCTTCCTGTTTTATAATTCGTCTAATCTGATCCTTTTTTTGTTTAAGTTTTGTATAATGATCGCCCATAATATCAATTACTAAAGCAACAATATTATGTAAAAAAGGCATTTCCAGCTCCAAGACTTTAGCATACCTCACTGCTCTTCTAATCATACGTCTTACGATATACCCTCTTCCCTCATTAGATGGTAAAGCTCCATCACCAATAGCAAAAGTAATTCCTCTAATATGGTCAGCAATTACTTTAATTGCTAAATCATCTTCTTTATTATCACCATATTTAAGATCTGCTTTCTCAGCTATATAATTAATAACTGGCATAAATAGATCAGTCTCAAAATTAGTCTTAGCACCTTGTAACACAGAAGCAAGCCTTTCTAATCCTACACCAGTATCTATATTTTTATTAGGCAATTCTAAATATTCACCCGACTCAGTCTTATTATATTGAGTAAATACTAAATTCCAAATTTCTAAATATCTATCACAATCACAGCCTAATTGACATCCATCATCACATCCAAATTCAAGACCACGATCATAATGAATTTCTGAACAAGGACCACATGGTCCTGTACCTATTTCCCAGAAATTTTCATCTTTATCCATTCTAACAATTCTTTCTTTAGGAAAGCCTATTTCTTTATTCCAAATTTCAAAAGCCTCATCATCATCTTTATAAATAGATATCCATAGCTTCTCTTCTTCAAACTCTAGTTCTTCAACTAAAAATTGATAGCCCCATTTTATTGCCTCGCTTTTAAAATAATCGCCAAAAGAGAAATTGCCTAGCATTTCAAAAAAAGTATGATGTCTTGCTGTTTTTCCAACATTTTCTATATCATTAGTCCTAATGCATTTCTGCGATGTTGCTATTCTCGGACTAGGTGGAGTTTCACTACCATCAAAATAAGTCTTAAATGGTGCCATACCTGCATTTATCCATAATAAGCTTGGATCATTATGTGGTATTAAAGAAGCACTCGGTAAAATTTCATGTCCTTTATCAGCAAAAAAATCTAAAAATTTCTGTCTAATTTGATTACTATTCATTTATCATAACCCCCTAGAATGACTTTTAAGTTTGAACTTTAACTTAATTTTTATACTAAAAAACTTAATTAACATGATACTAAAAATGTTATTCGTTGTCAACTTTCAGTAACTCTTTATCCAATAAAAATTTAATTACTTCTTTGCTAACTGCCGCTAAAGGAATAGCAATTATCAAGCCTATCCAACCATATAACTCTCCCCCAGCTAAGATAGAAAAAATAATAAATACTGGATGTAAACCAACCTCTTCTCCTAAGACTTCCGGTGAAACAATGCTACTTTCGATTTGCTGAATTACAATAAAAAGAGCAAGAACAGATAAAGCAAGAGAGAAAGAATAAAAAGCTGCTACTATAACTGCAGGAATTGTACCTAAAAAAGGGCCAAAGTATGGTATAATATTCAAAGCTCCAGCTATAGCACCAAGAATCAAAGGGAATTTAACATCTAATAAATAAAGCCCTAATACTACACTTACACCTACAAAACTACAGACTATTAATTGCCCTCTTAAAAAGCCTATCATTACTTGATCAATATTTTCTAATAATTCTTTTAAATCTTGATGATATTTATCAGGTATAAATTTCCAAAACCTTATTTTGATTTGCTCTATATCTTTTAAAAAATAAAAGATTAATACTGGTGTAATCAAAAAAATAAAGCCACGTGATATTAGCAATAAAAAGCTTTCTCCAAGCAGACTAATAATGGATATAAATCCTTCTTCTATTCTATTAGTAAGCATAATTATAGCATCATTTATAATAGCAGGTAACTGAATATTTTCATAGCGTTGATTAAACTCTCTTATAAATTCATTAAGTTCTTCTATATACAGAGGCAATTTAGCTGTTAATAACTCTACCTCTTCTATCAACAAAGGAATTATAATAGTCAACAAAAAAATTATTACTGCCAAACTAATTCCAAAAACAAATATTATAGCACCTGTTCTTGGCATACCTTGTGAAATTAATCTTTTTATAATAGGATTGATTAAATAAGTAACAATAATTGCCAAAACAAATGGCATAAGTATTAATCTAAGCTGATATAAAAAGAAAAATAATACAAGCAAAACTAGAATTAATAATGCTTTCTTTTTCTTGCCCACTCCACCACCTCATTGAGTATAATAAATTAATTCTTATACTTAATTTCTAATATCTTATTATACCCAGCTAAGAAGATTTAATTTAAAATAATCTAAAAGCTAATCTAGAAAAATTACTTCCTATACTTATCCATTAAATTTCTCATCAAGCTAGTAATAGTTGGTGGAGTATAGATAATTGAATTAGCACCAGCTTCAATAGTCTGTTTTATAGTCTTTTTACTAGGTCCTCCAGTTGCAATTATTGGGATTCCAGAAAATCTATTTCTTATTTTTTTTACTTGTTTTATAGTATCAACACCAGCACAGACATTTAAAATATCTGCCCCACAACTTAACTTCTCTGCTGCCTGCTTAACAGAAACTACTGAAGCAATAACAGGGATTTCTACCGATTCTGCAACAGCCTTAAGAGTTTTTTTATCAATTGGCGAATTTAAAACAACACCTAAAACACCAATAAACTCTGCATTTAAAGCAAGTTTGACTACTCGCTCTCCTCTAGTAGTGCCACCACCAACACCTACAAAAAGAGGTTTGTTAGAAACGCTAGATAAAGCACGTGAAAGTATTGGCTGAGGCGTAAATGGATATACCGCCATAATAGCATCGGCATTATTGTTTCTAATAGCTACCACATCAGTTGTAAAAATAAAGGATTTGATATGATAATTTAAAATATATATTCCACTAGCTTTATCTATCTCACTAGGTACTTCTATCTGTTTTTTATAAATATCTTTTTTTATTCTAATTGCTTCTTTAGAATTCATCAATTTCACTCTCCTTTCCTAATTGTTCCCTCTTTAAAGAGACCTTCCTCTAAAGAGATATAAGTATCAGGCACTTGGCCTACAATTACAGCCTCAGTTATAGGAAATTCGGTATCAACAACAACATCTTCACTTAAGAAAGGAACCATTACATTGACTTTAGTTTGAATTCGAAGATAAATCTTATGCCTGGTTTGATTAATCCCCGCTGATTTAAATACATCATTCATACTTGTTTTTACATATCCATATGGAATAATTTGAGCAGCAATGCGCGGACTGTATTGACTTAAAATCTCAATTCCAAGAATTTGAAATACAGGTATCTCAATAATTCGACTATTTGATTGGTTAAGATGCTTTTGAATTCTTATAGAAATATTAGATGATATATTATTTACTGACTGTAAATCAGGCTGCATTAAAATTATATGACCATCACGATTTGTCTCAATAGTAACTAAGTCATTATAAGATAATGTATCAGTCTCTTCATTTACAGCCCGGTTAATAATTTGGCTTAACATGCTAGTAACATCAGAACGATAAACATTGTGTAATACAGGCTGTAATCTGAATTCTATTACCATAATTAGAAGAAATATACATACAATGAGAAAAATAAAAAGTAATTTTAACTTCTTTTTTAGTTTTCTAATAAAGTTAGACATTTAATCCCCCATACTAAGTCTATTATATTTAAACCTATTCTATAATGGAGGATTAATTGTCTGGATAAATTATCTAAATTAATTTTACTTTAGCAAACCTTCTTTTCCCAACTTTTATTACCATTCCATCTTCTATCTTAAGATCAATATTTATTTTATCTACTTTTTCATTATCAACTTTTATAGCACCCTGTTTAATCATTCGACGAGCTTGGCTATTGCTATCGACAAAACCGGTAGCTGACACTAATTTTACAATCCAAAGCTCACCATTTTCTAAAGAGTCTTGTTCAATCTCAATTTCTTTCATATCATCTGGAGTATCTCCATCTTGAAAGACCTTATTAAATTCTTTTTCAGCTTTGATTGCAGCCTCGCTATCATAATATTTACTCACTAGCTCTTTAGCTAACTTTCTTTTAGCTTTCATTGGATGTAAATCTCCATTTTTATAATCTTGTCTTAATTGCTCTAATTCTTCTAATGAAAGATCAGTTAATAATTCAAAATACCTAATAATTAATTCATCTGGCATAGACATAGTTTTTCCATACATATCTTTGGGCTTATCAGTAATTCCAATATAATTGTCTTTACTCTTACTCATCTTATTAACCCCATCTAGCCCCTCTAACAATGGCATTGTAATAACTACTTGAGACTCTTGATCATGCTCTCTTTGCAATTTTCTACCTGCTAATAAATTAAATTTTTGATCAGTTCCACCTAATTCTATATCTGCTTCGATAGCCACAGAATCATAACCTTGTAATATTGGATAGAAGAATTCATGCAAGCTAATTGCTTGATTATTATCATATCTATTAGAGAAAGATTCTCTTTCTAGCATCCTAGCTACAGTAAAAGTTGAGGCTAATTCAATGGCATTAGTAAAATCAAGCTCAGATAACCATTGACTATTAAATACCAATTTTGTTTTCTCAGGGTCTAATATCTTATACATCTGTTCTTCATAAGTTTTAGCATTCTCTTTAACTTCTTCTTTAGTTAATTGTTTTCTAGTTTCAGATTTACCAGTAGGATCACCAATTCTACCAGTAAAGTCACCAATTAATAAATACACTATATGCCCTAAATCTTGAAATTGTCTTAGCTTTTGTAAGACCACAGTATGACCTAAATGGATATCAGGTGCAGTAGGGTCAAGACCTAATTTTACTTTCAAAGCCCTTTTCTCTTCTCTTGCCTCTTTTAATTTTTTAATTAATTCTTCTTCACTTATTATCTCATCAGTTCCACGTTTAATAATTCCTAATTCTTCTTCTAATTTCATTTTATTCCTCCTATTTTAATCTTATTAACTATATCATCAGATTAAAAATTAATTAAATAACAAAAAATTATAAGTATAAAATCTATTTCAAGCTAAACTTAGCTATTAAAATCTACTCTGTAAAGTATATCATAAGTTTGAATTCATATCAATTAGAAGAACTGATTGCTCTATATAAGCTCTAATCTCAGCTAAGGTGATGATTTCAAAACTTTTTTGTAATATATTGCCAAACAAAATCCTATATGCTATAATATTTTTACTATCTATAGAATAAGTTTTATGTTATAATAATTCACAAAGGGAGGTTGAAGCATGACCGATAAAAAGCAAAAAATAATACATTTAGCTATTATATCTATAATAATATTATTTGCTACCGGATTGGGAGTAGCTGTTGGAACTGTTACCTGGGTTATAAGAGAAAGCCCTGATGTAGCAGAATATGGCCAGTGGCAGACTAGTGAAGCTACTACAATTTATACTGCCGATGGAGAAAGATTAACCCGGCTATTTCAACAAGATAGAGAATATGTCTCACTTGAAGATATTCCAGAAGAATTGCAAAAAGCAATTGTAGCTATTGAAGATGATCGATTCTACGAACATCATGGAATAGATTTAAGAGGAATCGGTAGAGCTATAGTAGTTAATTTACAGCAAAGAGCTAGAGCTGAAGGAGCAAGCACTATTACTCAACAATTAGCTCGTAATGCTTTATTAACACATGATAAACTCTTTTCTCGAAAGTTACAAGAAATGTATATAGCTTTACAGTTTGAAAGAATGTATACTAAAAATGAAATTCTTGAATTTTACCTTAATGAAATCTTTTTAGGGCATAGTGCTTATGGAGTTCAAAGTGCTGCTCAATTTTATTTTAATAAAGATATATCTGAGTTAAATCTGAGTGAATCAGCTTTAATTGCAGGGATGCCTCGCTCTCCAAATTATTATTCTCCTTATAATAATCTGGAAAATGCATTACGCAGAAGAAATATTGTCCTAAATCGGATGGAAGATTTAGGGATTATAACAACAGAAGAAAATCAAGAAGCAAGAGAAGAAGAAATCAAATTAGAACGTGGTGATGATGAGGAACAAGAGATTGCACCTTATTTCGTTGAGCATATCCGCAGAAAATTAATTAATCAATTTGGGGCTCAAAAAGTATACAGCGGTGGATTAGAAGTTCATACTACTCTTGATCTTGAAATGCAAAAAGAAGCTGAGCAAGCTGTTGAAAATGCTTTTGAAACTTATTTGCCTGGCAGAGACAATGAGAGTGAAAACGTAAATGAAAATAGCCTACAACCTCAAATCGGAGTGCTTACTATGGATCATAATAATGGTC
>LFFM01002701.1_pt1 | contig 11527 bp, 12 predicted proteins | sample 643131 | NCBI WGS metagenome assembly LFFM01 (sample SAMN03777445, study PRJNA286221) | soda lake metagenome | biome: soda lake; feature: Kulunda steppe; material: water; isolation source: sample Tc-Br brine of Tanatar trona crystallizer | place: Russia: Kulunda steppe | collected 2011-07
ACCGTCGGGTTCAACATCGGCGGCACTGTGACACTCGGAGACGCGTTCGTGACCATGCTCCGGTCGGACCACACCAACGGACTGATGACCGACTACGAGCGCTCGGGCGGGATGCCAACTGGATTCGTCATCTCGGACACTGCACCTGCGGACGTACTCGATGAACCGTCCACAACATTCTACCACGCAGGAGACACTGCGCTGATGTCGGAGATGAAAGACGTCATCGGACCGTATCTCGCTCCCGACGCTGCAGCACTCCCGTGTGGCGACCACTTCACGATGGGGCCGCGCCAGGCCGCGATTGCGGCCGACTGGCTCGGTGTCGAGTACGCCCTCCCGATGCACTACGACTCGTTCCCACCCATAGAAATCGACACCGCCGAGTTCGAAGCAGCAGTCGAAGCGCACGCACCTGACGCCGAGCCTGTCGTACTCGACGGCGACAAGAGCTTCGAACTATAATCAATCCTCGTAGGCGAGGTTCATCACCCACTGCGAGAACAGGTCGCTCTGTGGGTCAGCCTCTTCGTCGCCGACAAACGGCGAGAGCATATCGCCCGCCATCAACAGCGAGAAATCGAGGTCTTTCGCCGTCGGTGAGAGATAGTACGTGTTGTGTCCGCTGTAGACGGTGGCTTCGCGCTCGATGAGTTCCAGGTCGAGCAGCGTGTCGACGATACGACTTCCCTTCCGGGAGGAAACATCGAGTTCTTTCCAGAAGTTACTCTGGTGGATGCCGCCGGTCTCTCGGATGAGTTCCAGACCCCGATACTCGTCCTCGGAGAGTTCTTCCTCGGCCGATGAAACGCTCATGTGCACACTCTATCACTGCGACACGTAAATATGTGCTTTGGTTCAGAATGGCACGGGAACTGATTCGAAGGTGGTCTCACACGGCGGACCATCAGCGTACTCGAAACGCGTCGCCTCTTCTCGAACGGAGATGAGCGTCGACGATTTCGTGCCGAACTCCCCTCGATGAACACAGATGCCGTAGTCGTGGTCTCCGAGCACGCCAGCAGCACGGTCGAGCCACTCCCCACTCTGCTCGCCGGGTGCAGGTTGCAGCGTCGTCCGGATGGTGTCGGCGTTCTGTGCCTGCTGTTCCCCGATTTCCTGATGCGCTGTGGGAATCGTGTATGCACCGTTCGCGCCGACGTTGACGACGACGTGAATGCCGGGTTCGAACGTGGTGATGCGTCTCGACGGACCGTTCTCGACGAAGAGCGCTGCGGTCTCATCAACCACCACGAGGTTGAACCCGTCGTACGTCCGCTCGTCGAGTTCTCGCTCGACTGCTCGAGTCGCGTCCTCGGCGGTTTCACCACAGAGCGCGTCTCGTACCAGCAACCCCCGTGAACGTTCTGCCTCGACGTTCGAATCGAGCCAGCGATTCGTCACCACGACCACCACACCGTGTTCGTTGTATCCAAGCCACGTTCCGCCCGCTTTCTCGTCTTTCGGAGCCACAACCTGCGTCCCCCAGTCACGCAGCGCTGGCGGTTCGGACGGGCGGTCGAGTGCCTCGTCACGGTTCGTTGCGACCACAACGGGCGCGTCGGCGAACACCTGCCAGGCGAGGATGAGCGTACACACACGAGGCAGTACGTAACCGGGCGCCTAAAGTGCGGCTTTTTGTTCCCGCCGAACCGACATCAGAGCGTATGTCACACGAGCGTCGAATCGAGGAGGTTCACCCGACCCAGCTGTACCTGTCGAGTGCGAAACTCGCAGCAGTCGTCGAGTGGTTCGATTTCGGCGAACCGAACTACGAGACACTCCCAGTGTTCGAACACAACGGCGAGTGGTATCTCGCTGACGGCCACACACGGGCGTTCGTCGCCCATCTCGCTGGAGAACAGACACTCCGAGTCGAACGCGACGACGAGGTCAGAGAGCTGTACGACTTCAACGTGTACCTCGATTGCATCTCGTGGTGTGAACAGGCTGGTATCCAGAGGATATCGGACCTGCGTGGCCGAATTCTCGACCCCGAAGCCTATCAGAAACGATGGGTTGAGCGGTGTCAGCAGAGAAGTGAACGACCCACATTGTCAGAGGACACGAAGAACCGGCCGACAGGCCGGTGATGAGCGAATCGTCGATTCGCGAGGTTCGGAAGAGACAAGCTCTTCGGGTGGTGAGTGCCCGGACACACCTCAATCTGGTCTCAGTCGTCTCCGAGGATGACCCGTTCAGTCATCTTCACCGGGTCGAGGACCTCGTCGGCCTCCTCCTCGCTCAGATAGCCGCGCTCGATGGCGACCTGTCTGACAGTTTTTTCTTCTGTGAGCGCCGCCTTGGCGACCTCGCTGGCTTTGTCGTATCCGATGGCCGGGTTGAGCGCCGTCGCCAGCGCCATGCTCTGTTCGACCTGCTCGGCGCAGTGCGCTTCGTTCGCTTCGAGAGGCGCGACAAAGCGAGTCGCAAACACCTCGCTCCCGTTCGCGATAATCTCGGCGGATTGCAGGAAGTTGTGTGCGAGCACCGGCTTGTAGAGGTTGAGGTCGAGTTGTCCATCCGCCGCGCCGTTGGCGACCGCGGCGTCGTTGCCGATGACCTGCGTGTGGACCTGGTTGAGTGCCTCGGCGATGACAGGGTTGATCTTCCCCGGCATGATGGACGAACCGGGCTGGTTCTCGGGCTGTTCGAGTTCGCCGAGACCGTTTCGTGGGCCAGAGGCGAGCAACCGGAGGTCGTTCGCTATCTTGTTGAGACTGCCCGCGACGGTCCGCAACGCGCCGTGAGCCTCACTCATCGCGTCGTGAGCGGCCTGTGCCTCGAAGTGGTCGTCCGCCTCACGGAACGAGATGTTCGTCTCCTCGGAGATGTACTCCGCAGCGCGCCACGGGAACTCCGGGTGTGTGTTCAGCCCCGTTCCCGTCGCCGTCCCGCCGAGTGCGAGTTCCGAGAGGTGTTCACGAGTGCTGCGGACGCGCTCGATACCCTTCTCTATCTGTGCCCGATAGCCGCCGAACTCCTGGCCGAGCGTGACGGGGGTTGCATCCTGCAGGTGCGTCCGGCCGGTCTTCACCACACCTGCGAACTCCTCCTCTTTGGCTTCGAGTTCGTCGCGCAGCGTCGAAAGGGCCGGGAGCACGTCGTATTCGACGGCTTCGAGGGAGGCAACGTGCATCGCGGTCGGGACCACGTCGTTGCTCGATTGGCCGTAGTTGACGTGGTCGTTCGGATGTATTTCGCGTGTTCCGATTTCGCCGCCAGCGAGCTCTGTCGCCCGGTTGGCGACGACCTCGTTTACGTTCATGTTCGAGGACGTTCCTGACCCGGTCTGGAAGACATCGACCGGGAACTGTTCGTCGTGTTCGCCCGCGATGACTTCATCTGCAGCCTCGATGATGAACGTCGCTTTGTCCTCCGGCACGAGGTCGAGGTCCTGGTTGGCCTGTGCGGCAGCCTTCTTCACGATGCCGAGCGCGCGAATGAAGCGTCTGCCGAAGGTGACACCGCTGATAGGGAAGTTCTCGACCGCACGCTGTGTCTGGGCACCCCAGTAGGCGTCTGCGGGCACCTGCATCTCCCCGAGGCTGTCCCGTTCCGTCCGAAATTCGTCGTCACTCATACGTCCGAACCTTCGATGCGACGAGCGTAAAACGTGACGATGCTCGTCTCCAGATGCTCACTCGACTTCGAGGTCGCGTTCGCGCGACCCGTGTCCTCGTTTACCCCTCTCGGGAGCGTGTGACTGGTCGAGACGGCCGTCTGGCCGTGAGTGGACGGCGTCGAGTTCGTCGGAGATATCGAACGCCAGTCCTTCCGTCACTACGAGGTAGTCGAGGCGGCGTTCGAACTCCTCCTGTGAGATTTCACCGCGTGCAAACCTGTCGCGGAGCGTCTCGACTGGATCTCGCTCCGGCGGGGCCACCGCCGCTTGTTCAGACTTGTCTTTCGAGGACTCCACCAGCGGAAACCGCTCACCGAGGAGCGCGATGAGCGGAATCACCATGAAAAACCCGAGAATGAACGGTATCGGGACGACAGGTGTCATCCCTGTGACCGCAAGCAGTGCACTCAGCCCGAAGCTCAAGACAGCGACGATGCCCATCAGTTGGAGTCGTCCGAATCCCTCTCTCGAATCCTGGGACATACCTTCACTCTAGTTGATGGTTGTTCAGTATATAATCCCGGGGGGTGCGTCTCATACTGACGGACGCAAGTCCTACAGATTTTCGCCCACCAGTATCGGGACCGTATCACCGCGGTCCGTGACCAGGGTCACTGGAGATCTGTGCTGTCCCGGACGGCTGACCCTCGAACGCCGAACCGCTGGTCACCGTCTGCATCCGCCCGGCGACTTTCCGGCGGTTCACCTCCCCGATACGGTCGGCAATCGTCTCGATAACTTCCAGCGTCGTGTCGTTTACGGCGCTGTCGTCGTCTTTCACGACCGGGAGCTCGGTTCCGTCGGCACCGAAATCGGCGTGAATCGGGAGTTTGCCGAGCACTTCGACGTCGTAGTCTTCGGCGATGAGTTCTGCGCCGTCGGAACCAAAGGGGTCGTGAGTGTCCTCACAGTTCGGACAGTGAAACGCGCTCATGTTCTCGACGATGCCGAGAATCGGGGCGTCGTGTTTCTCGAACAGACGAAGTCCCTTGCGGGCGTCGTCGAGCGACAGTTGCTGTGGCGTCGTGACGATGGCGACACCAGCAACGGGAAGCGACTGGAGCAAATCGAGCGAGGCATCACCCGTTCCTGGCGGCAGGTCGACGACGAGGTAATCGAGTGTCCCCCACTCGACGTTCTCGAGGAAGTGCGTCATCACGTTGTTGACCATCGGCCCGCGCATGATGGCCGGGTCGTCCTGGTTCTTGATGAGAAAGCCCATGCTCATCACCTTCACGCCGTCGGACGTCGGCGGAATGATCCGCTCCTCGTCGGGCGTCACTTTCGGCTCCTCGGCCACGGGCATGATACGCGGAACGTTCGGCCCGTGAATGTCCGCGTCCAGCAACCCGACGCGCGCGCCGAGGCGGTCGAGTCCGGCAGCGAGGTTCGCGGCCACGGTCGTCTTGCCGACACCACCTTTCCCCGAGGCGACTGCGATGACGTTGCGGATGTTCGGATAGATCTCCTCGTCGAAGCCCTGCTCAGCGGTGACACTCGCGTGCAACTCCGGTTCGAGTCCGAGGTCGGCGATGACCTCGCGTATCTCGGTCCCGATAGCCATCTCGCTGGGAGCGAACGGAGAGTTGAACGCCAGCGAGAGTCGGACCGTGTCGTCTTCGATGGTGATGCTGTTGACGAGCTCGAGCGAGACGATGTCGTCGCCGATTCGTGAGTCTTCGACCGCCCGCAGTGCGTCCTCTACGTCAGCAGGTGAAACGTCCATACCAGGACTACGTGGCGAAGATGCCTGTCCCTTTCGAAACTGGAGGAGGAAAATCCGAGAGACGGTCAGAAGAAGATGAGTCGGATGACCATCGTGGTGCTGAACAGTCCGAACCAGAGCGCGGTCGTCAGCGCCAGAAACAGCGTGGCACCGAGAGCCGTCGTCTTGATGTTGCGTGGCTTTCCGAGGAACCACCCGAGGAAGGTGGCGTACACCGGAAGGCCGACGACGCCGAATATCACCCAGACGCCTGGTGGGATTGTCTCCCAGGTCATTTGTCTGTCACCTCCGTCTGACCGTCCGCAGTCGCACGTTCGTTCTCTGTCCCTGCTGTCTCGATGCCGAGGTCGAGACCAGTCGCGCCGCCGTCGGTTGCAACTGCCGTGCCCTGGTCGCCACTGTCGTCGTGACTGGAGTCGCCGTGGTCACCGCTCTCGTCGTGGTCATGGTGGTCTTCGACCGCGTGGAGTTCGACCACGGGGAAGATTTTGATGATGACGAGGAAGATGAGCGTACACATCGCAATCGTTCCGACGACAGAGGACATCTCCCAGATGCTCGGGAAGTACCCGCCAGGAACCCCTGCATAGAGGCTGAACTCGGGGTACTGCAGTCCCTCGACGACGAACAGAATTTTCTCGGTCAACGTCGCATACAGCACCAGCACTGACGCCATCAGCGAGCGTGGAATCGAGAACACGCCAGGTCTGATCGCCTGTGCGAAGATGTACGCGAGCACGACGGCCATGATACCGATAGCGATGATGTACACCGGGTGAGTGATGGTCGCCATCATGACGGTCTCACTCGAGATGCCCGCGGCGTAGACGCCGTTTATGACCTGCTGAAGCTGAAGCCAGACGAACAGCAGGCTGAACAGACCGAGCCACATCGTCAATCCGCGGAAGACGTCCTCGGTGATAATGTGCTCCCAGTCGTACGCTCGCCGGAGCAAGAACGAGATGATGATGACGCCACTGATGGCCGAAGTCAGCGCAATCGAGAGGAACTGTGGTCCCTGGACAGCGCCCTGCCAGCCGGGCATCGACCCCATCAGGGAGAACAGCCACGGGATGACACCTCCGTGGAGCAACAGCGGCGCCATGATGATGATACCGAGCGCGAGCCACCAGACCATCCGCTCGACTATCTGGTCTTCCTTCTTCGTGTATCCGATGGTGATGAACCGATACAACGGGCTCAAGTAGCCCGGTATCTGGTCACGGAGTCTGTGTGCGTCATAGCGCAACGTGAGTCCGAGATACGTCGCTGTCATCACGAAGTACAGCGTGATGACAGTGATGTCCCACGCCAGCGGCGAGGACTGGACTGTCCACGGGTAGGAGGGAACGACGCTCGTGACGACGCGGTCGGGTCGACCCATGTGGACCAGAATGTACAGCCCTGCCATCGCCAGTGCAGCAATCGTCAACAGCTCTGCGACACGGGCGACTGGCTGGTACTTCGTCATCCCGAACAGTCGGACCGCGGCGGAGAGGATGATACCACCGTGGGCGATACCGACCCACCAGATGAACGCGCCGATGTACAGCCCCCAGGTGACACCGCCACCGCTCCCCCAGTCAGAGAGAGCGGTGATGACGAGCCCTTCTTCGAGCTGGTAGCCATAGATTGTGAGCCAGACCAGCGAGATGGCTGCCGTGATACCGAAGGCGATGTACCACCACTTCGAGGTGTTGTGAAGCGGACGGACGATGTCTTCAGGTCCAGACTCTTTCGTCGCCATCAGTCATCAGCCTCCTGCTCCTGGTTCGACCGGTTCGCCTGCGCGCCGTAATCGAGGTGCTCCTTGCGGTTGTCGACGACCTCGACACCCCAGTCGTTGCTGAGCGAGCTGTATCTAACCGGACCCTCAACCTGCTCGGCCTCTGGGCCCGGTTCGTTGCCGATGTACGTGATGTTCGGCTGGGTGTTGAGGTCCTCGAGCAGTTTGAACGTCGACAGCTGTGTCGTGTGGTGCGGTGCTGGTGGGTCCGCCCAGTCTTCCTCTTCTTCCTCTGCGATGCGCTCGGCCTTGTCGCCCGGTGACTCTTCGACGTCCTTTCGGTGTTCGAGATACCGGTTTGGCCGGCTGTCCGGGTCGTCCATGTCACCGAAGTGAATCGCGCTCATCCCCGCCTCGTCACAGGCGTCCATGCACGCGACCGTCCCTTTCGGACCGTGGTCGGGCGTGTGTTCGTCCTGGCGGGACGGACACATCGTACACTTGCCCATGACACCTTGCGGGGGTCGGCTGTCGACCCAGCGTCCACGGTCGTCGTAGACGTGGTCCTGCACGTCCCGGAGCGCGTCGTGGCGCTCGTCGGGGTCCATGGCCTGCACCTCATCAGGTGTCGCTTCGAGGTGGGCGATCTGTTCCATCGGGACGTCAGGTTCGCCCCACCCGAAGTAGTTGACACCATACGGGCAGGCAACCTGACAGTACCGGCACCCGATACACGTCTCGTAGTCGGTCAACACCAGCCCATCGTTCTCGCGGGTGTGACGTGCCCGAACTGGGCACACTTTCGCACACGGCGCGTTCGAGCAGTGCTGGCACGGTCGGACGAGGAAGTTCTGCTGGTCGGTGTCCTCGTCCTCGTAGGTGAAGACGTACATCCAGTTCGCACCGGTCGACGTGCCGTTCTCGTTGATACAGCCTGTAACACAGGCGAGACAGCCATCACACCGTTCGAGGTCGATGACCATCCCCCATCGGTGGTCACGGTCGCCCTCACCAGCGGGTCGAATCCCGCTGATGTCCTGTGGGACCGCGTCGTCTGTGTTCTGGTTCTCGTACGTCGCATACGCGCCGTAGCCGAGGAACGCGGCACCAGCACCCATCTTCTTCATCATCTTCCGCCGGGAGATGTCCTCGTTCTCGAAGTCGACGTCCTTGAGCGATTCGAGCATCGACTCGTCGGTTGCCTCGTCGAAGTCGATGTTCTCGATGTCGTCGAACACCGGTCGCTCGTCGACGTCGAACTCCTCTTCGACGTCGTCATGATAGCTGGAGTAGAACTCCTCTTCGGTTATCTCACCCGCAACGAGACGCTGGGCATCCCGGGCCATCTGCATCCCGAGGTCCGCGTCGAAATCGGTCTCTTCGAGTTCGTCGCGCATCTGTTCCTCCCACTCTTTGCCGAGTGGATGGAACGACTCGTCCGTCTCGTATGGGTGGCGTGGTTCGTCCTGTCTGTCGTTCGCGTCGTCCGCACTCATTTATGATTGCCTCCTGCTTGTGTCCTGCACGGTCTTCGCCAAGGATTCGGAACCCCTCGTATTAAACCCTTCAATACCTACCGCGATGCTCATTCGACGACGACCGCGCCGAGGTGGCCAATCGATGCGTGTGGTCCGCACTGATAGAGCACGATGCCCTCCTCGTCGAAGGTGTGACTGAAGGTATGCCCCTCGTTTTCGATGCCGCTGTCGAAGTCTCCGGGTCCGTCGACGTGTTCGACAGAGTGGCCGTCAGAGACCCACTCCCAGGTCACTTCCGTTCCGGGGTCGACCTGAATCGCGGCTGGCTCGAACGCGTAATCGGGACCGTTGGTCCCGTTGTCGATGGTGACAGAGTCCTGTCCCGTCATGTCTTCGACGCCATCGTACTGGTTCGCGTCGCTCATGTGGTCGGCGACTTCCTCGGGTGCGTCGTCGTCGACATCGTCATCGTCGTCACCGAGACAGCCTGCGACTGCGATCATCACGGTTGCGCCGCCAGCTTTCAGTACCTTCCGCCGGTCGATTTCGAGTTCGGTCATTGTTGAACAGTTCTTGCTTACGACTACGCGTGATTGAAAGCTTCGATTTATGTATTCCCGCGAATTGAGAATCGAAGGGACATATATACCCCTTCAACTGTTAGGTGTCTGTTTCGAGAAGCAGAACCGAGCCAGTCTCGCGGGACGAACACAACGACCAATAGCAAGGGCGACAGAGACATCCGCGTGTCAACGAACCTCCCTCGGGAGAGTCGGCCGTTTCTCGGACTGGCTGTTGCTGTCGTGGCTATCAGTACGGGCGCAATTCTTGTCCGCTTCAGCAACGCCCCCGCGTCCGTTGCCGCGTTCTATCGTGTGCTGTTCACGACGCTTCCGCTCCTCCCGGTTGCCCTCTGGAAGTACCGCCAGGAGTTTCGCGCGATTGGACGGCGTGACCTTGGGTTTGCAACCCTCGCTGGCGTCGCGCTGGCGCTTCACTTCGCATCGTGGTTCGAGAGTCTGGAGTGGACCAGCGTTGCCGCGAGCGTCACGCTCGTGCAGTCACAGCCGCTGTTCGTCGCTGTCGGGGCGTGGTTGTTGCTTCGAGAGCGAATCACCCGCCGAACGACGCTCGGCATTCTCGTCGCCGTCTGTGGTATGGCCGCGATGTCCCTCGGTGACCTGCTCTCTGGTGTGCTCGTCGGACCGAACCCGATGTTCGGAAACGCACTCGCTACCTTCGGTGCAGTCATGGCGGCCGGATACGTCCTCGCAGGGCGCTCACTCCGCCAGCGTGTCTCACTCATTCCCTACGTCGTCGTGGTGTACACCGTCTGCACCGTCTGTCTGCTGGGTATCGTCCTGGCTCAGGACGGCCCACTGACGGGCTACCCTGCCCGCGAGTGGCTCATCTTCGTCGCCCTCGCAGTCGGTCCCGGTCTGTTCGGACACACCGTCATCAACTGGGCGCTTGCACACCTCGAATCCAGCGTCGTCTCCGTCTCCCTGCTCGGCGAACCCCTCGGCGCAACCCTGCTCGCGTTCGTCCTGCTCGCCGAAGTACCCACGGCGTACACACTCGCTGGCGGTGTCGTCGTACTCACTGGCATCGCGGTGACCGTCATCGAACGAGAGCGCTGGAACACCATCGAAGAAGAGAGTGACCGAACAGCCTCAGACTGACGGACGGAAATCAGTGGGATGTTCGCCCGCCAGTATCAGTTCACAGCTGGCTCCGAATCATCGCCAGCCCTGTCTGGAGATACGAGGGACGTGTCACCCGGTCGTGGTCCTCGCGAGTCAGCATGAAATCGAAGGTGTCAAGATTTTCTTTCATGTGCCCGCGCGAGGTTGACATCGGAATCGTCATTACGTTGTTGTGCTGTGTCACCCATCGAAGCGCGACCTGCGGACCGGTCTTGCCGTAACGTTCACCAACTTCCCACAGCAGGTCGTCGTCGATTGCACCGCCGTTCGCCAGCGGACTGTACGCCGTCAGCACAACATCGTGTTCCTGACAGTAAGCAAGTAGCTCGCGCTGTGGCCACCAGGGGTGAAAGAGCACCTGGTTCGTGAAGATGGGCGCGTCGGAGTACTCCCGGGCACGGTCCAGACGGTCCACTCCGAAGTTGCTGACGCCGATGTGTCTGGTGAGACCCACGTCTCGCGCCTCGTTCAATCCAGCCATCACCGTTTCGAGGTCCGCCAGCGGGTTCGGCCAGTGGATGAGCAACAGGTCGACCCGGTCGACACCGAGTCGCTCAACGCTCGCTCTCGTCGAGTCAACTATCTCTGTCACGGTCCGGTACGTGGGTTTGACCTTCGTCGTCAGAAACACCTCCTCGCGTTCGACATCGGCGTCTTCGATTGCGGTACCAACCTGCTGTTCGTTCTCGTAGTACTGTGCTGTGTCGACGTGTCGGTAGCCAAGTTCGAGCGCCGTCGAGACCGACTCGTACGCTGTTTGTGGCTCCATCTCCCACGTCCCGAGACCAATTTTCGGAACCTCCTCTCCACAGCGAGTGACGTACTCCATCGAGCGCAGATAGGGTGGCGCAGGAAATATGTCTGACGACCGAGAATCCCGACAGACGATGTCTAGACGTAGATGTGAGATGCGATATTCTCGCGGATTATCGTATCACAGTAGACACACCGGATGCCTCCGTCGAGCACCTCGAACTCGGTTTCGACCGGTTCGCTCTCGCTGGTGATGCAGTTGTGATTCGGACATTCGAGGACGCCGGTAACCCGCTCGGGACGGTCGACCCGGTGTTTCTGGCGTACCTCGAACTCCCGGATGATGTTTATGCTTGCATCGGGAGCGATGAGCGAGAGAACGTCGAGTTCTGACTGACTGAGTTCACGACCTTCGACCTTGACGACGTCCTTGCGACCGAGTCGGTCGGATGGGACGTTCATTCCTATCGAGACGACATCGCCTTCAGTTCCGTCGATACCGAGGATAGCGAG
>LFFM01002704.1_pt1 | contig 11524 bp, 8 predicted proteins | sample 643131 | NCBI WGS metagenome assembly LFFM01 (sample SAMN03777445, study PRJNA286221) | soda lake metagenome | biome: soda lake; feature: Kulunda steppe; material: water; isolation source: sample Tc-Br brine of Tanatar trona crystallizer | place: Russia: Kulunda steppe | collected 2011-07
TAAGTGATTTTATGATTGGCTCACGAAGCGTATTTCTGCCTTGGGATGTAATGTTTGGTGTGGTAAAATCGTTTGTATTCGGATTCATCATTACATCCATTGCGTGCTATAAAGGTTATTACGCATCCGGAGGTGCTGAAGGAGTCGGCAACGCGACAACACAAGCGACCGTACTGGCGTGTATTTATATTTTATTGGCTGATCTTTCCCTCGCCGCGCTCTTATTATAATGTATTTAAAATGATCCAGATCAAAAACTTAACAAAATCATTCGGCTCCAATTTAGTTTGGGAAAATGTTAACCTCGACATCGAGGAAGGTGAAACTCTTGCGATTATAGGTAAATCCGGATCAGGGAAATCAGTTTTAATGAAGCATATCAACGCACTGATGCAACCCGACGAAGGAATTGTACTTATTAAAGGACAAAATGTCTTTGATGTAGCGTATGCCGAGCTGCGTCGTATCCGCCAAACATTCGGGATTCTTTTCCAGGGAGCTGCCCTGTTTGATTCTATTACCGCTTTTGATAATGTTGCATTCCCGCTGCGTTATTTCACCTCGTTCTCTGAATCTGAAATTGAAGACCGGGCAATGGATTGCCTCAGGCAGGTCAACCTGGCTGATATCGGTACCAAAACAACCGCTGAACTTTCAGGAGGTATGCGCAAAAGGGTTGGCCTTGCGCGTGCTATCGTCCTGGAACCTGAATGCTTATTATATGATGAGCCAACTTCCGGGTTGGATCCCGAAACATCAGATGAGATAAACGATTTGATTTTACGCATGGCCGATGAACTTGAAATTACTTCGGTCGTCGTTACCCATGATATGCACAGCGTACTTAAAGTAGCTGACAAAGCAGCATTTATTGACAAACAAAAACTTAGCTGGTACGGCACTGTTGATGATATGCAGCAATCAGATCATGACGACTTATTGCGTTTTATCAGTGCCAGTGAGTATCAAATTACCCAAACCGGAGTCCAGTCTTGAATAGATTTAAAAATGAAATCAAAGTAGGTCTAACTATCCTCGTTGCTATACTCGTAGCATTTATTGGATTTCGCATTCTTCAGGATATCCCGTTTTTCGGCAGATCATTCCAGTTATACAGCCACTTTGAGCATGTTGAAGGGGTTACACCGGGCACGACGATTTACATGTCCGGAGTGAGAGTGGGATCGGTTCGCCAGGTACAATTTACCGATACGGACAGCATCCGCGTTGATATGAGTTTTTCAGATATTGAAGGGATACCTAAAAATTCGATCGCATCAATCGAGGCAACTGATTTACTCGGTTCCCGGGCTGTAATCATTCACAGGTCTGATCACCCCGAGTTTATTGAAGAAGGAGGATTTATCGAAGGCAGGTTCGATACCGGCCTGCAGGGACGACTGGAAGAGTATGGTGATGATATAGCTCCCAAAGTTTCTGATGCGACGGACAATATGAGTTCAGTATTCCGGGAAATCGATATTCTTCTGAAAGACGGCGGCCGCCAGGACCTTGAAGGCACGCTATCAAACCTGAACCGAACGACCCACAATGTTGACCAGCTGGTGGATGAAAAAAATGAGGATCTGGCACACGCAATTGACCAATTCAACAAAATCCTTGCAAACCTGGACACCCTAAGCACCGGGCGTGATGAGCAGGTAGATACGCTTCTCACAAATCTCGAGGAAACCAGCAGAGAAATGAAGACCATTTCCCGCGAGTTAAGTGGCCTCAGTGGTGGATTAAATGAAACCGTTGAAAAACTAAACCGGGGAGAAGGCTCCCTCGGAATGATGCTCAACGACCCATCACTCTATAATAACCTGGACAGCCTCGCAGTTGAATTGAATACCGCGGCAAAAAAGCTAAACGAAGACCCGCGGCACTTTCTCAAGCATATGCGATTGATTGATATCTTTTAAAAAGAAAAATCGGGCGATAGCCGTTTATAATAGTGTATTGTCTTTTGAAGTTAAGTACAGAAGCTGGTATCTTACCAAGCTATTTTCTTAACAGAATTTTCATTTAATAAAAAGTATAAGATTACGACAGAGGGCATATGGGTTTAATGCAAAGACTGAGACAGGGTACCAAAGTTACTGTTTGGTTACTTGTTATCTCATTCGGTGTTTTGTGGGTACTGGCCGATACTCAGGTATTTGATTCGGTTATGACAGGCCCGCAGGCTATGGGCGAAGTAAATCGCGAAACCATAGAATGGGAAGAGTTCAATCAGCGCGTAAATATGTATACCGACCAATACCGGGAACAAACAGGCGAGGGCCCCGATATGGAAATGCGGGCTCAATATGAGCGTCAAGCGTGGGAAGACCTCATCGCCGACAAGGTGATGAAACAAAAAATGAATGAAATGGGACTCACCGTTACCGACTCCGAATTAATGGATATGGTATTTGGTGATAATCCCGCTCCGTTTATTCAGGAACAATTTGCAGGGCCTGACGGCGAGGTTGACCAGCAGGCGTTACAGGCCGCAATTCAGGCACCGGAAAACGAACCGATCTGGCGACAAGTAGAGGTACAACTGCGCGAACAACGCCGACAGGAAAAATTGAATCAAATTATCGAATCTTCGATCGCTATCAGCGACCACGAAGTTGAACGTGAATACAGAAGGCAAAACTCCTCTGTCGACTTTGAATTCCTGCGGTTCCCGTTAGCTGAAGTCAGCGATGATGAAATTGAGGTTTCTGAATCTGAATTGCGCGATTTCTATGATAATAACCAGGATAAATTCAAAAGAAGTAAAACCTGGAATATCAGTTTTGTCTCATTCAGTAAAGAGCCCACTCGAGAAGATACACTTAACATTAAAGATGAGTTAAGTCAATTGCGCGATCAATTTGCTGAAACCGAAGATCATAGCTCATTCCTTGAAGCGCAACAAACCGAGACCGGGGTGTATGATGATTTCCTTCGCCCCGATGAAATTCGCCGTGAACACCTCGAAGCTTATACCCTGGAAGTAGGAGAAGTTAGCGAACCATATGTTTATGAAGACAAGGTTCATATGGTGAAACTACTGGAGACACGGCCTTCAGACCAAACCTATACCCGCGTCCGTGAAATTGAATTACAATTTGATGATGATAATCGCGGAGAGGCTGAGCAACAAGCCAATGAATTGCTCCAACGAGCCCGCGACGGTGAGAACTTCTCCGGCCTTGCTCGAAATTATAGTGATGACAGTGATCGAGCCGAACGGGGTGGCGAAGTAGGTTTCATTAGCCAGGACGGCCGGGACGCTCCGATTGGAAGTGAAATTTTCAGCGCTGCAATCGGTGAGTATATCGGACCTTTTGAGTCCGACAATTCATTCTACATCTACGAAATTGTCGACCGCTCTGATGAAGATATCCGTTTTGCTGATTTAAGCAGAAACATCGAGGCTGATGCTGCCCAGACTATTGAACAACAGGCTCGCGCTGCCGATGACTTCAGTGTTTTTGCCAATGATAACGGTTTTGAAGAAGAAGCAGAACTTGAGGGCTACGAAATTGAAAGCGGCGTTGCAACAGATGGAAACCCGATGATATCCGGGCTCGGACAAAGCAACATCGTTCTGAACGAGCTTGAATACCTGGATGACGGCGATATCTCAGAACCTATTGAAACCGAGGACTATTTTTATGTCATCAAAGTTGATGAAATTGAGCCCGAAGGATATCGCTCTTTCAGTGAAGTTGAGGAACAGGTAAGAGAGTTAGTTCTCGAAAGAAAGCGGGTAGAAGCGCTTAAGGAACGCGTCGCTTCCATGATTGATGAATACGGAGCTGATTTGAATGCGCTCGCTGAAGCTTCAGGCCACTCCGTACAATCCGCAACGCAAATCAATCTCGGTGAAAACTCACTTCCTGATGCAGGGAATGAACCCGCTGTAATCGGAGCTGCATTTGGAGTAGATATTGGCGAGGTTTCCCGACCTGTTGGCGGTGATAATGGCGTATTTGTAATTCGAGTTGAAGACCGGCAGGAAGCTGATTTAGCCGAACTCACTGATGATGAACGTGAGCAGATCCGCCAGCAACTCCAGCAAACCCGCATGATGGCCTTCGGCAACGTTTGGATGGATCGCATTAAGGCGGATGCTGATGTGCAGGATCACCGGGGAATTCGCAGAGAAGCTGCCGGACAGCAACAGCAGCAACAACAACAAGCTCCCGGTGGCTTGTAATCCTGTTTCTGATTCAGCAATTTTTCATGATTTGCAGAAATGCGGCAGGATCACTGATTCTGTCGCATTTTTTTATATATCCGTTTTTCCGGGCGAATAAAACTCACAAGTGATGACACAACAATTTTCCAAAACTGATGAGAAATGGATGAGACGAGCCATTCAACTCGCCCAAAAAGCTGCCGGGCACGTTTCACCAAACCCGATGGTCGGATGTGTTATTGTTTCTTCAGATGGTAAAAAAATCGGAGAAGGTTATCACGAAAGATTCGGTGCTCCTCATGCGGAAATTAATGCGATCAACAGTGTCCGGGACAAAAGCGAACTCTTGGATGCTACACTTTATGTAACTCTTGAGCCATGCTCCCACACCGGTAAAACACCTGCCTGCGTAAGCGAACTTATTGATTTGCCACTCAAACGCGTTGTCGTCGGGATGGTGGATCCTAATCCGGAGGTGAATGGGGAGGGGCTGGAAATCCTGCGTAGTCAGGGAAAATTCCAGGTGGATCAGGGGTGCCTGGAAAAAGAAATAAGCCGGCTTAATGAAGCATTCATCCACTACATGCGATTCGGCAAACCGTTTATTACTTTAAAAATAGCCCAGACAGCCGATGGCTACATAGCAGCACCGGATGGTAATTCAAAGTGGATCAGCGGTAAAGAAGCGCGCAAAAGAGTTCACTTGTGGCGCAGTCAGTACGATGCGGTTATGATCGGCAAAACAACCGCTGAGCTGGATAACCCCAAGCTGTCTGTTCGACATGTCGAAGGCCGGCAACCCTACAGAATCGTCATAGACGGGGATTTGGAATTATCTAATGAGCTGAACCTCTTTTCCGATCAGCACGAAGAAAAAACCATTGTGCTTACCCATAACAAAGATCAATATGAAAGCATCGCTGATCCGATGCTTAATTTACTTAAATCCAATTATTTTCGGGGAGAAACAATCCTTGTCGGTAAGCATGAAGGCCATACTGATTTAGATAATGCAATTTTGCAACTGAGTAAGAAAAAAATTACCTCGGTTTTAGTTGAGGCCGGCAGTCAACTTGCCTCTGCTATGATTAGGGAAAATCTTGTAGATAAATTACATTTGTTTATAGCACCCAAAGTATTGGGCGGGGGAACCCGTTCTGTTATCGGCGCCGGTATCAACCGGATGGAAGATATTATTGAACTCCATGAAACTTCATGGGAACAGGTTGGTAATGATATGTTATTAACCGGATATTTTTAACACTTAAATCATAAAAACTATGTTTAACGGAATTGTTGAATCAACCGGAAAAATATTAGACATTCAGAATTTAAAAGGTGGTAAGGAATTTAAAATTGAATGGAGAAATGCCGGCGATCTGGATATAGATGACAGCATCAGTATCGAAGGGGTTTGCCAAACGGTTGTTGAACAGCAAGCGAACACTTTTAACGTACAGGCAGTGGAAGAGACTTTGCGAAAAACTAATTTTTCCGATATAAAAGTTGGAGATCTTGTAAACCTTGAACGTTCGCTTACCCTCAATCAACCACTCGACGGCCACATTGTTCAGGGGCATGTAGATACCACCGGAACCATCCATAAGTTTGAAGAGGAGGGCGCCGACTGGCTGCTGGATATAACCTTTGATGATGATCAGTGGGGAGATATGATCGTTGGCCGGGGTAGCATTGCAATTGACGGCATTAGCTTTACTGTAGCGGATTTAAAACCGGGTTTATTCCGGGTTGCAGTTATCCCTTATACCTATGAAATAACCTCACTGCAACAAAAGAAAGCCGGTGACAGGGTAAATTTGGAATTCGATATACTCGGCAAATACGTGATCAGATACTTGCAGCGCCGCGACGAAGAAAATTAAAACCGTCTTCCAATGGTGCCGCTACTACGTTCAAGGCTATTCAAGCCCGGCAATTTCTGGAATAGGCTTTGTATCTGACTATCATTAACAGTAAGTCTGAATTGATAAAAAGTAAAATCATCAAACGGATTCCATTCAAAGGATAGATTCCAACAATGGAGTGTTCGTGATATCCTGAATCGCGATGGGGTTATATCCGTATCGATGAAGTCATACCCTATTGATGTTCCTACCTGCCATTCGGGAGTCAGCTGCACAGAGATATTGTCGATATTAAGTACGGCCGTTTGATTAACATCACCAACGGCTGTCTTTCTCCAGCGATAATTAAAACTCATGCTGAATGACCACGGTGCATGTAACCTTTGAACAGGTTGGGCGTTAAATGCTTCATCATACCCGTCGAATATAGACTGATCGAGAGGGTCATACTCCGGGGGAAAGTGGGCCTGGCTTTCGGTGAACTCCGGCCTGCCGCCATCCCCTCCGCTAAATGACGTGCTCGCCCGGATATTAAAATCAGTAAGTCGTGCATACCCTTGATTTTCTTCCCACACAAACCGGTCAATCCGGTTATAATCATCGTCTACGGCATAAAAATCAAAGTTAGCACTGGCATTTAACCGGACGTTATCAAAAATGGAAGTACGAAACCGGGTTTGAAGAGTACTCAACTGAAACTGATCAGCGGCAAAATTATAATTTATGCTGGCACTAAGTTCATCAATAAGGCTGATCATATCGCTGCTTTGTTCGCCGGTGCTGTCTCGTGTTACATGCCGGGTTTCAAATCGGTTGGAAAGACTTAATCCTATGCTTTGGCTCTCACCGGCACTCGGCCCGCCGACCGGGCTGTTTTCAAAGGTTGAATAACGCCGCCCATCCGGATCGCCTTCCACTTCCTCATAAACACCCCAGAACGGTTCGGAGAAATCCGGGTTATACGAATAACTTACTGATGGGCGCAAGGTATGCCGGAATCCATCCAGGTTACCAATTCGTGCATTGGAGATTCCATAAATCGTAGTAGACAAACTTGAACTGAGATCAAAATCACGTGCCGTTTCAAACCCCGGAACCACTTCGCTTTGTTCAACGCCGTCATCATCGATAAACCGCCGCACTGTTTGAGGAACCCAGTACTCATTGTAACTGAAATTGGTGGAGAGGTTGGCAAATTCACTGGTCAGCAACTGGGTATTGCCGGTTACGGATTGTTCCAGTCCAAAATCAATATAGCGATCATCATCAGTCGCTTCTTCATACTTTTCCCTGTCAAACAGAGCATCAAAAAAGCCGGGCTCTGCACCGTCCACGGGGTTAAACCGAAACCGGTTTCTAAATGAGCTTGAATATCGCAGCGTCAACGTTTCATACCAGCGTTCTTCACCAATTGCCGAGCGTTCAAATGGCGTTGTGGATTGAGTGCGAAACGATATATCCGGACCACTCAGGGTTGTGCTTTCCTGTTCAAAATCCTGATTAATACGTGTGGATACATCAACATTAAACCGGTTTTCCGGATCACTGTAATTATAGGAGATATTTGAATTACTGGTAGTACTGGCGCGGTCACCAATATCGTAGGAGTTTTGCGCGAAAAAGTCCTGTGTTCTCAGGTTGATATTGGCACTTATTCTTGAAAATGGAGTGATATCCTGAGAATGTTGCCACTGCAATCGCCGCTGCACATTTATGGCGAAATCAGGATCAGTGGATTCCAACCCGCGTTCACGTGAATAGCCTATTTGAATGTTTCCGTTGTAGGCGTCAGTTCTTCGGTAATTTAAGCGACCGTCAGCATAAAAAGATCCGGAAGTATAGACGTCAAAAGATGCCTCACCGGTCAGGTTTTCATTAAAATATTGAAACCAACCGAGATTTTGCAGGCCAAGCCCGCGGTTCTGCTCCCCCTGAAACACATACGTAGGCTCCAGCAACCCGGATTGCACTTCATCCAAACGCGACGGAATATATCCAAATGGGAACACCACCGGGTATGGAATATCCAGAATATACAACTGGGCATTGGTGAAGAAAACTTCATCCTGCTCAAAAACCTTCATCTGATTAGCTTGTATATAAAAATGCGGGTGCTCCAGATCACAGGTTGAATACTGCCCGTCCTCAATAAAAACCACTTCAGGCGATGTAGTTTTAACACGATCCCCCCGGATGTTGCCTTTATCTATGGAAACCCTTGCTGCGTTAAATTTCCCTTTGTCTGTAACATAATTATATAATATTCGCTCGCTTCGCATCTCTTCCCCGTCACGGGTCAACACCGGATAGGAAAGTGTATCATCAGGCGATTCTGCCGTGGCCTCCATCAAGTTTTGTGTTAGGTTTAATGTGATTATACCTGATTCTAAAGTCCCCTGAGGGTGACGCACTTCAGCATTTCCATATAACCGGACTATTCGTTCCGGGTAAAACTCAAATACGACTGAATCCTGAGCTTCATACTCAACCGGTTCCTCCCCCGGCTCATCGGCGGGCTGTTCATCAGCTGCTGGATCCAACTCCTGCATCTCTTCAGGGGTATCGGGCGGGTCGTCCAGGGTATCTGCGGCTTGCGGTTCAACCTCGTCGATATCTGTGGTATCAGCTGCGGCTGTATCTGATCGGGCCGAATCATCACCGGCATAGTAATATCCGTTCGGAATATTTCCGTAAAGTGATGATTGTGGCGCTGTCATGACAATAACACACATCGTAATTGCCATAACCGATCCCGCTATACACCGCGAGCTTAACATTTTTTCTACAGATCGTGCCTTAGGCTTTTATTTACCAAAGTAATTGAACGCAAGGGAAGCCGCACCAAGGAGGGCGACATCATTTCCGAGCTCTTCATAGGACAGACTGAATCCTTCCAAAAAACTCGGCATTAGTTGCTCCTGAACCGCATCGCGTGCCGGTTGTAAGATAAATTCACCGGCCTTGGCAACACCGCCGCCCACTACTACGGATCGTATATCGAGTACGTGAATATAATTCACAATTGCGTAACCTAACATACGTCCGGCTTCGGAAAGTATTTCTGTTGCCAAATCATTTCCTTTCTTCGCCTCCATATACAAATCAATAGGCTCAAGTTTGCTGAAATCATTCACAAACTTCTGATACAACGGATTATCTTCGTGTTCAAGAATTTTATCTGAAGCATTGCGGCTTAAAAAGCGCTGGCCAAGATACGCTTCTATACTTCCCCTTGTTTTGCCCTGCGATTTTGGCCCGTCAAAATTTATAATCACATGGCCGAGTTCCGCAGCGCCGCCGGTTGTTCCCCTGTAGAGTTCATTGTTGATGATTATGCCACCACCAACACCGGTACCGAGTGTAAGCATAATCATATTATCAAATTCCCGGCCGGCACCAAAACGAGAAGAGCCCAGGGCCGCAAGATTGGCATCATTTTCAACTCTGGTTCGTAAACCGGTTAGCGAAAATAGCCGCTCCGCCAGATTCTCCACCTCCCAACCGGGAAGATTGGGCGGATAGGAAACGGTTGTGCGATCCAGTGATATAGTACCTGGTGATCCTACTCCTACGCCACAGACTTGTTCCTCGGCAAAACCGGAGGCCTGCTTAATCACTTTTGCAAGTTGATCAAAAACATGATCAACGCCCTGATCGGCTTCAGTAGGAATTGAGAATTGCTTAATAATACCATTTTGTTTATCGATAAGGGCGGATTTAATATTGGTGCCACCCAAATCTATACCAACTGCCTGCATTTGATTTTTTTGTTAGGTTTCACGTTGTAACTAATGATCTGTTTAACCGGCAACCACCCCTCAATTTTTAAAAGCATTCGCACCCAGCCCTGCACATAACTTATTGCTATTTAATGCGATATACATTTTCCCCCGGTTTTCTCATCCCATATCGCTCCCGGGCAATACGTTCCAGTAACTGCGGGTCGTTATCTAATTGATCGATTTCATACTCAAGCTCTTGTGTCTTTTCATGTAAAAGCTTAGTCTCATTAATAAGTTCTTTTTTTTCGCGCTCCAATTGGTAACGAGTCCACACGCTGTAGGTATCCAGAAAACCGAACCAAAGGACGATAAAACCGATCAACAGCCAGAGCAAAAAGGATCGGCGCCAGTATAACGGGTTAAAAATTTTCCAGTTCATCCGCAATCGGGATTTATGATATGGTACTAAACCTCAAAGATATTCTTTTTTGCTCACTTTTAATAGTAGTTTGAAGGATCAAAATATGAAATTAGTTACAAGAAAGCTCATCTGGCCTGCTCTGATGCCGGTCTTTTTGTTATTATTTGTTCAATGCTCACCTGATATTACCCCCACCGCAGAAGATGTGGAGGAGCGCCCCGACAGCAGCACCGTAGAATGGATCGAAGTGTTTTTCAACATGCCGGCCGACCATTCTGTGGCTTTTGAGGGCAACGAGGCTAATGATGAGGTGGATCTCATCGGCACTCTCACTGAACGCATCGACAGCGCCGAATACAGTGTAGATTTAGCGGCATACGATTTGCAGAATCACCGGGTCGGGGAGGCTCTGGTGCGCGCTAAAGAACGCGGATTGCGGGTTCGTGTGGTTACCGATCACAACTATCGTGACCGCCACCCGCCTCACCAGGAAATGTGGGATATGCTCGGTGATGCCGGAATCATAACCGTGGATGACAGCGGAACCATTTACTGGCCGGACGGGGAAATTGACCGACAGGAGCTTCCCAACCGCGGGGCGCACATGCATCATAAATTTGCCGTCATTGATAAAAAAAGCGACGACCCGGATGATTATTATTTGTGGACCGGCACGATGAATCTCACTTATACTGACCCATACAACACCAATCTTACGCTTGTGATTAAAGATAACGAGGTGGCACGGGTTTACAGAGAGGAGTTTGAGATGATGTGGGGCAGCTCGGATACCGAGCCCAATCCCCGGCGGATGCGTTTCCACAGGGATAAAGAAAATGTATCTCAAAATGAGTTCTGGGTGGACACAACCCGGGTTGAAGTATATTTCGGCCCCATGGATCGTGAAGAACGAAAACCAAGCATCAGCGATCGCATTGTCGAGTTAATTCACGGCCATGCAACCTATGATGCCCGGTTTCTGGCTTTTGCTATAACACCGACTATTCCTATTAGCCAGGCATTATGGGAGGAATCAGCCCGGACGGATATGCGTCTGGAAGGGGTGATTGATAACATGTTTTTCGGCAGATATCGTAATAATAATGACATTTGGGCTACTCCTGAAGCCACTGAGGGAAACCGAATGATTTTACCCAGCCGCGAGTTGCGAAAGCTTCATCAGAAAACAATGCTGCTGGATGCGGTTCGCCCGGATTATGAAGATGGGCATCACGCAATCGCTATCACCGGCTCATACAACTTCTCAGCCGCAGCCGAGGAGGTAAATGACGAAAATATCGTTTTTGTTCATTGTGATACCTTTGCAAATCAATTA
>LFFM01002705.1_pt1 | contig 11521 bp, 4 predicted proteins | sample 643131 | NCBI WGS metagenome assembly LFFM01 (sample SAMN03777445, study PRJNA286221) | soda lake metagenome | biome: soda lake; feature: Kulunda steppe; material: water; isolation source: sample Tc-Br brine of Tanatar trona crystallizer | place: Russia: Kulunda steppe | collected 2011-07
CGGCCAGAGAGCACTGTCTGAGACCGTCTTTTCAGTGATCAAGCGCACGCTCGGCGACGCCGTGCGTGCGCGAAGCTGGTATCGAGAATTCCGTGAAATCGTTCTAATGTGTACGGTCTACAACATCAAGCGAGCTGTGAACTAGATAAATCAAACGCTGTATGGCGATTCACCACGGCCATTTCATGCAATCCAATGTTTTATCCCCTATAACGACGTATTAAATTTTTTCGAATACAGTCAACAATTCAAAACACGAATATTCACACTCATTATCAGTTCAAATCGATAGTGGTTCTGCAATCACAGTGTATTTATAGAATGATTTGGGTCTTATTTATTTCCCCACTGTTCAACCACGTCAAAAACAATACCGCGATCAACAGTATCATCACTCCAGTCAGCGATGGCATCGAACACACTCTGTCGTGGATACTCTCCATCCACAGCATAATCTCCAACATCTGGTGCTCCCTCAGCAGGGTCCTCTATTTCGATTAAGGCTGTATCTTCCACAGAATCTCCGTCTTCTTTGATTTGATCACCATACGCAGAATCGTCAGCATCATCGTGCAGTCTCGCTGTGAGATGTTGATTTTCCTCTAATGTTGAGTCAAGTTCAATCTCGAAGTTGTTTATTAGCTCCTCAGCAGCAAAGGTCCCACTGTATCCAAGTACTTCCTCTTCATCATTGTAAATCACTACAACGAACTTGTCATCAGGAAATATTGCCTTATCTACTTGGATGGAGTCACCATCTGATGTCTCTTGATCACGAAACGAAACAAACCCTTGAGGCTCAGTTACCTCTACGCTGAGTGATTCGGCTTCTTTATTGTAGTTTCCGTTTACTGCAGATAGCTCTATTTGAGATTTACCAGTTGTATTAAATGTATGTGTAACTTCAACACCAATTTTTTCAGTAAGATCGTCGTTCTTGAAGTCCCACAAGTAACGAAGGTCGGGATCTGGGTTATCAACAGATAATTGAGTTGGTTCGTTCACGTAAATCGGTTTTTCGACTGAGACAGACGGTGGTTTGGGCGTAGGTTCATTTATTTCGGTTCGTAAACCAGTTGTTGCTGGCAAAAACTGCTCTCTGGTTCCATCTTGGTGTTGGACATGTCCTGTTACCGAGAGTCTCGCGCCTCCTGATTGATCTGAAATCAGATCAAAAGTCACCGTCGACATTTCAGTCAGCGATTCGAAATACTCGAGATTTCTGATGGTAATGGTTAATTCTGTCCAGTCGTCGTTCGCATCGACAAAAAGGTCAAAGAAGGACTCACCTGCTAAAACATCAATATTTCCAATGTGCATCAAATCAGGAGTCTCAATATCGATTTCTAGGACAATTTCTTCAAGTCCGGCTTTGACAGTATCATAATCAAAATCGATTAATCCATTGTTGGGCGTTCCAATTTCAGTCCGGTGTGCTCGAACATTTGGACTTGGTGCACCAGGTCCTTCGTAGTAATCTTCGAGATTGTCTGGGAGGGTGAGAGCATGTGGCTCCACAATCCGTTCATCGAGCCAGTCGTCGAGGTTTTGGTCTGCAACCTGTCCAACTATTGTTTTAAAATCCTCATGTCTGATGTGCTCGTCATAATTATTCATTGCTTGGAAAACATCAGTCACATTTGTATCCCCATTACTAAGCTCTCTCAATTTCAAGTCGAGAGCAAAATACAGTGCTGCACCTTTGTTGTATATTATTGAGTGGGACGTTGACCCTTTCAGCGGATCAAATCCATAGTCTCCTGGACGCAAGGAGGAATATCCGAATTTGTACCCAATCCGGTGCTGAAAAAAGCTTACCAATCCTTCACTAACCCATCTATCACCAATGGCTGAATACTGTTCTTGATTGTGAAGATACTCGTGAACTATTGTCGGTATACTCGTATGAGACGCGATATACGATGGCCTACTAACTAACCCACTAACTGCTCTTCCCGCAAAATAACCCGCAACTTCACTAACAATGTATCCGACTGACGGCCGAGGATTAGGTATCGATATCATCTCTGCAGCGGCTTCAATAACTTTGAAAAATTCCTCGGCTGGAGGAGCAGCTGGTGCCAGCGCTGTATGTGGGCGAATATAGTCTACTTGCTCTCCTTTGATATCCCGTGATATCTTTTCACAAGACCCTACAAAAAGGGTGTTTAGGTATGTGTCAGGGTTCTTGCCCCCGTCAGGGAACGTCATGTCGCGGGACACACTTACCGGGAGACGCCCATCCTCTGAATCGAGAGATAATGCAAGTGCAGTCTCTGTGGAGTGAATCCAATCATCACCGCCTCCCCATAGACTCGGTTCTTTTTTGGTATAGATTACTTGATACTGGTCAACTGAATCCTCTACTTTCAGTAGCTTCCCGTCACGATCAAACCCCGTCTGCGAAATTATTTGAGTGTTTTCTAAAATCACATATGACAACTCTTTGTCTGGGATATTATCAGATAGCTCTAGATGTATCCAAACATGTCCCGCCTCGCCGGGATACATTAGAATAGTGTACTCTTCATGAAGGTCTGAATCCTCTTTTGAGATATTCGATTGAGTTTTAGATTCTGTTAGTGGACCCTCAGACTGAGGTGTACAACATGTACAACCAACTACTGGATTATCTTTTTCGTTTCTATTTTGCTTGGAAACCTCCGAAACTGGTATTTCACTCAACCCAGACAGAGTTGCACCAGTTCCAATTATAGATGTAAGAACTTTCCGTCGACTAATTTTCGGATATCTTTTCATCTAAACACCAACCAAGCATAACATTTTGAAATTCATTATTACAATATGTGGGTGTTCCATAATTAAGTTTTTGATATGTGGTTTTGTTGGGCACTGTCTAGTTAGTGACCTCCTCAGCTGGCGTCCGATCATCTAGCGATTGATACGGTCGTTGGCGGTTATAATAATGTGCGAACTGCCAACACCATCGACGAACGCTCGACCGACTGCCAACCCACGAATTATGGAAGCGGTCGATCCTCATTTTGAGTGTTTGAAACCACTTTTCAACTAGGTTTCAGTCGGTATAATCACGCCGACCGCTAAGTCCTAATCAAGCAAGTGCAGTCTGATAGCCGAAGCCATCGACGAGAAACACGGCCTCGGAGAGGTCGTGTTTCTCGGAGAGTCCATGCAAGAACGCAGCAGCTGAATCGGTGCCGTGTCGTCCAAACAGATCGACACCCAAAATCAACTTGGTGTCGAGGTCTATTGCAGCATACAACCAAGACCACTCACCATTGATTTTGACAGCGGTCTCGTCTACAGCGACCCGCTTCGGCTTCGCCTCAGGCGGGTCGGGAACGCTGTCAGCTACTCGATGTACCCACTGAAAGATTGCCTGATGAGAGCGTTGGACGCCGAATAGTCTGAGAATCTCTTGTGTCTCTCTAAATGAACAGCCGGTCGCGTGGAGTCGGACGGCGAACGCCCTGACGGGCGTCGCCGTCCGCTCTCGCTCCCAACATTCAAGATTTGCCGTATCCAACGTCTCTCTCAGCAGTTCTGGTGACAGCATGAACAACTCAAACCACGGACTGCTCACTTCTCAAACTGTCTTAACTAGACAGTGCCCAAAATGCGAAAACAAATATAATTTGTTATTTCAAGTAGATCGTGATTTTCAACCACAGTGTATTTATAGAATGATTTGGGTCTTAATTATTTCCCCCACTGTTCAATCACGTCAAAAACAATATCGCGGTCAACAGTATCATCACTCCAGTCAGCGATGGCATCGAACACACTCTGTCGTGGATACTCTCCATCCACAGCATAATCTCCAACATCTGGTGGTCCCTCAGCAGGGTCTTCGTCTGGCTCTGTGTCGGTTACCGCGACAGTTAGCTCAGTTGCTGATGCTGTAAATGTGATTGCCACGTCTCCATCATCGTTGGAAGTTTCGACACTATCGGACGTTTCGACACTATTCCAATCATTACCATCTAAAACATACACATGGGGTTCATCGATTGATGTTGGTACCCTAACCGTACCCTCACCTTCACCAACTGCATTAACAGTATATACTGAAGCAAGCTCTTCAGTAGACGGAGGCTCATGAGGTAACTCTGAATGATCAGTTGATGAGAATGATACGCCTTCGATAGTCTTGGCTCCGCTCGTAAGTTTTGCATCGGGAATATCTGTTCGTAATAACAGTAGTGACACGGTCACTTCTGCAGTTCCTGAATCAGCTGTTTCAATCTCAACTGGCGCAGAGAACCGGGTTTCTGGTGCCTCTGGCAGTGGCACCGATGAAGCTGCATCAAATTTGATACTTACCGAACTTTCCTCATTAGGTTCGAGTTCGAACTCTTTTGGATTTACTTGAGGAACAACGTTCTCAAGTATGTCCTCATTGACTGTTTTAAACGGTTCTATTTGTATGTCTTCTACGGTTATTCCTGCTTGGCCACCCACTTCTCCTACTCTAATTGTCCCTGTAGTAGTAGTTCCTGGTTTAATTATTTCATTCACTGATTCAGATAGAACCGTAAATATACTTTCTCGTTCAGGGATCTGAATCATATAGAGCGAAACAGGTACTGGAGAATCGGTTCTGAAGCTAACCGCGCTAGCTTCTACTTCGTATGTTCCTGATGCTTGATCAATTGATACAACTTCGACCGCACTTTCGTGACCGTTGTACTCTGTGTTGGGGATTTCAACTACACTATCGTCAGTACTTGGATCGTACCCGACGTGATTCTCATTTTCATCTCTCACATGAAGGTTAAGTTCGGTGTCTGGGGTTGTTCCCAATAGGAAGATCACTCCGGCTGTATCGGGTTCAACAGTCTGCTCAACAGAAACCGAGGGTTTCTCAGAGCTGACCTCTCCCTCAATAAGTGGTTCAATATCGCCAACATACTCCGTCCAATCTTCGACAGTCATCGGGTCAGCAGCAGGTTCTGACCCGTCTGTAATCACATATGAATCGGTCTGTAGCGACTGGTTGAGTAGTTCTTCACTCGAGAGTTCTGCTTCGGCAGTAACTACTTTTTTAGGATCGTTTTCGAGTTCTGACGAAGAAAACGGTATCACATCCAGACTTGGAACAATATAGTATGGCTGTTCGACTTCATCAACGTATTTTCCATCCATCCACAGCGTCGTCGACATATAGTGCCAGTTGAGCGGACTGAAGGGATGGAAATCAGCGGCATATTCGTGTTCGACAGTTTTTGTATCTCCTGGCTGCAGTTGCACAGTATCGTCGTCGTCAGCAGGAACACATGAAACAGCGTCTGAGACACCTGCGGACCGACCATCGCCGTATGTATCGACTGATATGACACGAATGTTTGCTGGCGTTGAGCCAGTGTTTTCAATAGAGACCGTATTAGTTGCCCGCCGTTTCCAGAGAGGTGTTGGCCTCCACCACCAAGACGGGTACTCCGGTTCGTTCGCAAGCGCGTATGTAGTGCCAGAAACTGTTATACCGCCCAAATCTATCTCATTAATTTCCCCATCAATATTTCGAAGGTCCGGATTTGTCGCCTCCTGTTCTATCCAACCGAGGAGATACGTTGCCACGTTCGGGTTGTCACGCAGATCGGAAACCCAGTATTGTAGCGAGTCGACCCACGCATTTGCTAGTTGGTTCTGCAACTGTAGTTGATACATACTGATTGCTAACGATCCAACTGTACCCGCGACCTTGGCGACAGAGCCTGCAGCTGCGCCAGCACCAGTCGCCCCCGTTACTAAGATCACAGATTTGCCTGTAGCGGCGGTACCGGTTGCGAATGCATCCAATGCTTCTGTTGTCTCAAAATTCGCGTGTAGATCGTCGAATGTATCTCTATGATATTTTGATTCGCGCGTTACAGAAGATAATCCGGATGGATTTGCTTCAGTAGGTGGTGTAAATATGATTCCGGGGGCAAGTCCACTCCCTTCCAGCCATCGTATCTGTGACTGCAGTACACGTTTGGTTTCGCTTATTGAAAAGTTGTCATTAGGCTCTGTGTATACGATTTCGGTATCGTATGTGTCATATGCTGTGTTTATTTGTTGTTGCGCGTCCTGATATGCATTCGTCGAATTGAATAACGTTAGAGCATTGGGAACAGTATCCGAACCGCTGAGATTAGTCAGCCAGTCGGCGCTCAGACACACTTCTGAGTAGCCTTCGAGTTCTTCACGGTATTTTGGAGTGAGATCGTCCCATTTGCCTGCCATAAACCGATGATATCCATACTCTGCGGTAGGGATAGCTGTTTGCTCGGCAACAAAGGCTTTGATCTGAGTTGCAGCATCAAGCGCATTGTTCGGATCAGCTAATCCAAGCGCGAAATTCGTCATCTCTAATGCAGCTACTAAGTAATCATCCGCCTCTAAATCTAACTCATTATTAAACAACTGTGCACCATCAACGTACACGTTTGCTGCATCCTCAGTACTATCTCTCACGTTTGCCAGCGCAGCATCACGAATCTGTTCGACTTCATCATCAAGTGCTGAGAGATAGCGTTCCGCTTCAGCTTCGAAAGAGACACGTGTCGTCTCGTCTGCAGTTACAGCAACACGCTTGTATTCTGGATCATATGGATCATCTATATCGACCAGAACCACACGCCGAGCAGGTTCGATGTCTTCAAAGCTAAATTCCCCGTTTTCGTCGGTTGTCGTCTGCAGGATTGGTTCTGGTGGCGTCTCTCGGTTTCCTGTCGCATATTCTGATGCCTTGTATTCGGCGCGCGGATCGATGAGAGACACTGTTATTCCAGTCGACTCCCCCGTGTTGGTCTGTACTGTTCCAGCAATACGACCTTTGGATGGTTCTGGTTCCGGTTCTGGCTCTGGATCCGTCTCAATTGCATATTCAAGCTCCTGATACAGTAGTTGTTCTGTCCCGTCTCGAACAGTCGAGTCACCAAACGGCCATTCCGGTGGCTGCATCGTAGCCAAGACTCGACCGTCACCGAACGGGTACTCGACATAACTTGGGTGGCGAACTGGATCAATTGAGAGACCAGCAACACGTACTGCGTTATCAGGAAGTCCTTCGAAATGTCCAAACGAGGAAATGTCTGATGCCCAATATGAAAGGTCCTCTCCGTCAAGTCCCTCTACAATCGGATGATCTGATTGAATAACGGACATCTCCTGTAGTTCAGGGACTTCAACCCCACCACCAGACACTTCAAACGTGTACTCATTGTAAACCGATCCAGGAAACTCCAATAGACTGTCGTCTATCCCACACGGCCATCCACGCTCACCCGCATGGACGACGAGTGTGCCGCCGTTATCGACGAATGTGTCGATATTTGACCAAAGAGGTTGAAGTGTTTCATAATACTCTCTTGACTGTGTGCTGGGAATGAGAACAACGTCATATGTATTGATTTCAAGTATCTCATCATCATGTCGTGAAACTGCGTCCGCAGCAGTGAGACGGTCATAAGTATATTCAAGCTCATCAAGTGCGATTTCGTTTGCTGCAACATCCCATGGATCACAATCTTTGATTAAGAGTATATGTGGCGTATCCCCTGATTGCGACACTATCTGTGATTCTAGTTTCGTTTCTGTATCCTTTCGAGGACCGGAACCTATTTTTTCTAGCTCGGGATCCGCAATCGCGGATCCAATACTGCCCATAAGAAGTCCACCACCAGCTGTCGACTGCAACACTACTCGCCGGCTCGTCTCAAACGAACTAATATCGTTACTATGATCTTTATTTGTCATTGTAATGCGTAATTTACTATTCATATATAATTGTTGCTATAGACGAATATCGGAACGAACTACAAATTGACTGCCTACGTGATTAATAAAGAATTTCCCCAACTGACGTACTCCCAATCGTGGAGCCGGCGAGTGGGTGTTTCAGACGTGATCTTCAGTCATGACGATGGAGTTAGTTACCTGTTCGCCACTCAGAGATTACATCGAACGCGAGTTCACGGTCGATAGTATTGTTACGCCAGTCAGCGATAGCGTTGAACACGCTCTCTCGTGGGTATTCACCGTCTTCGTCGGCGTAATCTTCCACCGATGGCTCTTCTTTTTCAGGCTCACGGGAGTCGGTTCCAATGGTTCCCTCCATGGAGCTATGAATAGTGCACACGTACGTCGAAAGCTCTTCAGCGAGCGATTCAGTCAGTGTGAATTCGATTGCATCATCCTCATCAACCCATTCGACATTGTCTTCGGCCTCAAACGTTCCGCTACCATCTTGGGTCAGCAATTCGGTTCCATCATCATCACGGAGCGCAAGTGGATGAGCGTCCCATCCATTGTTTTTAACCCGATACCGTCTACCTTTTTGTAACTTAATCGTAGGATTTTCTTCACCAGTTGGTGCTGTCACGCCGTCGCCAGTAATTTCTGTGAGTTCCCACGAACTTGATCCAACATTGTCGAGTGTGAGTGTAGTATTCTCTGTAGCTCCATCGTCAACCGCACTCTGGAACGGTTCGAAAGCTTGCGTTATGTGCAGATTATCATTATCTGCATTCATTGTCACGAGAGGTGGCGAGATATCAAATCCAGGTCGATCTTCTTCATCGTCTTCTTCAATATCAGGAGGAATAGCTACAATAGTAGCTCCGTCTTGAACATAAAAGTTGGTTTCCCCCGTTGTAAGTAGTGGTGTGTCTTCTATTCTCTCTAATTGCCTCGACCCAACAATATCACCACTCTCCGTATCAATCAAACGCAACTCTGGCGGTTCGAACGTTTCTTCGAAAAGATACGCAACCACACCGTCAGCCAACCCCTCACTGACTGACAAGATTTCGTTGGTTTCGAATCTCTGTTTCCAGAGTATTTCACCAGTAGTAACGTCAAACCCGAGCAACAAATCTCCAGAATCATTCGCATTGCTCCCAGCGATGACGAGTGTATCTGCTGTCTTTACTGTTGCGTCTATAAATGGGTCAACTGCCTCAATTTCGACAGTCCTAGTGACCGATTGCTCATTCGGGTCGATTTCAATAAACACAATGGAATCACTCCGCTGGCCCAGTATCTCAAAGGGATCAGCCGAGTCATATACGTGTTCTAGTCCACTTCCAGCAGTCTCTTCAAGATCGACTTCCCAGTCTAGTTCACCTGTCTCTCGATCAATCGTAATCAGTTTGGTATCAGTAATACCGTCTATACCTGCAAAAAATTTGTTCTTTTTTACATATTTCGCCACTGGTACCGAGTCGATCGGTGTTTCCCAGAGTTGCTCTCCGGTCCCCAAATCGTATGCACCGAGGCGTCCTGTGTTGTCCGCCCTAGGAACGCTCGTGTCGACGTATGCTTCTCCATCCGCAATGATCACCCCTGAGGCGACGTCTCCAAACCCAGCATTCGATACTCCTGTTTGTCTCGTTGACCACTCGATCCCACCAGAAGCTTCGTTTACACCAAGAACGGACCCACCTTCAGTATATATAACCGTGAGATTATCGTCATCACTTCGGGCTGCGTCGAGGACATAGCCACCTGTTTCGTGTATCCACCGGACTGATCCATCTGGTTCGACTGCTGTCAGTGTCTCGTCCCGAGCAGGTATGAGCAATGCTCCATCGAGGAACTCTCGCTGGGTATTCACTGATGCGAACTCTTGCAGGATCGGCGCGTTTAGTCGACCCATGACTTCTATATCCTGGGCTAGTTCACCCTCCTGCAGATCTATCGCCCAGATTCGAGTGCCCGGTTCGGCATCTCGTTCGTGATAGACGAATCCGTTGTGTTCGATGAGTGGATCACCTCCGCCTGAACCGCTACGGTCAGGTGCCTCGATAGTTTCTGTTATTTCTCCTGTTTGGAGATCGATAACGTCAAGTGCGCTGTTTGGATCTCGGTCGAAATCCAATGAGAGGACCAGTGCGTTATCTGCTGTGGCTGTTAGACGTGCACGGTCGTCCTTGACGGTCAGTTCCCATCGTCGCTCCGAGGAGTCTGCATCGACAGCGACCAGTTTGACTACTGAGTCACCCTCAGCTTCTGTCATGAGCAACACTGTGTCTGCTACCACTCGGAAGTGACCATACGATTCCGCCTCAATAAGTGAATTAAATTCCTCTGTCCACTGTTTTTCCCCTGTTTCAGCGTCGATCCGTTTTAATGTCACAGACTCAGTATCCGGAGCAAACGATTCATTCGGTACTGCGTATACCGTCGATGGATCTCCAGCTACCCGGAACGCAATAGAGAGCTCCGTGTCGAACGTCTCCTGCCACGCAAGCTCGCCTTCCTCGCGTTCGTATGCGACCAGTGACTGTGGGTCTTCAGAATTGACAACAACAACACTCCCAACCAGTTTCATTCGTGTACTAAAACCAGGGAGGTCGAGTAGCTCACTTGTCTGCCATTTCGTCTCACCGGTTTCGGCATCGATTGCAGTCACTGTGTTTGATTCATCAGCAACGAATACCCCTAATCCATCGACTTCAACCGCACGAAGTCGGCCATCGAATGAGGCTTGCCAACGCTCTTTTCCATCCTCAACGCTATATGCTGTAATCGTTTCCACGACCAGACTCGTTGAGTACACGACCACAACGGGCCCAGCGGCACTTACAACGTAATTGGATTTGAGATCAAGGCCTGGGTTATCGTCGGGCAATCTGATTCGCTTCGTCCATATCTCATCGCCAGTTTCTCCATCAAGTGCTACAAGTCTCTCGTTTCCGCCGTACACTACTGTTCCGTTATCCGTCGACGTGATTGTTTCAGGAGTTCTACCCGTATCTATTTCAAATAAAGACCTGATTTGATCTTCCGTTGATGTGGTCTTTTTATTAGCGCTTACAGCAGCCTCTGTCGTTGAAGTAACCGGTGTCGCACCGACGAACGTACTGGCACCGAACAGTTGCAGTAGAGTACGACGATTGAATCGCGGTTTGCTCATTGGTTCTCTCCAATTGGTCGGTGGGTTGACCATCGGTTGTTATCACAGTAACTGAATCGTTTGGTCGACATGTGTTTTATACAAAACAAATATATAATTAATTCTTGTGGTCGAAATTTGTTTAAAAGTCTTTAATAATCTACCTTAGTATCTCATCGGTGCTTGCGTGAGTCAAAAAATAAAAGCCCAACCGACAGCTCCAGTCGTCGGAGCCGCCGTGGGTAGTTGTTTCAGACGAGAGTCTCAGTCAGGGTGACTGAGTTAGTTTCCTGCTCGCCATTCTGCGATCACGTCGAAGACGAGATCGCGGTCAATGAGGTCGTTGCGCCAGTCAGCGATAGCGTTGAAGACGCTCTGTCGTGGGTACTCGCCGTCGATGGCGTAGTCCTCAACAGTGCGATCCTCGCTACTATCAAGAATCGATGCGGCATCGACAACTGGGCTGAGTTCTTCACCGTCGTAGGCGACAATTGCTGGAGTGCTCAGTGGCTCATCGCTTGGGCCTTCGTGGAGCATCGCAACGTAGTCACCAGATTCAGTGATTGGCTCTTCGAGATCGATTGTGACCTCTTCGTTCGCACCTGTTAGCGTGTCGGACTGACCGACAGCCTCGTCAGGGATGATCTCGCCCTCGTCATC
>LFFM01002706.1_pt1 | contig 11519 bp, 11 predicted proteins | sample 643131 | NCBI WGS metagenome assembly LFFM01 (sample SAMN03777445, study PRJNA286221) | soda lake metagenome | biome: soda lake; feature: Kulunda steppe; material: water; isolation source: sample Tc-Br brine of Tanatar trona crystallizer | place: Russia: Kulunda steppe | collected 2011-07
CCTACACTTTTTTTACGCTATCGTTAATCTAGAAAGCAAAATCAAATTCAAAATTGGCCCAATATTTCAATTATCAATTAATACTAAATTATACTCACTCCTACTGCTAATTGCTCTGGACCATCAACTAAAGCATGACCAAACTTACCAAAAATAGCAACAGCCAGTCTACCTCTACCTCGTACTAATGCTATCTTAAATCCACCACCTAAGCCTGGATTAACTAAATTAAGCTGTGTATAAGCATCTTTTACAGCATTAGAAACTGCCATCTTTTGACGAGAATTTTCAGTAATTACTCCTCGAGCAATTGCTGCTACAGTAGTACTCTCTCTTAACTTAATTGGTAGATTTTCTGCATCAGCACCTGTTTGTGTTATAGCCGCTTTATAGCCATAGCCAATAATTTTATCTGACCAATACTCCTCATAATCTCTACTGCGAGTCATTGATAAGTAGATTGCTGAGCTTTCTGGAGTCAACTTAGCCTGATTTTCATCATTTACATAGCCAGCAACAATATCTTCAGCAGTTATTATCCCAACTAAATCATCACCTTTATCTAAAACAGGCACTCCACCAATTTGATTATCAGATAATATCTGTGCAGCTTCTTTCACATTCTGATTCTCATAAATAGTAATTACATCTTTAGTCATTACCTCAGAAATTGAAATTTCTAAAGATTTCTTTTGGACTAAATCACCATCAGTTATAATTCCAACGACCTTTCCATCCTCTACTATTATTAGCCGACCAATACTATTAATATTTATTTTTTGTTTTGCTTCTTTAATACTAGTCTTAAGATCAGCAGTAATTACATCTTTACTCATAATATCTTTAATTAGCATCAATTATCTACCCCTTTATTTAAGCTAACTATTGCTTGCGCAGCAATACCTTCTTTACGACCAACAAATCCTAGCCTTTCAGTAGTAGTAGCTTTTATATTTATTCTAGCAATATCAACTTCTAAAATATCCGCAATTTTTGCTTCCATAAATCTAATTTTATCAGCTAATTTAGGCTGCTGAGCGATTATTACTGCATCAAGATTATTAATTAAAAATCCTTTATCAAAGCTTAATAATTTTACTTCCTTTAATAATTGCAAGCTTGATATTCCTTCGTAAGCAGGGTCATCATCAGGAAATAATCTTCCTATGTCTCCAGCACCCATTGCACCTAATAAAGCATCCATTATTGAATGTAACAAAACATCTGCATCAGAATGTCCAACTAACCCCTTAACATAATCTATCTCCACACCACCTAAAATCAAATCCTCTTGCTCACCAAAAACATGAACATCATAACCAATACCTACTCTCATTTTGAATCATCATTTTCTATAATAATTTTTTCTGCAATTAAAAAGTCTTCAGGAGTAGTTATCTTAATATTTTTATATGAACTTTTAATAACCTTAACAGCTTTATTCATCTTTTCTACTAAACTAGCACTATCAGTTCCTACATAATTATCAGCAAAAGCTTGCTGATAAGCTTTAAGGATTAAATCTTTTTTAAATACCTGTGGTGTATGAACTGCCACTAATTTAGATCTGTCAGGAGTATTAATAATTATATTATCTTTATTAGTTACTTTAATAGTATCTTTTACCGATACACCTACAGCTACCGCTTCATAATTTTCAAGCTCTTTAATAGAACTTTCAATCATTTCGCGATTAACAAAAGGTCGAACCCCATCATGTACCATTACTATATTACTATCTTCAGAAACCTCTTTTAAACCATTATAAACTGAATTCTGTCTATTTTTACCTCCTGCAACTACTTTTTTCACTTTGCTCAAATTATATTTTTCTACAATCTCTTTTTGACAGTACTCTACATCTTCCTTAGCAGTCACAAGTATAATTTCATTAATAAGATCAAGCTCAAGTTTCTCTAAAGTCCTAGCTAAAATTTCTTTGCCCTTCAATTTCAAAAACTGTTTACTTATTTTAGTCTGCATTCTTTTTCCTTTTCCTGCAGCAGGAATAACAGCACTAACTTTCATTTTAGACTCCCCCATTATAATACTTATTTTAAAACTTAAAACTTGGAAAAAAGAAAAAAATAAGAGCAAGCTAATGGCAGAATTAGCCTGTTCTTATTTGAAATTATTAACTTAACCAAGAATTTAATTGAATTAGTCATTATTCTATATATGCCTTATAAAGCCTGTTGAGCATTTACATTTGGTTTAGCAAAAATCATTCTTCCAGCAGCTGTCTGTAAGATACTAGTAACTAAGATTTCTATCTCTTCACCAATATAATCTCTAGCTTCATCTACTACAATCATAGTCCCATCATCTAAATAACCAACACCCTGACCTGGCTCTTTACCATCTTTAATAATTTTAACTTCCATCTCTTCACCTGGTAAAACGACAGGTTTAACAGCATTAGCAAGCTCATTAATATTTAATACAGATACACCTTGTAATTCAGCTACTTTATTTAAATTATAATCATTAGTAACAACTTTACCATCTAATAATTTAGCTAATTTAACTAACTTACTATCCACTTCTTTTATTTCCTCAAAGTCCTGCTCATGAATTTTTACTGTAATATCAACATCATTCTGCATTGTTTTTAAAATATCAAGACCTCTACGACCTCGATTACGTTTTAATAAATCCGATGAATCAGCAATATGCTGTAATTCTTCTAATATAAATTCAGGAATAATTAGAGTGCCTTCCATAAAATCAGTCTTGCAAACATCGGCAATTCTACCATCAATTATAGCAGAAGTATCAACGACTTTATAACTAGCTTTTAATTCATCATCAATATCATTACTATCATCATTATTATCACTATTAATTGTAGCAGAACTAGACTTAGATTTTAATTTGATAAAATTAAATAATTCTTCTCTTTTATTAAGACCTAAATTAAAGCCTAAATAAGCAAGAAATAGATTTAAAGCAATCTGTATACTCATTCCAAAACGAGGTATATCAGCTACTGAAAAAGAAAGGCTCAACAAAACTCCTAATAATAAACCCATTACTAACCCTAAAACACCAGCTATAATATCCTTTAAAGGGACTTTCTCCAGCTTCCCCTGTGCATTTAATATAATATCTGAAAGCCTAGTAATAATAATAGGTAATAATATAAATCCGATTACACCACCAATAATCGCCCCATAAAAACCATAATTAGTTATTAATTCACTGAATTGCAGGCTTAATTCTGTAACTAATCCTAAAAAAGAAAAAAACATATATCCTGCTATTGCTCCTACTACCAACAAAACAAAGCGCAATAACTTATTCACTTTTTCACCCCCTCTCTAGCTACTATATATAAGATAAAATGTCAGGCTGAACTGACATTATTCTTCTTCAAAATCTTGTTCTTCAAAAATAGTCTCAATCTTCTCCTCTACTACTTCTTCATCTTTCTCTTCTGCTAAAACTAACTCACTAATTAAAATCTGTCTTGAATTTCCCAGCATCTTTTTTTCACCAGTTGATAATCCTTTAATAATATCACGGATAGTCAAATTTCTAACTACTTCAGCAACCTCAAAAATATCACCAGTCTTTATCTTTTCTGTATTAGCACGATAACGCCTATTCCAATTTTGTGACATTTCACTCTGCTCTCCAGCTAAAACTTTATATACACTCTCTACCATCTCTTCATCTATTACATTACGCAAACCAATTTCTTCTACATTATCTTTAGGAATCATTACTTTCATATCACCAATTGGTAACTTCATCACAAAGTATTCTTTTTCTTCACCCATTACTTCCTTTACCTCTATATCTACAATTGTACCAGCACCATGGTTAGGATAAACAATATTATCACCAATCTCAAACATTAATAAACCCTCCATTTAATACAGAATTATCTCATTAAATTATATTTTCTTATTATATATTAATGAGATTTCATTGACTTTAAACATGTCGATCTAGCAAAACCTGATCTCTTAAACGCTTTAAACCCTCTTTAATTGCCTGTGATCTAACCTCTCCAATTCTTTCTACATCATGTAACTCTTCATGCGATGCATTTAATATTTCTTGTAAATCACCACAATTATCAATTAGATTCTCAATTGCAGGCATTGGAAGTCGTGGAATCTTTCTTAATAAGCGATATCCTCTTGATGAAACTGAAGAGTCAAGAGCACTCATACTTCCCCCATAACCTAAATATTTACTTATTGTTGATAAACTTAATAATTCATCAGGAGCACTTGCTGCTTCTTGAGAAAAAATCTCTAGCATATCTTGCTCTTCCCTTTTCTCTTCTTGGCTATAATCTCTCATAATTAAAAGTCCCTCTTCCTTTACATTAGCCACTAGCTCCTCTAGTTGCATCTTAATTAACCTACCTTCACTACCTAACTCAATTATATAACGTTCAATCTCTCTTCCAATTCTTAAAACCATCTCAATTCTTTGCAGCACTGTAGCAACATCAGAAATAGTTACTAAATCCTCAAATTCGAGAGCACTCAGATTGGTTAAGGCCTGATCAAGAACTGTTCTATACTTTTCTAAAGTTTGAATAGCCTGATTAGCTTTAGCTAAAATAACCCTAATGTCCTCTAATATATATTTCTTTTCTCCTTTATAAAGACTAATAATATTTCTCCTTTGCGAAATTGCTACTACTAATTCGCCAGTCTGTTTAGATATTCTCTCAGCAGTTCTATGTCTAGTCCCAGTCTCTACAGATGATATGTCAGGATCTGGAACTAGTTGTGTATTCGCACACAAAATTCTTTGAGCATCATTACTTAATACTATTGCACCATCCATTTTTGCTAATTCATATAATCTAGTTGGTGTCATTTCAGCATTAATATTAAACCCACCATCTACAGCACCTAAAACTTCTTCACTATCACTAACTGCAATTAAAGCTCCAGTTTTAGCTCGTAAAATATTTTCCAATCCTTTTCTAAAAGGAGTTCCAGGGGCAATAGATTTTAATACATCAATAAATTCTTGACTATCTAATAAGCTTGACATTCCTTTATAACTCCCCCTCTAATATTAAATCCAAGGCCTGCTCTACATTACTTACACCAAATATTTGATCAGATTTATTCTCTAAATCATCATAATTATTTTGCGGAATAATAAATTTATTAAAACCTAATTTACTTGCTTCATTAACCCTTTGACGAATAAAATTAACTGCTCTTACTTCGCCCGATAAACCAATCTCCCCTAAAACTGCAAAGTCTTTATCAATAACTACATCTTGGAAGCTCGAAACCAAAGCAGCAACTAACCCTAAATCAACTGCTGGTTCTTTAATCTCTAATCCACCTGCTATATTTACATAAACATCTTCACTCTGTATTTGGAAACCAAGCTTCTTTTCTAGTACTGCTAAAATAAGTGAAACCCTTCTACTATCGACTCCCGACATCATTCGACCAGGATTCCCAAAATTAGCTGAGCTAACTAAGGCTTGTAGCTCGATTAAAATTGGCCTACTACCTTCCATACAAGGAATAATTACTGAACCTGAAGCATCATCAGGACGTTCAGATATAAATACTTGTGAGGGATTTAAAACTTCTTCTAACCCATCGCTTTTCATTTCAAAAATACCTATCTCATTAATCGAACCAAATCTATTCTTTACTGCTCGTAAAATTCGATAAGCATAATGTTTTTCACCTTCTAAGTATAATACAGTATCAACCATATGTTCCATTATTTTTGGCCCAGCAATAGCACCCTCTTTAGTCACATGACCAATAATAAAAATAGGTATACCATATTTTTTAGCCAATTTAATCAAGCGATTAGTCGATTCACGAATTTGACTAACACTTCCTGGTGAAGAGTCTAAATCAGGGTTATTCATTGTCTGTATTGAGTCAATAACTATTAAATCTGGTTTTAATTTTTTTGCATTCTTGACTATCGAAGGTAAATCAGTCTCAGCTAAAACATATAACTCAGAATCTAAGACATCTAAACGATCTGCCCTAAGTCTAATCTGCTTTTCTGATTCTTCACCGCTAATATATAAAACTTTATCCTGCTTTTGACTTACTTTATAAGCAGCCTGTAATAGTAAAGTTGATTTACCAATTCCAGGATCTCCACCCATCAAAATCAAAGATCCAGGTACTATTCCACCACCTAGTACTCGATTAAATTCTCCAAATCCAGTCTCTATTCGCGTCTCACTTCCAGCTTTAATCTGACTAATCTTTTTAATTGCTATGTCTTTAACTTTTTTCTCTTTCTTTTCTTCTTTTGGATCAATTATTTCTTCAATTAGTGTATTCCATTCATTGCAGTCTGGACACTGTCCCTGCCACTTAATAGCTCTATAACCACAATTTTGGCAAATGTATCGCTTTTTTTTCTTAGCCATTAAATCACCCAATTATATTATTATAGTCTCATTATTTATTATAACACTTTTTATAAATTTTAACAAGTGAAGCAGAGGCTTATTTGCCCCTGCTCTAAAATACTTTATTTTTTACTAAATAGCATCTCTCCGCCTTCAGAATCATAATCTATTTTGATATCATCACCATCAACAAACTCTCCTGCTAAGAATTTATCAGATAAAGAATCTTCAATTAAATTTCTAATAGTTCTTCTTAAAGGCCTTGCTCCAAACTCTTTATCATATCCTTCTTTAGCAATATATTGCTTAGCTTCTTTACTAACTTCAAGACTAATATCCTTTTCTGCTAATCTATCTTCTACTTCATCAATCATCAATTCTACAATCTCTCTAATATGCTCTTCAGATAAAGCATGGAAGACAATAGATTCATCTAAACGGTTTAAAAATTCTGGTCTGAAAGTATCTCTTAATTTAGATTGAACATTCTCTTTCATTGCCTCATATTCACTATCTATTTCTGATTCATCTTGTTTAAAGCCAACTCCAGTAGCATTATTTTGAATTAAGTTGGCCCCTACATTAGAAGTCATAATAATTACAGTATTTTTAAAATCAACTGTTCTACCTTGACTATCAGTTAATTGTCCATCTTCTAAGACTTGCAATAGCATATTAAAAACTTCTGGATGTGCCTTTTCAATCTCATCAAGTAAGACAACTGAATAAGGTCTTCTTCTAATCTGCTCAGTCAATTGTCCACCTTCATCATATCCAACATATCCAGGAGGAGAACCAACCAATCTAGAAACAGCATGTTTTTCCATATATTCGGACATATCAACTCTAACAATGGCATCTTCATTATCAAACATAGCTTCTGCTAAAGTCTTAGCTAGTTCAGTTTTTCCTACACCCGTTGGCCCTAAAAAAATGAAAGAACCAATCGGTCTTTTAGGATCTTTTAACCCTGCTCTAGCTCTCCTAATAGCTCTTGAAACAGCATTGACTGCTTCCTTTTGCCCAACTATTCTCTCATGCAACACATCTTCTAAATTCAGCAACTTCTCTGATTCTTGTTTAGCTAATTTAGTAACTGGAATTCCAGTCCAATCAGAAACAATCTTTGCTATATCTTCACGGTTAATTTTTATATCTCTAATTCCTTTTTCATCTTTCCATTCTTGTTTTATCTTTTCTAATTTATTAGCTATCTCTTTTTCTTTATCTCTTAGTGTGGCTGCTCGCTCAAATTCTTGAGCTTTAATTGCAGCCTCTTTTTCTTGTTCAGTCTTTTCTAGCTCTTTGTTTAATTCTTTTACTTCACTTGGTGCAGTATTATTTTTTAACCTAGCTTGAGAACCTGCTTCGTCAATTAAATCAATAGCCTTATCAGGTAGAAAACGGTCATTTATATAACGATATGATAATTCAGCTGCTGCGTCAATTGCCTCTTGAGAAATCTTAACTCGATGATGAGCTTCATAAACATCCTCTAATCCTTTTAAAATCTGTTTAGTTTCTTCTACACTTGGCTCTTCTACTAATATTGATTGAAATCTCCGCTCTAAAGCAGCATCCTTTTCAATATATTTTCTATATTCATCAAGGGTAGTAGCACCAATTGTCTGTAACTCTCCTCTAGCTAAGGCAGGCTTTAAAATATTAGCAGCATCAATAGCTCCTTCAGCACCACCAGCCCCAACTAAAGTATGCAATTCATCAATAAATAAGATTACATCACCAGAGTTTTGAATCTCTTCCATAACAGTTTTTAATCGTTTTTCAAATTCACCTCTGAATTTAGATCCTGCAATTACAGAACTTAAATCAAGTGCAATTACTTTTTTATCAACTAAAGTCTCTGGAACTTCACCCTCAACTATTCTTTGGGCCAACCCTTCTACTATAGCTGTTTTTCCTACTCCAGACTCTCCTATCAAACAAGGGTTATTCTTCTTTCTCCTGCTTAAAACTTGAATCACACGACTAATCTCTTGCTCCCTACCAATTACTGGATCTAATTTATCTTCACGGGCCAACTCAGTTAAATCTCGGCTAAATTTCTCTAATACCTCTGTATCATTACCTCTTCTAGCTCTAGGACTGCGACGACTTCCCATCTGATTTTTGGCCCTAGCTGAAGAATCTCTTCCTCCTAGCATAGCAATTATTTCTTTTTTTACCTCAGAAACATTTATTTTATCTTTTAATACTCTAGCAGCTACACCTTCTCCTTCACGTAATAATCCTAATAACAAATGTTCAGTCCCTATATAATTATGACCTAAGTTACGGGCTTCTTCTAAAGCAAGATTTAAAACTTTTTTAGCACGAGGAGTAAAGGGTAAATTCTCTGCTGAACTTGCTTCTCCCTTACCAATAATATCTTTAATTTCTTGAATTATATCACCAACATTAAGTTCATTCTTTTCCAACACCTTAGCAGCAACACCAGAACCTTCTTTAATTAATCCTAATAATAAATGCTCAGTCCCAACATAATTATGCTCTAATTTTTTTGCTTCTTCTTGTGCCAAAGAGATAACTTTACGAGCTTTTTCTGTAAATCTACCAAAAATCATCATTAATCCCTCCTTATTTTCAACTAATCTCACCCGTTAAACGATTTTTAATCATTTCTGCTCGATAAATATCTCGCTGCTCAACAGATAATTTAGAACCATTTAGCACCTGTAAAGTAGCTGGTCTAACCATTACCATCAATTGATTAAGAATATTGCCAGACATACCTTCTATTATATCCAAATCTATGCCGAGTTTTACATAAGATATCAAATTCATTGCTTCATTAGCTGAAATACTATGAGCATACTTTAAAGTCCCATAAGCACGACAAATTTCGTCCTTAAGATTTGTACTCTGCTCTTTTAGCAAAATCTTTCTAGCACTTCGCTCTTGATTAATAATTTGAGCAGTTACTTCTTTTAAATCATCAATAATTTCTTCTTCTGACCTGCCTAAAGTTACTTGATTAGAAATCTGATATAAATTACCTATCGCTTCAGTTCCTTCACCATATAGCCCTCTAACAGCAAGACCTAGTTGCGAAATTGCTGAAATCACTTTTTTTATTCTATCAGTTATTGTTAAAGCGGGTAAGTGAACCATTACTGAAGCTCTTAATCCAGTCCCAGTATTAGTAGGGCAAGTTGTTAGATAACCATAGTTTTTATCAAATGCAATATCTACTTCATTTTCTAAAAAATCATCAACTTGATCAGCATTCTCCCAAGCCTTTTCTAATTGTAAACCTGGATATAATAATTGTAATCGTAAATGATCTTCTTCATTAACCATTAAGCTTACAATTTCATCTCTAGAAATAGCTGCTGCCCTACTTTCTGGTTTTTTATTTAACTCAGGACTGATTAAATGTTTCTCTATCATCATCTTACGCTCTAATTCAGATATTTGAGTTAGATAAATTAAACTTAAATCAAATTTATCTTCTTTATCTAAAACTTTTGCTGTTTGATTAATTACAGCTTCTAAATCATCTCTTGATGCATTATTAGGGAAAGGGTAATCATTTAAATTTCTTGCTAACCGGATTCGACTACTGATTACTACATCAGAATCTGGACCTGTCTTTTCCATCCAGCGACTTATGATTTCTTTTTCCAAAATTATCTGCCTCCTTCACTCACTCGAGCTATCAGTATTTAATTTACTTTCTAATCTCTTTATTTGGTCACGAGCTTCTGCTGCTTTTTCAAATTCCTCGGTTTCTATTGCTTGGTCAATACTTTTTTTAAGTTGTTGAATCTCACGCTTAATTCTAATCTCTTTCCCACCTCTTTTAGGAGCTTTTCCTATATGCTGCTTACCTCCTTGAATCCGCTTTAAAATATTATCTAATTTATTCGAAAAAGTTTCATAACATATTCTACAACCTAGCTTTCCTTTAAGGCTAAATTCTTTATGCGTTAATCCACAATTATCACATTCTATTTGTTGACTGCTTAAATCTAATTTATGCTTAGGACTTAATTTATTATTTAACATTCCAGTTAATATATCTTCAAAAGAAAAATCAAAACCAAAATCAAGTTCACCCTTATTTTGGGCACACTTCTCACATAAATACATATCATATTTTTGATTATTTATGATCTTACTAACATGAACTTTAGCCTCATTATCATTACATTCTTGACATAACATATAATTCACCCCTTTTTATTAACTCTAGTCGCGAAGTTTGATGATAGCCTTTAAAGCAGAGCGAAACATTTTGGCCCTCAATAAATCTCTTTTTGGTAAACTAATACTTAAATTGCTTCGATGTAGCATCTGTTCTAACATCTCTTTTTCTCTTAGTGTAATAACATCTTCTTCATATAATTTATTTAATATACTATAGGAATCATGTTGTGAAATTGAATCACCAATCTGTTTTAATATTTTTTTCAATAAATCATCATTTGATTCATATTCAATCTTTTTTATCTTTATATAACCTCCACCACCACGCTGACTTTCAACTATATAGCCATTTTCTAAACTAAATCTAGTTTTTAACACGTAATTTATCTGCGATGGTACACAATTAAACTTACGAGCAATCTTATTGCGCTGAAATTTGATGAAGCTGTCCTGAAGCAATATCTTTTTTATATAATTTTCAATTTCATCAGATAAATTTGGCATTTCTAACAGCTCCTTTTAACTTTAATTATCTTTGACCTTCATTTTACTTATATTATAACGCAGCAAACTTATTTTGTAAAGATTAAAATCAAAAATAGTCAAAGAGTGAATTAAAGCTCTATAAAATAGAAAAATCCTGATTAAAATCAGGATTAAATAAATATAAAATGGCTCCCCGAGCAGGACTTGAACCTGCGACAAAGTGGTTAACAGCCACTCGCTCTACCAACTGAGCTATCGGGGAACGGGATTTATTAGTTTACAATTAACAATTTACAATGTACAATTAAAAACATAAAGAACTTGAGCTTTAATTGTCAATTCTAAATTGTCAATCGTCAATTGATTTATATAAGGTTCTGGCAGCGACCTACGCTCCCACAAGGCTGCCCTTGCAGTACCATCGGCGCTGGAGGACTTTACTGCTGAGTTCGAAACGGTATCAGGTGTTACCCCTCCGCAATTACCACCA
>LFFM01002707.1_pt1 | contig 11518 bp, 10 predicted proteins | sample 643131 | NCBI WGS metagenome assembly LFFM01 (sample SAMN03777445, study PRJNA286221) | soda lake metagenome | biome: soda lake; feature: Kulunda steppe; material: water; isolation source: sample Tc-Br brine of Tanatar trona crystallizer | place: Russia: Kulunda steppe | collected 2011-07
AACGCCGACGTTCACACCGAATCGCCGCTTTTCGTGGACATTTATCCCGACGACGTCGAGGAGTTCGAGCTCGCCGGCCCCGAATCCGGGGCCGAGTTCGGGATCGGGGAGAGTCGCTCGGTCGGGATCGAAACCGCTCGCGATCAGTTCGGAAACGAGATCAGACGTCCGGAGATCGAGGCCACGCTGGCGGGCAACGAGGAGTACGTCTACTCGGGGATCGGGTTCGATACCGACGAGCGAAGCGAGATTCGCCTCGAGCGCGGCGGCGAGATCGAGCCGGTCGTGGGCGCGTTCGATCTCACCGTCGAGATCGTCGATATCGAAGGACCGAAAACGCACGGCGTGGGCGAAGTCGCGCGCACGATCGAGGACCTCACGGTCCGTCCGGGGGGCGTAAACGTCACCGTGACCGACTCGGCGAACGATTTCGACGCCGAGGGCGGCGACGTGGGTGTCGGCGTCGATATCGGCGTTCCGGACGAGGAGATCGACCGACTCGACGTCGAACTTCGGCGGGTCGACGGCAACGGAACGGTCGCGGTCCGGGAGACCGACGGGACTCCGACCGAGACGGGGCTGTGGGAGGGAACCGACTACGCCGGCGACGGCGACCTGCGTTCGGAGAACACCTGGGCGATCGAGCGCGATCTCACCGCCGAGGACTTCAAGGACGGCGTTCGGACGTACAGACTGGAGGCGGACGCGGCGGATCGATACGAGCTCGCAGTCGACGTGATGCCCTACGAGGGACGGCTGGTGGCCGACGAGACGGACGTGAACACCTCGACGACCGAGGATACCGGGAAGACTCGGGAGACGGTCGAGATCGTCGCCACCGGCCCGATCGACGCCGCCAGAGACGTGAGGATCGAAGACGACCGCGATTTCGTCGGGATCGGCGCCGATCCCGGCGGGGAGATCGCTATCGAGGTGGGGCCGTTCGTCGATGCCGCCGGCAACGAGGTTTCCCGGACCGACGAGACGGTGACCGTCGGCTTCGGAAACGGAACGATCGACGGCGCCGGCGAGGGACGAGTGACCGCCGAGGCCGGACCGACGGCCGGGTCCCCGAACGCGACGGTCCCGCTCGACCCGACCGCGATCGACCCTGCCGACGTCGACGTCGGGGAGGAGGCGACGGTCACCGTCGGGTACGGGGATGGGAGCCAACACAGCGACACGTCGATTACGCTGGTCCATCGGGCGATCGATCCCGACGACGGGTGGCACGCCGGGTCGGTCCCGCAGCCGGCAACGCTGTACGTCGACGCCGATGGGTCCCGCGATCTCGTCCAGTGGGACCCCGAGGTCGAACGGTACGAGAGCATGGCCGAGTCGGCGGAAAACGGGACGCTCGAGTATCACCGACTCGAGTCGTCCGACCTCCACCGCGGGTTCTATTTCCGCTCGGACGACGACGCACGACTCGGCTACAAGTTCGTGACTGACGGGGCGACGACGGACGAAGCGGGGTATTCCGAGACCGTCACACTCCGAGAGGGGTGGCATCTCGCCGCCTCGAACTACGACGTGACCGACCACGAAGGCCGCGAGCTCGAGAACGACCTGAACTGGACGGATCACGGGTTCGGTGCGGACGAGGACGCGTTCTTGGTTCTGGACGAAACGAGCGGGACGCTACACGACCGAACCGACGGAACGGACATCGATGGGTCAGCCGCCGTGATCGAGCACGACACGGCGTACTGGGTGCGCGTCACCGAGGGCGACGAGGCGCCGCTCACCAGGGATCTCGTCCTGTCGGCGTTCGACGAAGGGGAAGGGGTTCAAACGGGGTGATACTTGGATGGTTCAATCGAGCTTCCGGACTCTCATGCTTGCGTTCGTGGTGTTTTGGCTGCTCTGCGGTGGCGTCGGAATCGCGGCGGCCGAGCATGAACCCCCCGGTGAACCCGCCTCCTTCTACGGGGAGGCGACCGAGGACGACGGCTCGGAGATCCCGGCCGGGGTGACGATCGTCGCCGTCGTGGACGGTGAAACGAGAGACCGGATCGAGCTCGAAAGCGCCGGCTCCTACGGTGGTCCGAAGACGTTCGACGACAAGCTCCGCATCGACAGTTCGGCCGGCGACGAAGTCACGTTCCGGCTCGCCGGATCGAACGGATCGGTCGGCGGAACCGCACCGCTCGAGTCCGGGCTATTCGAGAAGGACTTGACGTTCGAGGAGGGGGTACTCGAAGCGCTCCAGCCGGAGCCCGAGATAGATCTCGATCCCCCTGAGGCCGAAGCCGAAGAGACGATCACGTTCTCGGCAGCGGAGTCGACAGCCTATGCCGATACTGAAATCGTCGCCTTCGAGTGGTCGGTCGAGCGCGACGGCGAGACGATCGACACGTTCGACGGCGAGAGCGTCGATCGGAGTATCGATGAACCGGGAGATTACGACGTCCGCCTGAGCGTGACCGATGAGAACGACCGAACGGCCAAGACGACAGACGACATCGAAATCGACGGTACCGAACCCGAAGGCGGAACGACGACTGACGGTGGAGAGGAGAGTCCGTCCTCGACAGATGACGATTCGGGCGGAACGGGCGGCGGAGGTAGCTCGGGCGGCTCGAGCAGCTCCGGCAGCGGATCAAGCGGAACGGGCGGCGGAGGTAGCTCGGGTGGGTCCGGATCCACCGGTGGCTCCGCGGGAAGCGGCGATTCCTCGGGGAGCGTCGACCCGACTCCGGAGCCGATCCTCTTGGAGACCCACGACATCGACGATCAGTTCCCCGAAACCCCCGGATCTAGCGTCGTTTTCGAGGAGACCGCGATCCGCGAGATCGTGTTCGAAGAGCGAGCGGTGGCCGGTGAAATATCGATCGAGGAGTTCGGAGAACCGACCGAGGGCACACCGCCGATACCCGAGAACGGACTGGCCGCCTCGGCGTCGGTCATCTCCGTACCCGAAGCGCACAGAGACGCGAACGCGACCGTTCGCGCGGTCGTCTCCGACGAGTGGCTGCTCGAACAGGGTCTGGAGGCGGAGGACCTGACGATGTATCGGCTCCCCAGCGATGGCGACAGCTGGGAGGCGCTCCCGACGGAGACGTTCGAGATCGACGACGGCTACATGGTCGAAGCCACGACGCCGGGGTTCTCACAGTTCGTCGTCGCGGGATCGGAGCCGCCCTCCCAGGAGAGCGGTGATCCCGATACGTCGGCCGAGGACTCCGACACGACGTCGGGAGGAACGTACGCAAGCGGCGGCGTTTCCGAACCGGAAGAGACGGGCTCCGTCGATCCCGACTCAGGTTCCGGCTCCGATTCCGACGACGCTTCGAATGCCGGCGGAACGACGCCGTTCGTTCCCGTCGCCGCCCTCTGTGCGCTTCTCGTCGTCGTTGCCGCGATCGGTCGGCTGTTCGTTCCACGTCGGCGAGACGAGTGGTGACCGCGAGCGTCGGCCCGATACGTCCGTCGACGGGAACGGCTTTACCGACCGCGACGGTAAACGCCATCATGCAGTTCGGGGTCGACGAGGCCGGGAAGGGGCCGGTGCTCGGATCGATGTTTGCGGCGGCCGTCAGAGCGCCCGAAGCGGCGTTACCCGACGCGATCGACGACTCGAAACGCCTCTCGGCGACCCGACGCGAGGAGCTCGAATCGGGGCTTCGATCCGACGACCGGATCGAGATCGCCGTCGCGGAGATCGACCCCCGTCGAATCGATTCGGGGAACATGAACGAACTCGCCGTCGAGGCCCACGCCGAGGCCGCCCTGTCGATCGCCCGTCGCGGCGATCGGGGGCTCTGTGATGCCGCTGACGTGGATGCCGAACGGTTCGCGGCCCGGGTCGAGGCGGCGATCGAAACCGACGTAACGATCGAGGCGACTCACGGGGCCGACGCCGAAAGCCCCCACGTCGGCGCTGCGAGCATCGTCGCGAAAACCGAACGGGAGCGACACGTCGCGACGCTCCGGGAACGGTACGGTGAGGTGGGGAGCGGCTATCCGAGCGATCCCGAGACTCGGTCCTTCCTCCGTCGTTACCTCTCCGAACACGGGACGTTCCCGGAACCGACACGTACCTCCTGGTCGACGTGTGACTCGATCCGCGCCGAGGCGGAACAGGCCGATCTCGACGATTTCTGACACCCCGAGGCGACGTTTTCCGACATCACCCGGCGTCGTGCGGTCGCTCCGGCGCTGCCGGTCGATCGCCGCTCCCGGAGAGGTTTTTACCTTTCGGCAGAGAGGGAGGATATGGACGGTATCGAGGCGTCGACAAACGTTCCGAGGCAGGGATTCGAGTTCGAACACCGCCCGGAGACCGACCGCGATTTCGAGGCCGCGCTCGAGCGGGCCAGATCGGGCGTTCGCCTCGAGGTCGCGGACGCGATCGAACTGCTGACGACGGGGACGGACGCCCTGGGAATCGACCGACAGCGAAAGGAGCGTGTCCTCGAGGCGGCCGATCGACGCAGAGCCGAGGTCGTCGGCGAGGAGGTCACCTTCGTCGCCAACCTCAACAACAACGTCACCACCGCCTGCAACGTCGGCTGTCTGTTCTGCAATTTCAAAGACGCCGCACAGCGGTTCGAAAAGTCGCACGACGGAGAGACGAGCGGGTTCAGTAAGACCCCGACACAGTCGAGAGCTATCGCCCGTGACGCCGTCGAACGCGGCGTCTACGAGATCTGTTCGGTCTCGGGGCTACATCCGGCGCTCGTCCTCGACGACGAACACCGCGAGATCCTCGAGGCGGCTGATGGCGAGCACAACTACAAACCGGCCTCGACCTACGATGTCGATCCGGGGACCTACGTCGAGCAGATCGAGGCGATGAGCGTCGACGGCGTCCACGTCCACTCGATGACGCCCGAAGAGGCCTATCACGCCCGTCGGGGGACGGAGTGGAGTTACGAGGAGGTCTTCGGACGGCTCAAGGACGCGGGGCTGGATTCGGTCCCCGGCACGGCGGCGGAGATCCTCGTCGAGGAGGTCAGAGAGGTCATCTGTCCCGGCAAGGTCGGGACCGACGAGTGGCTCGAGGCGATGGAAGCCGCCGCCGACGTCGGCCTCGGGCTGACGGCGACGATCATGTACGGACACGTCGAAAACGAGGCCCACCGGGCGCTCCACCTCGATCGCGTCCGGACGCTTCAGGACCGGACCGACGCTATAACCGAGTTCGTCCCGCTCTCGTTCGTTCATCACGACACGCCGCTGAAAGAGCGGGGTCTCGTCGAGACGGGCGCCTCGGTCCACGAGGACGAGTTGATTATCGCCGTCTCGCGGCTGTATCTCGACAACGTCGAGCACATCCAGTCCTCGTGGGTCAAATACGGCGACACGCAGGGGCTGAAGATGCTCACCTGCGGAGCCGACGACTTCATGGGAACCATCCTCTCCGAGGAGATCACCAAACGGGCCGGCGGCGATTACGGCGAGTTCCGGTCGTTTAGAGAGTACGTCGACATGATCGAATCGATCGGTCGCGTCCCGGTCGAGCGCTCGACCGATTACGAGAAACGGCGGGTTATCGACTCCGAGGCGGAACCGATCGGGCCGGCGCTCGGCCCGGAGGCCGACGGAACGCCGCTGTTGTAACTGCTCCGTCGGTCCTCGCTGTTTCGATGCTGATGTGAACAGCTTTACCCGTGTGTTGACCGAACGGATCGTATGGACACGCCACTTTCCCGTCGGACGCTTCTCGGCGTCGGCGGTACCGCCCTCGCGCTCTCCGTGGCCGGCTGTAGCGCGCTCGAGTCCGATCCCGACTCGGGGACCGACGAAAAGAACGGGGACGAGACACAGCGGGCGATGTTCGTCGCCGATATCGACGACGGCGAGATACAGGCGGCCCAAGAGGAGGCCCAGGAGACCCAACAAGAGGCCCAACAGCAACTTCAGGAGGGCGAAATCGACGAAGAGGAGTACGAGGAGATAATTCAGGAGGCACAAGGATCCGTCCAGCAGGTTCAACGGGAACTGTTCTCCGCGGCGATCGGCGATCTCGAATCCCACGCCGAGAGTATCGGGGGGCTCACGATCGTCGAATCGACCCCCGAGTCGGGCGTGGCGCTCGGCGAAGGCGACGGTGACGCGATCGTGGAGGCGCTCGCGCTCGATTCGGTGCAGGCGGTTCTCGACGAATCGGAGTACGACGCGTTCAGCGGAGCGTGACCGCTACAAGAGCGCTCTGTACCGTCGCCCGGCCTCGTCGTCGGCGTCGATAGCGGCCCGGATCCGCGGCGAGATCCACTCGGGCGTGAGATACCGATCGTAGACCGGCAGCCGCTCGGAGAGCGGAACGTCGGCGTTCTCGGCGATTCGTTCGAGTTCCCGCAGCGCCGGCCATTTGTATTCCGGATTGATGTGGTCGTCGGTGATCGGCGAGACGCCGCCGAGATCATCGATGCCACAGTCGAGTAGCTTCTCGACGGGCGCGAGGTTCGGCGGCGACTGGATGCTCACCCCCTCGGGGAGTGCGACCCTCGCCATCGCCGTCGTGTGTCGCATCGTTCCGATATCGGGCGATCCGCCCCGCCAGCGCTCGTTTTCGACGACCGGCTGGACGATGATCTCCTGGATGTGGTCGTACCGGTCGTGGAGTTCGGCGATCGCGAGCAGGGATTCGGCCCGATCCCGAGCCGTTTCGCCGATGCCGACCAAGATTCCGGTCGTGAAGGGGACGCCGAGTTCACCGGCGGTCGCGATCGTCGCGATCCGCTGGCCGGGTTCTTTCGCCCGCGGTCCGCCGTGAGCCTTCACGTCGGCGGTCGTCTCGAGCATGACGCCCATCGAGGCGTTCAGATCGGCGACGAGTTCCATCTGGTCGCGTGTCTGATCGCCGGGGTTCGAGTGCGGCAACAGCCCACAATCGAGGGCGATCTCACACGCTTCCCGGAGATACGAGTGGATCGAGTCGTGGCCGAGCGCGTCGAGTTCGTCGTACATTCCGGTGTATCTGTCGTCGGGGTCGTCGCCGAAGGTAAACAGCGCCTCGGTACAGCCCGCCTCGGCGCCCCGTTCGCAGATCCGTTCGATCTCTTCGGGCGACAGGAGTGAGGCCTCCCCCGGAACGTCGTAGTAGGTACAGTACGTACAGGTGTACCGGCAGGCGGTCGTCAGCGGAACGAAGACGTTTCTCGCGAAGGTCAACTCGGGGGCTGCGGAGACGTCGGCAGGCTCGACGGCGAGCAGTCGCTCGACGTCGGTCGGATCGACGGTCAACTCGACTCCGTGGGCCTCGGCGCCAAACACGGTTGATCGTCGGGAGGCGAGAGACCAAAAGGATCGCGGTCCGGCTACGGTTCGCTTCGGTCGCGTGCGACGGTCGCCCGGCCGCCGGTGGGTTCGATCGTCACGCTGACGGCGGCTTCGTCGAGCCACGCCGCCGCCGGTCCGTCCCCGTGGAGCGCGAGTTCGACGAGGTCCTCCGGTTCGTCGATATCGACCGCCAACCGCAACGAGTCCGTCTCCGTCACCGTGGCACCGATTTCGTCGGCGATCTCCCGGTGATCCCTGACGGATATCCCGTGATAATCGACGGAAAAGTCCGGATGGCGCACGACGAGCGCGTTCGTCCCCCCGCCGAGTCCGGGTGCGATGACGACGTCGCCTTCGGACTCGAAGAGTCGCGACAGCGCCGACGGCGTTGCGAGCGCCAGATCGGCCATGACTACGGCGATCGGCGGGTCGAGATGGGCGTTCACTGCCGGTGTCAACAGCCGGTCGTCGACGATGAGGGGCCACTCACAGCCGATTTCGGCGGTCGAGAGCACCGTCGGTGAGCCGCCCGCTTCGACGATGGTCTCACAGACGTCTTCGAGCATGACGCGGGCGAACTCCGAGCGCTCCCCGGGCGTCAAAACGCCGGCGAGTCGCGTTTTCGGTTCCGTCGTCGCAAACGGGACCAGGACGTCCATCACTTCAGCCGGCTCGGACCCTTCTTTCTCGATTTGTACACGCGGTAGCCGACGCCCGCCAGCAGCGCGACGACGACTACGGCGCCGCCGACCATGAGACCGGTTCTGACGAGCTGACTCTGTTCGGCCTCGTCTTCGGCCCGCTCGGCCAGACCGATCGCGTTCTCGAAGTTCCCGTTCTCGTAGGCCGAGATCGCGCTGTTGAGCGACGACTCCGCGTCGTCGTCGCCGGACGCCTCGACTGCGGCCCGGGCGCTGTCGATCGCCTGTCTCGCTTCCTTGCTCTCCGCGGTGAAGTAATGCGTCCCGTGAGTCGCGATCTCCCGATCCGTTCCACCCTCACGCGTCTGGGTGAAGTTCGCCACGACGAACTGGTCCGGCGGATCGTAGCTCAGGTTGCGGAGTTCGGGCGTCGTCCCGGTCACGCGGACCTCGACGGTGGCCGTCCCGTCGTCGATATCGATCGCCTCCGTCGCTTCCGAGCCGTCCGTCTCCTCGCGTGAGATCTCGCTGCCGCCCTGGTCGTACTGCCGGACCGTCCACGTGGCGTTCTCGAGTTCCGTCTCCGCGGTGAGCGTCCAGGTGTTGAATTCGTCGAACAGATCGTCTATCTCGAACGTGGCTTCGAACTCCGTGCCGACCTCGGACTCCTCGGGCATCTCTTGGGCACTGCTCTGTACCGCCAGCGCCGCCCCCGCAAAGAGCGTCCCGAACAGCAGTACGGCGAGGGTTCCGGCGACGAGTTTGCTACTCTTCATCATCGCCGTATTCGATGAGTTCCTCTAAACCGTCTTTGCTTTGCGATTTGAGTTCCTCGCTTCGCTCTTCGGCCTCGATCGCCATCCGCTGCATCTCCTTGACTCGCGGGATGTCCGTGACTCCGGCCAATACGACGATCGCGGCGACCTTCTTTTCGTCCGGGAGCGGGTAATCCCCTGCCCGAACCTCCATACACTCCGTTTCGCTCTCGAGCCACTTTCGGGCCTTGTCGATCCCCTTTCGGTTGAGCGCCTCGGGCGGCCCCGAAACCAAAAGCAGCGCCCGCTCGGTGCTGTCGACCTCACACTGTAACGTCAGCTTGCCGAGCGTCGCCTTCCGGACGAGTGCGGTGATCCGGTTGGTGGCGTCGCCGCTGCTCGCGAACCCGTTTTGGTCGTTTCCGCCTCGAAGCCGGTCGAGCAGTCCGCTTTTTTTCTTATCTAGATCGATCGTCTCGGAAGCGTAGCCGATACTCGTGATCCCGTGCTCGCCGAGCGTGTTGATGATCTCCGAGGCGTCGACGACGCTTTCGGCGATGTTGTCGCCGAGCGCTTCGACCTCGCCCGCCGAAAACAGCGCCCCGAACCGGGTGATGATCTCGTCGTTGATCTCCTGATACCCCTCGCCGAGGCTTTCGCCGCCCGTCTTGAACCCGTCGTTGTCGAACGTGAGAAGGTTGTCGACGGTTTCGGCGAAGCCCTGAAACGAACGGGCCGCGTTCCGGTTGTAGATCCCGCCCTCGTCGCGGCTCGGGAGGATACCGAGGCCGTAGACGGGCTCGACGTATAGCCGCTGGAGATGTTCGGCCAATACCGGCGCGCCGCCGCTTCCGGTCCCGCCGCCGAGTCCGGCGATGATCAGGAACGCGTCGATCTCGCTGGATGCCATCTTGTCGATGGCGCTCTGTATCTCTTCGATATCTTCGCGTGCGCACTGCTCTCCGAGTTCGGGTTCGGTGCCGGCCCCGTGTCCTTTCACGATCGATTGGCCGATGAGGACCCGGTTCTCGTTGGGCACGTAGTCGAGTCCCATCAGATCCGCCTTCGCGGAGTTCACCGCGACGGCGTGGCCGACGATCCCGGTACCTCGAGTCGAATCGTACTCGAGAAACCGGTCGAGGATCTTGCCCCCGGCCTGCCCGAATCCGATCATTGCGAGTTTCATAATAGTCCTTATCAGGGGTAGCGTGCCACGGAAATGATAAGCTTTCGGCCGTTGTCAGACGCGGGAATGACACTGAGATACTTATACCTCGGAACCGCTCCGTCCGCTATCGAGATACGCCGAGACGGTCAGCAGTTCGTCCGCCGCGACGCCGAAGGCTTCGATGTCGTTCGACGCCGTCGTGTTGTCGAACCGCAGCGATCGGTACTGGTCGGATCCCATCCGCGGAATACCTGGGACGGCGTCCAGCACAGATCCCGGCACGAAATCGAGCGATCTGAGCCCGATCCCCGCCAGCCCCATCGGGATCGAAACGACGCCGACCGGACGGCCGTCGACCGCGTGGGCCAGCTCCGCGACCGCCGCAAGCGAGAGGACCTCGGGCCCGCCGATCTCGTAGGTTTCGCCGACGTGTTCGTCTTCTGACTCGACGGCGTCGGCGAGCATCGGAACGAGATCGCCGACCCAAATCGGCTGAAACCGGGTCTTTCCGCCCCCCGGAAGCGGCGTGATGTATGGGGGTGCGAGCTGTTTCGTGTAGGGGATGAACTCCCCTCCTTCACCGAAGACGACGGACGGGCGAAATATGACCCACTCGAGTTCGGATTCTCGAACGGTCTCCTCCGCCTGTCCTTTCGAGCGAATATAGGCCGTCTCCCCGTCCGGATCCGCTCCGAGCGCGCTCATCTGAACGATCCGTCCGACCCCGTGTGTCTCGGCGGCTCGGACGACGTTCTCGGTCCCGCCCCTGTGAACTCGATAATGCATCTCGTTGCCGCCACGCGGTCGGAACAGCGGCGACAGCGCAACGAGGTTGACGACGACGTCCATTCCCTCGAACGCGCTCTCGATCGAGTCGTATGCAGCCACGTCACCCATCGCCGTTTCGACGCCGTCCGGAAGCGCTCCCTCCTCGGGTGACCTCGACAGCGCAGTCACGTCGTGGCCTCGTTCGTTGAGTTCCCGACAGAGGTGTTTCCCGACGAATCCCGTCCCGCCGACGACCAGTACGTTCATACGTCGTTTGAGGGACGGCGCCCGTATAAACTGTGGGCGCCCCGCGGTCGCGATTCGGTGGCGCTCATCGGACGATAACCCCTATATCCGGCCCCCGAGACGCCTCGGGTATGGACCACTACCGGAAGCTCGAGCGGATGTATCACGGCACGCCGTGCAACGAGGGGCTCGACGTGACGCTCTCGGTCACGGGCGAGGGCGAAGCCGAGATCCGTCTCGGCGTCGGCGAGGGCGATCACCACGCCGCGGGCGGCGTCCACGGGACGTACTACTTCAAAGCGCTCGATGACGCCACGTTCTTCGCCGCGAACTCGATCGTCGAGGACGTCTTCGTGCTGACGACTGACTTCCATCTCCAGCTTACACGCCCGGTCAGCGACGGCGAACTCCGCGCGACGGCGACCGTCGTCAACGACCACCCCAAACAGCTCATCGCCGACGGCGTGCTCTACGACGACGACGGGAACCAACTCGCCCGCGGAACCGGAACCTTCGCCCGGAGCGGCGTCGAACTCGACGCCGAGATGGGCTACAAGTAATCGAGGTTCGGCGCCGACTGCCACGCCGAAAGGTTGGACTTATCCGGACGCCCGGAGTTGTGATAGCCATGAGCGACATCGTCGTTACGTTACCCGACGGCTCCGAACTCGAGGTCGAGTCGGGGTCGACGGTCGAGGACGTGGCCTACGAGA
>LFFM01002709.1_pt1 | contig 11516 bp, 11 predicted proteins | sample 643131 | NCBI WGS metagenome assembly LFFM01 (sample SAMN03777445, study PRJNA286221) | soda lake metagenome | biome: soda lake; feature: Kulunda steppe; material: water; isolation source: sample Tc-Br brine of Tanatar trona crystallizer | place: Russia: Kulunda steppe | collected 2011-07
GACGGAACCTCCCGCTGTCGATGATCGCGGCGGTCGTCACGCCGACGATTCTCTACGTGCTCGTGATGCTCGTCAGCACCGGGATTCTGCCGGTTCCTGAACTCGCCGGCTCGGATGTGCCGGTCGCAGATGTCGCCGCCTCGGCCGCCGGGGCCGTCTTTGGCTCGGTCACCGTCGCTGGCTTCACCCTGGAGTTTTCGGCAGTCGGCTCGATTATCATGATTGCGGGCGCAATGTTGGCGACGATCTCCAGTGCGAACGCCTCGATTCTCTCGGCCGCGCGCGTCAACTGCGCGTCGCCGGTCCCTGGCGGCAGGTCGACGACCAGATAGTCGAGCTGTCCCCAGTTGACCTCGTGCCACAGTTCGGTCAGCGTCTGGTCGACCATCGAGCCACGCCAGATGACTGGCATCTCCTCGTCGACCAGAAATCCGACGCTCATCAGTTTCATCCCGTGGGCTTCGACGGGGACGATTCGCTGGTTTTGGTCGCCCCGCACCGGCTCGCCCTGAACCCCGAGCATCCGTGGGATGTTCGGGCCGTACACATCAGTGTCGAACAGTCCAACGGTCGCGCCGCGGTCGGCGATTCCGGCCGCGAGATTGACCGCAATCGTGCTTTTGCCGACGCCGCCTTTGCCGGACGAAACCGCGATCACAATCGGCCCTTCAGAAGCTGGCGTCTCGTCGTCGATTGCGACCGACAGCTCCGGTGTGTAGCCCGCCGCCTCGAGGGTCTCGCGGACGGCGGCCGCAAGCTCGGTTTCGGCCGGCGAGTACGGCGCGCCGAGAGCCAGCGGGACGCTGGCGGTGTCGCCGTCGACCGTGATCTCGCCGACGAGTCCCTGCGAGACGATGTCAGTGTGTTCGTGGGTTGCGTCGACCAGCGGTTCGGGTGTCTCGACTGTCGAGAGCTGCTCGCGGATCTCGGTGCTCACAGCAACTCCTCCGAGACCGCCGGAAGGTCATCGCAGGGAGACAGCGCGGTTTTCTCGCCGCAGGCGTCCTGGCTGAGTTGGATGCTGGAGCGTTCCCACAGCTGGGCGTTCAGCCCGGTTGTAACCTGTTTGAGTGCGTCTTTCGCATTCGCATGCACCTCGCTGTTGACGAAGGCGGCCCATTTTTTGAGCGACTGGAAGCCGAAGACGAACCGAACCTCTGGAGACATACCTTTGTCATTGTGCCAGACATCGAAGGTCGTTACGGCTTGGTGGCTCACCCACTGGATACTGTTTTCGGCCATCCAGCAGTCGTAGTCGTCGCGGCAGGCTCCAATCACGTCAAACTCGATTTCGTAGCTGTAGGGCGTTGCGGGCGTCATTGGCAACTCCCTCTCGGTGCTGTTGGATTCTGCACAGCGTGCCACCGAGCGGTGACTGTTCGGCCAACGGGTTGGGACGGACGGGACGGGCTCATATCTATACTCTAGAGACCACCTCCCATTGGTCTATGGCTCAACTGTAGAAGGCTTTAAGTACTGTTCGTCGTCGACTCGCTTGATTCAGCCGCTTTAGGCCTGCTGCGGCTAGATATTCACACCAGAATCCTCTCTCGATCAGTCAGTTTTAGTCTGCTGGCACCAACCATGATCTATGTTTGATTCGCTGGCGCAACACGAAACTGCACTCACACAACCAGCCGCTGAGTACAGTCCGGCGGCGTTGCGAGAGCGTGCGTCGGCGTTCATCAGACAGTGCTACGACGAACTCGACAAGCGGGAGGCCGTCGACGACCGACTCGCAGCAATCGAGCGTGAGATCTCCGAGACGGGGACGTACACACAGACGACCGAGGAACTCACCCACGGCGCGCGAATGGCCTGGCGCAACAGCAACCGCTGCATTGGGCGGCTGTTCTGGCAGTCGCTGGACGTGCTCGACGAACGCGACTGCGAGACACCCCAAGCGGTCCACGAAGCGTGCTGTCGACACATCGAGTATGCGCGAAACGACGGCGACATCCGGCCGATGATTACGATTTTTCAGCCGGATACACCCACCACCGACCGGGTTCGCATCTGGAATGACCAACTCCTGCGGTACGCCGGCTACGACACCGACGACGGAATCGTCGGCGATCCGGGCCAACGCGAGTTCACGGCGTACTGCCAATCGATGGGGTGGGAGGGCGACGGCGGACGGTTCGATCCGCTTCCGCACGTCATCCAGGTTGGTGACAGCGAGCCGGAGCTGTTCGAGCTTCCCGAGGAGCTGTTCGTCGAGGTGCCGATCTCACATCCGGACTACGAGTGGGTTGCCGACCTCGAGTTGCGCTGGTACGATGTCCCAATCATCTCGAGCATGCGGCTCGAAATCGGCGGACTCAACTACACCGCCGCGCCGTTCAACGGCTGGTATATGGGCACTGAGATCGGCGCGCGAAACTTCGCCGACGAGGACCGATACGATATGCTCTCGACAGTCGGCGAGCAGCTCGGCTACGACACTTCACAGAACCGCTCGCTGTGGAAGGACGACGCGCTCGTCGTGCTCAACCAGGCCGTGTTGCACTCCTATGAGGAGGCGGGCGTGAAGATCGTCGACCACCACACCGCGACTGACCAGTTCGCCCAGTTCGAGCAAAACGAGGCAACCGACGGGCGAGCGGTCACCGGTGACCGGAGTTGGTTGGTACCGCCGATGAGTTCGTCGACGACACATGTGTTCGACCAGTCGTACGACACCACCGTCCGGACGCCGGGGTTCTTTTATATACCGGAGAGCCTCCCAGGCCAGTAGGAGATCGCAGTATGCTGGTCGGCTTTTGAGAGGGTCTTGATATCCGTGGTCGTCTCAGTATCTACTGTTTTGGTATCTGGTCTAGTTGTGGGTCAAATGCGAACTATTAGGTCCGCTGAGAGCATACCATCTGTATGGCTCAAAACGTCGGTTCGACGGATCGAAAGGTCAGAACAGCAGTTGGTGCAGTGGCCGGTCTCGCTTCGCTCGGCACGCTGGCGGGTGTCGTCGGACTCCCCGAGGTGGCGTCTCCGGTGCTTGGCATCGTCGCGCTCATGATGCTGTCGACGGCAGCAGCAGGGACCTGTGGCCTCTACTCGGTTCTCGGCGTCGACACCTGTTCGGTCAAATCGAACTGACGCTCCGCCGTATTTCGATCTCCGACTCACGGCCACAGTCGCTGGTCGACTGTTGTACAGCAAGGACCCAGAGTATCGACCGAACCGTCTACTGGCTACCGACACACCAACGGTCCAACACCGCTGCATACTCTCGTTCGACCATCACGAACTACCCAAACGATGCGCTCGATTGTGTGTAGAATTGTGCTTTTTGCACAATAGTTTTACTGATGAACTGCGTAGTGGCTGGTATGGCAGTTGATTCGATGGCCGAGCAGCTCCGCGGGGATCTGCAGTGTGAGGACCTGTTGGCCTGCTTTTATGGCCTCAAGCCGCTCGACCGGGCGTGCTTTTGGGCGTCCGTCGAGGCTGCCGAACCGCTGACAGTCGACGAGATCGCGGCTGCGGTCGACAGAGAGCGGTCGACGGCCTACCGGTCGGTCCAACGACTGCTACGGGCCGGGCTTCTGGACAAACAGCAGGTCAACTACGACTCAGGGAGCTACTGTCACGTGTATCTCCCGGCCGATCCCGACACTGTTGCCGACGACATGCTCCAGCGACTCAACGAGTGGTACGCCCGGACCGACGAGCTCATCGAGGAGTTCGCAACGACATACGGCACTGAGACGTCGACTGACTCGTCGGCCGAACCGGTTTGTCTACACGCCGTGTGGACCGCACAGCAACCCGAAGAGCAATAGTATTGCAAATATAATACACATCCATGAAGCCACAGATCGCCGTCGTCGATGCGTCGGTAGGTGACACGCCGGCCGAACGGAACCTCACTCGTGAGATCGACGCCGAGACAGCCGTCTACAAAGCCAGCGAGCGCGAGCTGCCGCCAGTGTCGGCTGTTCGAGCGCGACCGTTTGCTGGTGTCGTTATCAGTGGCTCACAAACGTCTGTCTACGACGACCGCGAGTGGATTCACAAGCTAACGGCGTGGGCTCGCGGCCTCAAGCGCGCGGATGTGCCGATGCTTGGCATCTGTTGGGGCCACCAGTTTCTCGCCCAGGCGTTCGGCGGCCGAGTCGTCGACATGAGTGAGTACGAGATCGGCTACCGGGAGATCGACCACCGTGGTGGGTCGCGACTGTTTGACGGGATCGAGACGCCGATGACGGCGTTCGAGACACATTCGGATCGCGTCGCAGAGCTGCCGGCCGAGGCTATCGAGCTGGCGCGCAACGAGTACGGGATTCAAGCGTTCCGGCTGGGAGCCAGCTACGGTGTGCAGTTCCACCCGGAGTACGACCGTGAGACTGCCGAGTGGATTCTCGAAAGCAAACCGTTCGATGACGAAACACACCGAGATGCCGCCGCGACGATCACCGACGACGCCGTCGACGCAGCCCGCGACACAGCTGCGGTGTTCGATAATTTTGTCGACATTGTCAACCGTCACACCCGCAAGCCCAGCCAGCCGTGGTAGTCACTGATTGCTGTCGTGGTTACTGATAGCCGTTGATAACGCTCGTGAGCTGGGTCGCGCTTTTCAGGCCAACGATGCGTTCGGCAGGCTGGCCGTCACTGAAGACGATCATCGTTGGAACGCTCTGGACACCGTACTGGGCGGCGAGCTGCTGGTAGCGGTCGATGTCGACTTTGGCAACGGACGCGTCCGTCTCGGCGGCAACCTGTTTGATCGTCGGTTCAAGCTGTTTGCAGGGTCCACACCACTCCGCATAGAAGTCGACGAGCACGACATCGTAGCGCGCGGTGACCGTACTGAGCTGATCGGTGCCGTCGATGTGGATCGGCGTCTCGGGAGGAGTATTCGAACGCTCCGTAGCCGAGTCACCACTCGACGCATCGCTCTCTTTGAGTCGATCGAGTAGCTCTTGTCGCTTCTGTTCGCGGATTTCCTCGACGGGGTCTGTCTCACTCATTAGCCCCATATACGCTGTTGGGGCATATTATAGTTGTGCCCAATATATACAATATAGGACGCAGTAGACAGTACCAACGAAATGGACTGCCCCTGCTCCCAACCAACAGTATTCCCGCTACTGTGCCGCTGCTCTGCGGTTTACAGCAGTTTAATCGGAACAATAGCTGTACGGTGAGTTTGAATGTGTGTCTTTGATACGTTTCTCCGGAGAGTGTACACACCTTGTGGCGCAGTATTGTTGTGCAGTATTGTGTGTTTTACGCAAGATATAAGAGACAACGTCTGATACATCAGGGCGAACGCATCGTACCGCGTATAATTAGTTGGCGATGCAACATACGATGACCGACGACACACAACCCGACTCAACGCTCAGCCGTATTGGACGCACAGCAGCGACACACCGCAAGGCAGTGTATATCGCGGTTATTCTTCTTGTGGCCGTCTCGGCCGTCGGTGCGGCCGGTGTCCAGATGAGCCTTGGTATGGATCTGTACGTCGAAGAGGACTCCGAGACGATGACCGACTGGAACGAAATCCAGACGGATTTCGACAAGGGAAACGTCGTCTTTGTCGTTGTTGAAACCGACGACGAGACCGATCTCCATGACCCGGACACGATGGAGGAGTTTTCGGAGCTCTATCAGTCCTACTACGAGGAGGTCGACTCCGCAGCGCTCGTCACGAGTCCGGCACATCCGGTAAAAGCTGGACAAGGTGGTGAGATTCCCGACACCAAATCGGCGGTGCTCGGCTCGCTGAATCACTCGTTCAGTGAGCACCGCGCGAATATGGCGGTAATCGCCAACCTCTATCCCGATGTACAAGACCACGAAGAGTACCAGCGCGTGCAAGGAGAACTCGAAGCCGAGTCGTACCCGGTCGAGGTCGAAAACGGCGAGGCGATGTTCGACAGTGCTGACACCGGCGTCATCATTGTCCAGTACGGTGACGTGAAGATTCCTGAAGATCGTGAGGGGAGCTTCTTCGGCTTCCTTCCGCCGAGCGAAGCAGAGATCGTCGAAGACCAGATCCGGTCAGTGACAGCCGACTCCGATCTCTCAGAGAGTACAGACGTGACGGTCACCGGCTCACCAATCTTTGAGCAGGCGGCATTCGGACTCCTGTTACCAGAAATGATCAAACTGTTTGCGGTCGCGCTGTTCGTCATTACCGTGCTGGTGGCGGTCGTGATGCACGGTCGACTCCGTCGAACCCGGCGTGTCGCACTGCCACTGGCGACGACGGTCGTCGCCCTGATCGCGATGCTCGGCATGATGGGGGTTGTCGGCTTTTCGTTTAACGCGATCATGCTCGGGGTGATGCCGGTCGCGCTCGGTCTCGGAATCGATTACGGCCTGCAGATTCAGACCCGGTACGTCGAAGAGCGTGAGGCTGGCCAACTGCCGATTGATGCAGCCTCAACGACTGCGGGAACAACCGGTCGCGCGCTCTCGCTCGCGCTCGGGACGACTGTGGTCGGACTCGGGTCGTTGCTTGCTGCGCCCGTCCCACCGGTGCGACAGTTCGGTCTCACCGCTGCGTTCAGCGTGTTGCTGTCGATGGTGTTGTCGCTTACCCTCCTGATCGCACTGCTCGTGACGTTCGACGACGCTGGCGACACCGCCCACAACCACGACGCCGCAGGGAGTGGTTCACTCCACACTCAGTCGGAACCGCGTGCTGACAGCGGTCGACCGAGCGGCAATGCCACCAACGACTCGCCAGCAGAAGGTCGACTCGAAGGCCTCTTCAGCCAGCTTGGGGGACTCATTTCTGCGCGTACCGCACTCGTGGTTGCCGTCGCCTCACTGCTCGTTGTCGGTGGCGTGGCGGCCTACCCAGCGGTCGACACGCGGTCTGATATGCTGGACTACTGGCCGGATATCGAAGAGCGGCAGGACATCCGCGCGCTGGAAGAAGATGTGCCGACCCCGAACGTGCTGTATGTGATCGTCGAAACCGACGATGCCTACACGCACGACACGTTCACCGATCAACAAGGGTTCCAACACGAGCTCGAAGCCCACGACCATATCGTGACCACAATGAGCACGCCGCGGGCAATGGAGATCGGTGAGACGAGCCCACCGGCTTCTGGGCCGGCCAGTGATACGATGACTGCGGCCGGCGAGCCGTTCGACGACCAACTCGATCTCAGAACCCGAGTCGACCGCCCGCCGCAGTTGGGCCTGACGCCGGCCGATCACCCTGACCGGCTTATCATCCAGGTGTTCGTCGAAGACATCGAAGGTGAAACCGAGCGCGAGGTGATCGATTACGTCGACGACACGACTGATGAGGCACTGCCGGCCGGCTACGAGACGCGAGTCACCGGCCAGATGGTGCTCAACCGGAACGTGATCGAGAACGTCACCTCGGGGCTAACGCGAACGACTCTGGTGAGCTTCGGCTTCGGGGCACTGTTCCTCGGGCTCGTCCTCCGGTCCGGCCGTGAGTCGGTGATTCTGGTCGGCAGTGTTGCCGGCGGTGCGTTCGCGCTTACTGCCGGTGGGATGTACGTCCTCGGTGTCCCGTGGAACCCGCTTACAGTCACCACCGCATCGATTGTGCTCGGCGTTGGGATCACCTACGGGATTCACGTCTACGAACGGTTCCGCGAGGAGATCGAACGGGGGCAGGCCGCCGAACCGGCGATCCGCACCGCGATTGTCCGGAAAGCCCGGCCGGTGGTGGGATCGGGTGCGACGACAATGCTCGGGTTCGGCGTTCTGAGCCTCTCGGATTTCCCGGTGTTGTCGAACTTCGGGATCGCCATCGCGCTCGGCATGGGGATGGCACTCCTGACGGCGTTCGTCCTAATGCCGGCACTCGTCGTCGCGCTTGCCCGTCGGGGCTACCTGCCGGCGGGCGTCCAGCACTGAGCAACACAGCGTTCGGAGCAACTGTTATTCAGGGTGAGTACCAATATTTTGTATGGCCATTCTCGTAGCAATCGGTGACGACGACCGGTTCGAAGCCGTCCTTGATGTCGCAATCCAGTTGGCCAACGGGCTGGACCAGGCGCTAACGGTTGCCCACGTCACTGAACACGAGACGGCATCGGCTGACGATCGAAACTTCCGTGACGAAATCCGGGCGTATCTCTCCGAGATCGACATCACGGCGGACGTTTCGCTGGAACATCTGAACCGAAGCGGCCTGCGGTCGGGTACGGCAGTCGGCAACCAGCTCGTCGACATCGCCGAGGGCGTCGAGATCGACCACATCGTTATCGGCCATCGCTCGAAAACCCAGCTGGAGACGCTGCGTGAGGGCCACACCGGATTCGTGGTTGCACAGGAGGCCGGCGTGCCGGTAACGATTGTCCCCGAAGCCGTCGGCGAGTGACTGGGGTCGACGGCTGCGGTTTCTAATAGCCAGCTGCTAAGCCGATCGAGCGCAGTACGGTTTTACCTGAATCGAGGCGCTAAGGCCCCGTCCTCAGCGAGGCCGTCAGGCCGAGCAGGGCGGGGTCGTTCACTCGCTCATCTCTTCGAGCCGGGGTTCTCTGTAGGTTGCTGCGACCGCTCGGTCGACGTCTTCGAGAGTGAGTATGTGGTCGTCCGCCGTGAGATCGTCGTACTCCGCAACGTAGGATGCGGCGTCCTCACGGGTACGAAAGGCAAGCGGGCTTCCCATCGGCATCGGGAAATCATGCCGTTCTCTGTCCTGTTCGTAGACAAAGTATGCCTCCATCGCGTCGATGAGTTCGCCACTCTGGAAGGAACTCGCCCAGACGCCGGCGATCTCCTCGTCAGGGTTGCCACTGGTAAATTTCTCGGGGGCGAAGTAGTAGGCCACAAGGCAGCCTTTCGAGCAGAAATACTCCCGGTGGCCGTCGTCGTGGACAACTTGTGCGTTCCAGTCGGGGTACTCTGCGGCGACCATATTACAGACGGCACACCCGCCTTCGTCGTCGGTTTCGGGAAAGTCGACGGGTTCGGAGAGGCTCACCTCGTCGTCATCGGCCTCACCATCGGTCGGCCCTTCGTCGCCACCATCCTCGCTGTCGTCACCGCTGCCGCCGAGACAGCCAGCAAGCCCAGTTGCCGCGCCGATACCGATCGTTCCGAGGACCCAACGTCTGTCGACTGCGTATTGTTCAGATGTCATCGACTACTTAGTATTCTCTGATATGCTAAATCTAATATGGTCCATACACCGAACCGTTTAGTTACGCATACCAAAACCTTTTCACGACACTTGCTGACTTCCCATACAATTTATATTTAAAAGAGATACAGATACCGCAAAAAGTCATCTTGGATGCGCGCGTTGTACCCATTCCATGGTTTGTCTTCATAGATCCCAGATAGTTGCACGCTTGCACATCGAACAAATTCATAATGAATTTTAGCACAAATGCGGTGGCGAGACGTGATTTTCTGCCGGCTGTTTGCTTCCAACCTCCGGTTTGTATATAAAACCTTCACCGGTTGAGAGTGATAGCTACGGGGAACGGGTTCGCTTGTATAGATATGAGCAACCCGGATCTACCACCGTCGAAAGTGAGTGAGGCCGACGCGGACGCCGACCCGTTGGATATCGTCGACGACCTCGAAGACGGTCCCGATGACTGTCCGTACGACCAGGAGTTGGGTCGACGGATGGGGATCGACGCCATGCGCGTTGCCAACGGCGAGTTGGACGAAAAAGCGTTCCACGAGAAATACGAGGACGAACTCATCGCCGAGTTCGGTGAGGAGTACACGCCCGCGGAGGTGATGGGCCATGAGTAGCCAGTCAGGCGACGGACTGACCCGTCGCTCGCTGCTGAAAGCCGGCGCGGGTGCGGCGACGATGGCTGCACTCGGCGGCTGTGTGAACGAAACCGCCCGGGATCTCGGATTCGGGACCGACCGAACCGCGACCCCGGTCGCCGACGCCAACACGGCGTTCGGCAACTGCTGGATGTGCTGTCACAACTGCGCCCAAGAGGTGAAGGTAACCGATGACGGCACCGTCGTCGGTCTCACGGGCGTCGACGGCAACCCACGCGGGAGTGCCGGCCCTGGCACCGAGGGAACGCTGTGTCCCAAAGGCCTCGGCCAGCTCGACAAAACACACGACCCCGAGCGAATCAAACAGCCGTACATCCGCGTCGACGGCGAACTCCAGGAGGCCACGTGGGAGGAGGCCTTCGAGTACACCGCCGAACGACTCCAAGAGTTCGACGACGAACACGGTGCCGAGACGTTTCTCGACGCCGGCAGCTGGGCCGAAACGCCGATCTTCCGGACGATCTGGCGGGATCTGTACGGTACCCCCGAGCGGATCGGCCGCGGTGTCCACGTCTGTGCCGGCCCAACCTTTGTCACCGGCGGGATGATGGGTGTCGGCTCGAACAACCGGGTGCCGGACTACCAGAACTCCGAATACCTCATCATGTGGGGCCGCAACCCACTGGAGTCGTTTGCCGGCCAGTTCGAGGCCAAAGGCGTCCTGAAAGCCATCGAGGAGAACAACGCGACGCTGGTCACCATCGACCCACAGTACACCGAAACCGCTGAGAAATCGGATGAGTGGCTGCCGATCAAGCCACGAACCGACGGCGCGCTCGCGCTGGCGATGGCGCATGTCATCATCGAGGAGAACCGCTACGACGCCGAGTTCGTCGAGAACCACACCTACGGCTTCGAGGCCTACCGTGAGGCCGTCGACGACAAAACGCCCGAATGGGCTGCCGAGATCACCGGCATCGAGGCCGACAAAATCCGACAGATCGCCCGTGGCTTCGCCGAGGCGGCTCCACAGGCCGGCATCTCGATCTGGACCGGCACCGCCCAGTCGGGCAACGGCTGGAAAGCCTCACAGAACGTCACCGCGCTCAACGGGCTGGTCGGCAACATCGACCGCCCCGGCGGACTGCGACTCTGGAAAGGGACGCCGACGGCCGACCCGTTCGAGGTCTGTGAGTGGACGCCAGAAGAGAAAGGAACGTCGGAGACGATTCAGGGCGTCGACCTGCCGAACAACGCCGCCGGCAAGCAGAAAGCCCTGCACAAGTACGACGAATACAACGACTACCCGTTCCGCCACATCGAGGGGATCGCCCACAACCTCGTGCCGGAGATGGTCGACAACGGCCACATCAACGGGATCTACTGCCACCACGACATGCCGCTGAAAGACGGCAACGCGGATGCGTGGATGGAGGCACTCGACGAGATGGATCTCGTCATCGCCGTGGATGCCTACTGGAACGGCGTGAGCCGCAACGCCGATGTCGTCTTCGCCGATGCGACCCAGCTCGAAAAGGACACCGTCGGCACCGGCTCGTGGAGCGCCTACAGCGAACACCAGTGGGTTGTCGGCGGCAAAGCCGCCACCGAGCCACAGTTCAACACCAAACCCGACTGGGAGATCCTGATCGGCATCGCCGAGGCAATGGGCTGGGGCGAGTACTTCCCATGGGAGAGCCACGAGGAGTTCATCGACGACCAGCTGTCGGAGCTCGATCTCACGTTAGACGAGCTCTGCAGCGGCGAGCAGAACTTCGAGCTCGTCGGCGAGTACGGCTACGAACAGTGGCGCGACA
>LFFM01002711.1_pt1 | contig 11512 bp, 12 predicted proteins | sample 643131 | NCBI WGS metagenome assembly LFFM01 (sample SAMN03777445, study PRJNA286221) | soda lake metagenome | biome: soda lake; feature: Kulunda steppe; material: water; isolation source: sample Tc-Br brine of Tanatar trona crystallizer | place: Russia: Kulunda steppe | collected 2011-07
ACTGCTCGCGTAATCTCGTCTACGTCGAAGTCGTCTTCCTCCTTGTCGAACACGGTCTCCCCGTCGACGCGAACCTCGAAGACGCCGTGGTCGCCCATGACGAGCGAGAGTTCGTCGAGTTCGTCTTCGACACCGTTCAGTATCGCGCCCTGCACGTCGAGCGCGCGCTCTCTGAATCCACACGGTACACAGTACTCGATAGCTACATGTGACATACCAGTACGAAATTGGGATGGAACACACAACAATGTTGTTTTTCACCGCTTCACTCGAATCAGAACGCCAGCGCGTCGACGACGATGGCGAGGAGGAACAGGCCGAGGTAGGCGTTCGAGGCGTGAAAGGCACGGAACGCCGCCTTCTCTGTCTGTTCGTGGTGCAGACGCACGACGGCCCACAGGAACACAGCCCCCAGGAGGACAGTCGTCAGAGCGGTGAGCCACCCGAGGTCGGTGACCCAGATGAGGAGACTCCCGAACACCAGCGTCGCGCCGAGCCAGAACAGGGTGTGTTTCCGGGTCGTCGTCTCGCCCCGGACGACGGGCATCATCGGGAACCCACCGCGCTCGTAGTCCTTCCTGTACGCGAGCGCCAGGTTGTAAAAGTGTGCGGGCGTCCAGACGAAGATGAACGCCGCGAGCAGGAGTCCGGCGACGTCGATTCGACCGGTGACGGCCGCCCAGCCAATGAGCGCCGGGAGCGAGCCAGCAGCACCGCCGAGAACCGTGTTCTGAACGGTGTTTGGTTTGAGCACCAGCGTGTAGATGATGCTGTAGAACAGAATGGCGACGAATCCGAGCGCAGCGGCGAGTGCGTTGACCTGCAGAAACAGGAGAATCGAGAGCCCGGTGAGCACGAAACCAAACGCGACCGCGTTGCGTTTCGGGACCTGGTGTGTGGCAAGTGGTCGGTCGTTCGTGCGGGCCATCCGCCTGTCACGGTCGCGTTCGAGCACGTGATTGAACGTGCCGCTCGCACCGATCGCAAGCACCCCTCCTGTCAGTGTTAAGACAATAGTTTCGACGGTGAGCGTCCACCCGCTCGCTGCGGCGAGTGCCATCGCGGCGGCGGCCACCAGACTGAGCAACCACATCAATCGCGGCTTCATCAGCCTGAAGTACGTTGACACCCGCGTCCGAATCGTCGCTGGGAACGACTGGACTGCCGATTCGGGAGCAACAGTTGCATCCGGACCGTCGTGCTGTAGACGTTCCGTTCGAGCGGGTTCGAGCGGTGGCTCTTCGAGAGGAGCAGGTTCGAGTTCGGCGGTCGGAACGACCTCGTCGTCGGTTCCCGTCTCGGATTCGAGTTGCCAGGCAAGCGCGAGCAACAGGATGCCAAAGAGAGAGATGCCGACGAGCAGGTGCAGTCCGGGAACGAGTTCCACACCGCTGTCGATGGCGACCAGCGCACCGACACCAATCTGGGCGGGATACAGCGTGAGTGCGAGCACCGTGGCGGCTTTCACCCGTCGGTCAGCGTCGCTGCGGAGGATAATGATGCCAGTGACGAGCACCAGCAGACCAACGATGGCGGCGAGCGCCCGGTGTCCGAGCGCGACGGCGACAGCCGGGTCAGAGAGAGAGAGCGTACAGCCAGGCCAGGTCGAACACGCCGCCGCAGCGTCAGCGAGCGACGCTGTCGCGCCGACGACGACCAGCACGTACACTCCGAGTACCGCGGCCGTCAACCAGCCTGTCGGCGTCACCTTCGAGAACTGCAGCGAGGACCCCCGAGTGAGCATATCTGTGTGTTCGGCGGAGGGTACTTATGTAGTGCGCTTTTCGCTGCCGGTGTCGAGAGGGGGCAGTTGGCTCGTTATCATCTCGCGGTCTTCTTCGAGCCACGGTGGAAGATACAGCGACTGGCCGAGCGTCTCGGTGTCGACGTCGGCCGTGACTCCGGGGCGGTCTGTCGCGAGTTCGAACAGGATACCACCCGGCTCACGAACGTACAGGGAGTGAAAGAAGTGACGGTCTTTCACGCGCGAAACGTCGTACCCCCGCTCACGGAAGAGGTCGTGCCACTCGTATAGCTGTGCTGTCTCCGAAACTCGAAGTGCAACGTGGTGTATCGAACCCGCACCCTCGCGCCCAAACTCGACATCCCGGTCGAGGATGTCGATAATCGTCGCCCGGTCACCTGCTGTCGCATACCGGACGCGGTCTCCCTCCTGCTTTCGAAGTTCGAATCCAAATGTATCGAGAACGCTCGCAGTCACGAACGGACTCATCGAGAGCAGCGTCACGCTGTGAATCCCGCCAGCAGCGTGCTGTGTCGGGACTGGTCCGTCGGCCCACGGCTCAACAGGTGATTCGCCGGTAACCAGTTCGAGTCGCGTTCCATCGGGGTCGTGAAACCGAAGCACCCTTTCGTCGAACCGGTCGAACGGCCCCTCGACGTCCCTTCCGGCCGCGTTGAGCCGCTCTTGCCAGTAGTCGACCGACTCCGGTGGGATAACGAGTGCAACAGTGCTGGCCTGTGGTTTGCCGATTCGACCGTCCTCCTCGCCAGGGTACGGGAAAAACGTCAGTGTCGTTCCCGGAGAGCCAGTTTCGTCCCCATAGAACAGGTGGCGTGTGAACTGGTCGCTGAAGTTCACGGTCTGTTTGAGGAGGCGCAAGCCGAGCACTCCCGTGTAGAAGTCGTGAGTTCGCTGGGCCTCCCGCACGATGCCGGTGACGTGATGGATGCCGGGTGTGTCCGTGAGCATCTGTCAGGTCAGCCCCATTCGAGTCCGCGAGGACTGGACGGAGCTTCGAGCGGACTCCGTGGAAGCTCTTCGTCCGGGTTGGGGTCGTTGTATCCAGTTGGCGCAACGTCGTTCGGCGAACCGGGATAGAACAGTGACGCGATTGCGTGTAAGTGTTGTCGACCGACGTCGAGTTCGAACTGTCCACCACCGAACAGTCGAATCCCGCGTTCCTCACAGTATTCGAGCGTGTCGAACAGCGACTGCACCGAACCGAACCGCGAGGGTTTGATGTTGAGCCACATCGGCTCCCAGGGAAGGCTCTCGACGGTGTCGACGCCACGAATCGGATAGTCCCAGGTAACACGGTTTTCGTGGCCCTCGAACAGCGGTTGGGTCTCGTCGGTCAGCGCAGGGTCCTCAACGAGCGCATCCGGGAACCCGTCGAGAACCCGTTCGTAGAGGTCGGGGTCGGCTGGCTGGTCGACTGTTGTTCCGTGGTACTGGCCTTTGAGGTCGAGGACACGAACCGCATCCGTTTCGGCCAGTCGCTCGACGACATCGCTGGTCCACTCAGAGGTCGGGTCGAGTTTGAACTCCAGCTCTGGGTTCCGGTCGAGCCAGTTGAGCACCCGGTCACCAGTCGGAGGGTCTTCCAGACGCGTGCTCACGACGAACCGGACCGGGCTGTACTCGCGGCCGAGGCAGTCCGCAAGCGTCGTCTCCGTCTGTTTCAGTGCCAGGTCGAGGGCAGCGCTCTCGAACGCCCAGCGCCGGTAGTTTCGAAAGATAGACTGGTCAGGGTCGTCGCCGAAGAACAGATCAACGTCGCCGAGTTGTTCCGAGAACTCTGTGAGTGTGTACTCGCCAGTGAGAGGAACCGTCGGGCTTTCCACGGCCAGTGTTTCGTGTGCGGCGTTGTCGTATGTCACGTCCTCGCCACGGCCGATTTCGCCGGAGCCGTGTAACGAGACGACGGTCGTGGCTCGGGTGAACCCACTCGACGTGTCCCGCTCGTGCTGTTCGAGATGGATGTCCTCGATGTCGACTTCGAGAGTAGAGACCTGGTCGTACAACATGGTGACGATACGTTTGTCCGGGCAGCACTAATACACTGGCGGTCGAAATTTCGTCAGGACTTTCGCCCGTCAGTACGGCGGTGAGCTATCACCATCGAAGTCATCGAGTGGCCTGACACCGATGCCGTGGAAGTCGGGAATCGCCTCTGCGTCCTCTTCGTCATCGTGCGCCGCCTGGAGAGTCTCTTCGTCGTAATCCTCGATAGGGTCGGGTTCGACCACGTCCAGTATGTCTCTCGTCTCGGCGTCGAGAACGGCAAACCCAGGCGTGACGCCGGTTGCCGCGTGTGGGTCACCCGAGAGCGGAACCGGACCACGAAGCGTGACGAAAACGTACTCGCCGTCGGGAGAGAACCACATGATGTCGGGGGCATCGCGCTCTTCGGGGTCGTCGCTCTGTGCGGGTCCGAACGCCTCGATTTCGTGGACAACCTCGTCAGTGTCAGGGTCGACGACGACACCGTCGTTTGTTTCGCGGTTGAGTACCCACAGCTCCTCGCCGTCAGGTGCGAACCAGAAGCCGTGTGCGTCGACTCCGCCGGTGCTCTCCTGATGGAGTATCTCGTCGGTCTCCGTGTCGAGGACGTAGTACTCGCCCACGCCATCCTCACCGGCGTCAGGGTCTGATGGCAGACCTGCGGTGAGGTAGAACTTCTCCTCATCTGGGTGCGGCATCGTCCCACAGTTGGTGGGCAACTCCTCACCCGGAAAGGCCGTATCGACGACGAACTCGTCGTGGTCGACGATGACGAGACCTGCGTCGTGGTAACTCGGCCCCAGCGTGTGAACCGACCGGCCACGGTGGTCGTAGGAGTGGCAAATTGGTGCACCTTCGTCCTCAGTCAGTCCGTCGACACCTTCGTCGATTTCTATCTCGTCGGCTATGTCGAAGAACTCCTCTTCGAGGTTGACGTCGATACGGACGATCTTGCTCTCGCCGATGACGTCGACGATGATAGCCTCGTTGTCAGGGGTGAACCCGGCAAAGTGTGTTCCCGCACCGGTTTCGAGGTTTGCGACGAGTTCTCTGTCGTCGGTCCGATAAACGAGCGTCCGCGCCCCCGCCGTACAGGCAACAGCGGCGTAGGCATACTCCGAAGAGTAATGAATCATGTGAGGTACCTCGCCGTCGTCCTCGCCAGTGTCGATGGTGTCGACCTCCTCGAACTCTGGTTCGTCCTCGTCGGGTTCTTGCAACGCCTCGTAGATGTAGATGGTGTTGGTTCCCTGATCGAGCGCCCACACCTCGTAACCCTCTTCGGTCGTGCCGAGGCAACCCGCAAGCGCGGCGACAGACGCCCCAGCAGCAACTCCCATGAATCCACGTCTCGAAATCCGTTCTGGCATTACCGGCGCTCAGGACCAGAGTTGTATAAAACTGATGACGGAGACAGTCTCTACCGGTGATTTGGCGAGGTAGCACGGTGCAAGCGACGGTTACACTGTACAGGCCAGAATTCGACTATAGGGATTAGCGTACCTGTACAGAGATTCTCGCTGCGACGGACAGCGAGAAATAGAGCATGACGTACGCTAATCCCGATAGGTGCCGCTTCAGCCGTAGTTTGCTAGATTCTGGTCACAGAGTGCCGTTCCGTTGAGGCTCTTACCCAAGAAAGTGAGACAGCGGTATCTCTCCAGAAGTTGGGAGGAGGAACCGTGCAACATACAGAGGATCTATGCAACACTCAGCTACTGTTTATTTCATACGGGTGATGGTGAATCAACTCCTCTGTAGCTATGTGAATTGACCGGTGTTATTCTTCCCAATGATCAACCTCTCGAACTCGATATCGGACGTAGATTGGCATCGTACAGAGGATGTCATCGTCCCAGTCGAGGAGGTGTCCACGGGACGGGATTTGTGTAACAAACTCCCTGTAGTTATCTACAGGTTTTTCGACAACGTCTCCGTTCTGTACCATGACGGAGTACCGTACGTAAATTGCATACCCGTCAACTTCCTCGGGGAAGTCACGGTCGGTATCCGACCGTACTTGGGGAGTTGCATCAGGATATCGATCTTGTAGCTCCGCAAAGAGCACCTGATTCATTCGGCTTGCGCACCAACCCTTCACGTCCCATCTTTCCGGGACAAGTTTGTGGTCTTCGTAGGGAACGATGAATGGCTCTTCAGCAGCACCACGGTGCCCGCCTTCAATCTGGTCTGGAAACTCGTCTTCGGTAATGACTGTAAGCTCGTCGTGATCGGGAAAATACTCTTTTTTGAACGCTGATTCCGAAAATTCGGCCGTATCGTCATCGTCTTCATCATCGTTGCCGAGACACCCTGCGCTCAGCGTCATCAGCGAACCTCCCACCGCAACGAGAACCTGCCGCCGCTTCATATTGGAAAATAAAAGATGGTAAAATAAATACACACTGATAGCTTATACAGCGGTTTCATTCTTCAGGACTTCTATTGATCGGTCAGTGAACCGCCTACATTGAGCGATTACGACAGGCTCATTCAGGACGACCCCTCGTGCAAGATTCGCGCGTTCTATTCAGCACTTGCTATATGAAAAGTTCTACATATTTTATCACTCCACTGCGGCATACAGAGTGTGTATTCAGCACTCGGCCTTTGCCACTACCCCCCAAAGTCTAGCTTTCCCTGCTCGTTCCACGCACACCGGGCGTGACCACCATCATCTGGGGGTGGCGTGATACGGAGACGGTTCTCTTCAATCGTGACCATGATCGGACGCTCGTCGAAATAATCATTTGGGAGAGTCTTGTTCGCTTCGTTGTGATCCTCGACCGAGACGTGAATGTCGTACTCGCCCAGTTCAACATCTCCGAGATTGATTTCGGAATGGGATTCATCCGTAACCTCGAATCTCTCATTGCGTAATTCCGAGCCGTCTTGGTCGGTGACCGTCAGCCAGCCTGTATAACGTCCGTCAACTTGCGTGTTGATAGCAATTGAAAGGGGTTCTGTAACGGTTGTCTCGTAGAAAGTAAGCGTTTGCGTCCCATCGGAACCGCCGTCCTCGCCGTCAACGTGCGGTTCGTAATACCCCTCGTAATAGAGCGCCTCGGCACCGCCGTCGATCTGATCCCAGAATAGCTCGCCGTCGGTTTCGTACTGTCCCTTGGCAAACGCAATATCAATCTCAGCCTGGACTACTGGAGGAAGACGGGAGTAGTAGAGAATCCGTTGAGGACAGGATTCGAATTCGGATGGGGTGTCGAATTCGGATGGCCTCTTCCCATCAGATTGCTGTCTATCCTTTGTTTCGTTTCCCGAGTCGTCGGCATCGACTGATGAGTTGCTGTCGTCATCAGTGGTCGAAACACAACCAGCCACCAACATCACAAGGAAGGCACCGCTGTGTCGGAGAGCCTGTCTTCGTTTCATTACTTACAATTCGACGACTTGTCTGATATAGACCCTGATAACTCAAACCGTCCTTTGAGTCCTCTCCCGCCTCTGAGTACCTCCGCTGTACTGAGTGGATACATCAATCTCAATCGGACTCATCTCTCGTCAAGACTTGCGCTTTCTCTCCTGCACAACAATCAGTAACAACATCACTAACCTGATTGTTGTTTGACTGAATGAGGCGAGAGCCTTGGTTGATTCTAGCAGCTCAGCCCTGAAGCCACACTAGAGACGCTTGCTGACGTACGGACCGTCCTGTCTGAAGCCGAGTTTCTCGCGGTAGTACTCGCGGACGCCGATACCGCTGAGGACGGCGAGTTTGTCGTACCCACCATCGACAGCAATGCGTTCGGCTTCGGCAAGCAGTCTGGTTCCATAGCCCTGGTGCTGGTGCTGGTCAACGGGGTTCTCCTGGGTGGCTGCCTCGCCAACACCGACCTGACTGCCGTAGACGTGGAGTTCGCGGACGACGGCAGCATCTTCGAGTTCTCGACGGATTGGGTCGTTCGGGAACCGGAGACGACAGAATCCAACCAGCAGGTCCTGTTCGAAGTCCTCGAAGCTGATGAAGTGTTCCGTCCCACCACCAGCGTCGTAGGTGAGGACATCGAGTTCGACGTTCCTGGGCGTCTCCTCGCGGTGGCCGACCTCCCGACACCGGATACACTCACAGGTCCAGCCGTGTTCGTCCATGCGCTGTCTGGCGAGTTGGCGCAGATTTGATTTCCAGACACCGCCCTCGATGAAGTCGGCGGGAATGTCGCGCTGGACACGCTGGAGACGGGTGTAGCGTGGAATCATCGACTTGATTTCCGCGACGAGTTCTGCGGCGGTCTCGTTGTCGAGTGGCTCGAACTCACCTCTGTGCCACCAGTCGTAGATTGCGGTCCCTTCGACGACCAGCGTTGGGTAGATTTTGAGATAATCCGGTCGCCACTCCGGCCGCTCGAAGATTCGTCTGAAGTCTTCGAGACACATCTCTCTCGACATTCCGGGCTGGCCGGGCATCATGTGAAAGCCAACTTTGAACCCTGAGTCTCGGAGTCGACGGTTGGCGTCGACCGAGTCCTGGGTGCCGTGGCCGCGGTGCATCTCGCGGTTGATGTGGTCGTAGGTCGTCTGAACACCGACTTCGACTTTCGTCCCGCCGAGGTCGAGCATTCGGTGTATCTGCTCGGGATCACACCAGTCGGGTTTCGTCTCGAACGTCGTCGCCACGTTGCGGACGTCCCCCACCTCGTTTTCGGCGATCACGTCTTCGAGATACCGGAACTCGACCTCGTCCGGATGCTGTGCGAAACTTTTCTCCTCGGCTGGTTCTGGCTGACCCTCGACGTCGTAGTCGTTCATCGCCTCCAGTGCGCGCTTTACGAACCACTCCTGGTAGTCGTGTGAGCGCGCGGTCATCGTCCCACCCATGAGAATGAGTTCGGCCTTGTCGACAGGGTGGCCAATCTCCCGTAACTGGTCGAGACGGAGCGTCACCTGTCCGTAGGGGTCGTAGTCGTTCTGTTTACCGCGGGCGGCCGCCGGTTCGTGACCCGTGTAGCTCTGTGCGCTCGAAAACTCGGAATCCGGGCCGCCGGGACAGTAAAGACACTTGCCGTGAGGACAGCGCTCGGGCGAGGTCATGATGGCGATGGGTGAGACACCGGAGGCCGTTCTGACGGGCTTACGCTGTAACACCGCTTCGAGCTGTTCACGCTGGTCCAGCGGGACGAAATCCAGCAGCTCTGAGTTCTGGGGAACTTTCGGAGAGGAGTGTTTCCCACAGATCTCCTTTTTCGCCGCCTCGACGTCACCGCGCTCGATGTCGCCAGCGAGGATTCCCTCGACGAGTTCCGCACACGCCTGCTCGAAGGCGTCACTCTCCTCGGCGGTGTCCGTACTCATGGTCTGTTATCCCTGCTTCGCTCGAATAAGCGTGTCGCTTAGTAGTTATCCGAGTGTTTGCCACTCGCTTGGCTGTGAACCGATACCGAGAACCCGAACCTGTCGGTCGCCGTCGTGTTCTCTGAACTCGATGTTGGCGTCGAACGCCTGCTTGAGCACCTGCACTGTCTGGTCGTCGTGTGCTTCGGAGTTGAGCGTACACAGGCCGATGAACCCCGCTGATTCGAGACGCTGGAGGAGGACGTGACAGAACTTGAAGACAGTTTCTCGGTCGCTGTAACGAACCATCGTCGAGAGCGAGGTGAGTCCCATCCGACAGGCCGTGGCGTTCGAACTGCGTATGCGGTCAAGGTGAGTCGTGATGTTGATTCCGATGCCGGTCAGGTCAGACGGGTCAACAACCCTGTAGACGACTGCACCGCTGTCCAGGTGCTCGGTCTCTCTCCCACTTCTCGCCCGGCAGTCTATCGCAGCCAGCAACGATGGGTCGGCATCCGGCGTGTACGATTCGATCTCCCGGAGGGTATCCTCACCTTCCCCCTCAGTCGTCAGGATGATTCCGGACTCGCCCCGGCCGACACCGTGGGCGAGAAACTCGAAGAGGAGAGCGTCCTTGCCGGTCATCGAAGGTCCCGAGAGGAGGATACTCGTCCCTGGCCGGACCCCAGACAGCGCTTCACCTCCCAGGACGCCCGAGAGGTCGTAGACGTGTTCAGTTTCGTTCGACATCGCTCAGTTCCCGTATTGCTGCTATGAAATCGTCGTCGTCTTCGATACCACCGAGTGTTTCCGACAGTTCCTCGTGATGCTGTTCGATTCGCTCTAGGAGGTCACTGTACTCTTCGCTCGCTTCGAGTTCAGACTGGTTCTTGCTGGCCTGCAACGTCGCTGCTTTCTCCACCAGCGAGTAGTACTCCTGCAAGAGGGCGTCGTACGCTCTGCGTTCGAGCAGCTTCTCGACTGTCTGTGTGAGCTGGTCCCGCATCACGGGCTTCGAGAGATACGCATCGAAGCCCATCTCGAGAATGTCGAAATCTGGGTCCACTGCGGTCACCATGGCAACCCGACAATCAATTCCTCGGGCCTGTATCTCTTCGAGTACCTCTCGACCCGACAGTCCCGGCATCATCCGGTCGAGTAACACGACATCGACATCCTCGTCCAGTTTCTCGAGCGCCTCGTCCCCGTCGCCAGCAACGGTGACGCTATAATCGTCTCTGAGCCAGAGGTAGTACGTCTCCGCGAGGTCTTTCTGGTCTTCGACGACGAGTACCACTGGCTCTGAGTCTGACATCGAGGCTCTTTTGCGACTGTTGTAGGTCAGTACACATAGAGTTATTGGCACGCATTCAACACGTGAAACGGTGAGTTTGATAGCACATCCTGTTCCTTTTGAACGCTACCCACGACGTTCGAGAATCCGCTCGATAATCTTTCGAGACGAGAGTATCTCGGCATCATCGTCACACGAACGCGGTGGCGCTCGACGAACGGTACAGTCGATACCGCGAGCGTCGAGTTCTTCCTGAATGGCATCCTCCTCGTGATGCTGGTCGTGACCGAGCACGATGACGTCGGGTTCGATCCGTTCGACAGGCACGAAGATATCCTCGGGATTGCCGAGATGTGCCTCGTCGACCGCTGCCAGCGCCTCGACCATCTCGACACGCTGTCTGTCGGGGATGATCGGTTTCTCCTTGTGGGTGACGTTGACCGACCGGGCGACGATGACGTGTAACTCATCACCCATCTCGCTCGCTTCTTCGAGGTAGTAGACGTGTCCAGGGTGGAGGATATCGAACGTGCCCTGTGCCACGACCCGTCTCATCGCGTCTCCTCCGCGCCAAACTGCCTGTCGAGGTCGTCCTGAGAAAAGTCGAAGAACTCCTCTTCCGGAAGTTCAACGTCGAGCACCGGGAGGTCGACCGGTTCGCCGTTGCGGTCGAACGCCTGCCAGTCGTCACGTCCGTACGGCGCGCCGACGATGATGTGGACGTGGTTACGGTCGAACGTCGCCAGGTCGGCCGCGCTCGGGCGCAACACGCCGTTCGGGTGAGAGTGCACCGAACCCGCCGCAGAGAGGTCGTTCGGCGCGTAAATTGGTCTGAACTCCGCGCTCACGGGGTTCGACTCGGTCCCCGGAATGACGAGCACTTCCGAGAGTACGGTTCCAGATTCCTCGAGTCCCAGCGTTCTCGCATCCTCGCCCCGGAGCATCCCCATGTACTCGTTTGGGTGAGACTCCTCGGAGGCCGCCAGCGCGAACTCGAGTGCCGATTCGGCGATGCCAAGTATCTCACTCGAGCGGAACAGTCCCATACGAACCACTCACCACCCCCACAATCTAAGCGTTTCGTCACACATCAGCACGCACTTACCGGCGAGACACGAACCAGGAGATATGCGAATCGCCGACCGACAGCAGGTCGACGGCGGCAAGGAACGAGTCACGCTCGTTCC
>LFFM01002712.1_pt1 | contig 11511 bp, 12 predicted proteins | sample 643131 | NCBI WGS metagenome assembly LFFM01 (sample SAMN03777445, study PRJNA286221) | soda lake metagenome | biome: soda lake; feature: Kulunda steppe; material: water; isolation source: sample Tc-Br brine of Tanatar trona crystallizer | place: Russia: Kulunda steppe | collected 2011-07
CGAACACGGCTTGACACGATCGACGACGCACCGACTGACTGGGCTGACGACGTCGTGTCACGGGTGTTCGGTGTCGGCGAGCGGTGGCCGAAGCTGGCCGCGTTGTTCGGCGATCCGGGATCGGAGCCGGTGACGCTTCCCGACGCCTGTTCTCAGTCGATCGCGGCCGACTGCCGACTGTCTCGCGCGAACGCGTGGTACGAGGCCGGACGGTTCGAGAACGCCGCCGAGGAGTTCGAGCAGCTCCGGGCGCCGTCGGTGCTCGAAACGCTCCCGTCCGAGCGAGCCCGGGCGTATCGGGCACACGCCGCCAGAGGGCTCGGAAACTCGATGATACGACTCGGTGAGCTCGACCGTGGCCGCGAGCTCCTGACCGAGGCGCTCGCAACGTATCGGGAGCTCGACGATCGGCGACGAGAGCTGGACTGTCTCAACGGGCTCGGAGTGATCGCCGCGACCACCGGCGACCACGACGAGGCGCTAGAACGGTTCCGCGGGTGTCTGACGGTCAGCGAAGAGATAGGCGTCATCGAGGGGTGTCCCAAGTACTGTAACAACCTCGGCACGCTCCATCGACAGCACGGTAACCTCGAGGACGCCGAGCGACGGCTGCGGGAGGCGCTGGCGTACTACGACGACTGGGGAGAGATGCGGACCAGTAGTGCCTGTAACACCCTGAACAACCTCGCGTTGGTGGAACTGTATCGGTGCGATTTCGATACGAGCGAGGGATATCTGGCCGAAGCGCTCGAGGTCGCCGACGCGATCGGTGCGCGGGTACAGCGAGCGACCTCGCTCACCACGAAGGCGCACACGCTTGGCCGATCCGGCCGCTACGATGCCGCCGCAGAGGCGGCACACGAGGCGATCGAGCTCGCGCGCTCGACGGGCAACGATCGAAAGGAAGCGACGGCACTGTACACCGCGGGACGGGTCGCGTTCCACCGCGGCGAGTTCGACGATGCGAGAGCGTACGCGACCGAAAGCCTCGAGATCCGGCGTGACATCGGCGAACGACATACCGAGGCCGATTCGCGGGTGTTGCTCGGTCGCACGGCGTTGCGGGTAGGCGACCGGGAAGTCGCGGAACGACAGCTTCGGGCGGCCGCCGAGCGGTACGCGGAGATCGGCGACGATCACAGTGGATCGGAGGCGGAGCTCGGGCTCGGCGAGCTGGCGGTACGCAGGGGGGATCTCGAGCCTGCTCGCGGGCGGTTATCGGCGGCTCGGGACGGGGCTCGGGCGTGTGGTGACCCGTTCTTCGAGAACGAGGCACGCCTCGGACTCGGGGACATCGCGGCCGCACGCGAGGACTACTCGACTGCCGTCGATCGGTTTTCCGAAGCCGTCGAGTGGGCCCGGTCGACGGGCGCGGTGCCCGTGGCGACCGCCGCGATCGAACGGTTGATCGGGATCGAGCTCGTGCGGGAGAACACGGACGCGGCGGCGGAGTGGTGTCGAACGGGCTCCGAGATCACGGCAGACATACGTCCGTCCGCGGCGGAGGCGTTTCGCGAACGGGCCGAGTCGTTCGCCGCCGAAACGAACCGGGTCGGTCGTGGCGGGGCGTCCGATGCCGCCGGGGAGTTCGACCTCTCAACCGAGTGATGCCACGTTACCGGTCGTCGTCAGCGTCGTCCTCCTCGACGACCTCGACGTCGTCCGCGACGCCGTCCTTCGGGATCTCGACCTCGAGGGTCCCGTTTCGGGTGAGTGTCGCCGTGGCTCCCTGCGGCGTCACGTGGGCGTCCGAGGGGAGTTCGGCCGTGCTCGAGAGCGTGAGTCCGCGGCCCGGGAACAGCAGCTCGAACCCGTCGTAGAACTCGCGGAAGCGGTCGAGCCGGACCTCGATCGTGTGATCGAGGAACTTCACCTGGACGTCCTCACCCCGGACGCCGGGCGCGTCGAACACGACGAGATAGGCGTCCTCGCTCTCGAGGAGGTCGTACGAGAGCGGCCGTCGCTCCTGCATTCTGCTCCACCCTCGACCGACCTTCTCGAGCGCTCGCCTGAAGACGGACCGACCGGTCTCGACGATTCGAGCCACGGAATTAGACCTCGATCTCGGCGAGCTCGGCTCCGCCACAGTACGGACACGTCAGATCGGAGACGGCGTGATCGTCCGGGACGTCGTAGGTGTAGTGGTTCTCGAACATGTCGAGGTCGCAGTCGTCATCGAGACACTCGACCTCTTTCGTAGCAGGCATATGGACCGATACGGCCGCGCGACTAATCAACGTTAGCCCGTCGGGGGAAGCCATCGACGACTTCATTAGACGGACCCACGCACCGATCGGTAATGGGCGACCTCGACGGGATCGAGCCGGCGTGGCGGACGCTGAAACGCAAGTGGGAGCACAGCTTTCACCCGATGTGTTCGTACATGGGAATGTTCCCCGCGTCGCTGCCGCACTACTTCGTCCGGAAGCTGACCGACGAAGGGGACGTGGTGTTGGACCCGTTCTCGGGCCGCGGGACGACGGCGCTCCAGGCGTGTGTCGACGGCCGGGTCGGGATCGGCAACGACCTCAATCCGATGGCGTACGTGCTCACCCGCGCGAAGGTGAACCCGCCGGCGTCGACCGCCGTCGCCGAGCGACTCGAGGAGCTCTCCGCGGCGTACACCCGACCCCCGACCGACGACGTGCCCGAGCGGATCCGAATGTTGTATCACGAGCGCACGCTCGGGCACCTCGTCTATCTCAAACGGGAGTTCGGCCTGGGCGAGCAGGGGGTCCCGGAGGACCTTCACGCGCTCTCGGACGTGGACAACTTCATCGCCGCGATGCTGCTCGGCGTGATGCACGGGCAGAGCGACGCGTACCTTTCGGTGCCGATGCCGAACACGTTCTCGATGTCGGAGAACTACCTCGGCAACTACATCGAGGACGAGGGGTTGGAAGCCCCGGACCGGGACGTGTTCCAGAAGCTGCTCGAACGGCTGCGGACGGTGTACAGCGACGGGCGTCCGGCGCGGCGCGGTCACGCGGTGTACGGCGACGTGCGCGACCTCCCCGAGGCGCTGGCGGAGATCGATGACGGGGGGGGAGACATCGGCGACGGCGGGGGCGACATCGGCGACGGCGGGGGCGACATCGGCGACGGCGTCGACCTCCTGTTCACCTCCCCGCCGTACCTCAAGGTCCTCAAATACGGCCTCTACAACTGGATCCGGCTCTGGTTCCTCGACGAGGAGCCCGATGTCGTCGACGATCGCTTGGACGACGAGCTCGACCTCGCGGAGTATCTGGAGTTCATGACCGATACCCTCGACGTCGCCGACGAAGTCCTCGACGACGAGACCGGGGTCGCGGCGTTCGTCATCGGCGACGTCGACCAAGGGGACGAGGTGATCAACCTCGCCCGCGAGGTCGCCGACGCGGTCGTTGAGCCGATGGACGGGTTCGAGGTCGGCGGGATCGTCGAGGACCGCGTCCCCGACAACGAGAAAGTGTCACGTATCTGGGGTGAGACGAAGGGCGAGGCGACGGAGATCGATCGTATCCTGATCGCCCACCGCGGCGAGTTGACGATCAAGGAGGACCCCGACGGGCTGAAAACCAAGTCGGTCCGAGGGACCCAGGAAACGCTCGGCTCGTTCGAGTAGCTCCCAGATGACCCACACAGCCCCTCGCCCCGTTTACGGTGTCGACTTCAGCGCCGCCGAGCGCGACGCGGGCGAGAAGACGTGGGTCGCGGCCGGCACGATCGACGCCAACGGGCTCGTTGTCCACGGTGTCGACCCCCTCGTCGAGTTCGCAGATCGCTCCTCCGCAGATCTCCCCTCTCAAGATCCCCCCTCCGCGGACCGCGAGGAGGCGCTTCCGGCCCTCGCGTCGTGGATCCGCGAGCTCGACGAGCGCGCGGTCGTCGGCCTCGATTTCCCCTTCGGACTCCCGAAGTTCGTCGTCAAGGCGACCGGCCACGACTCGTGGCGGTCGTTTATAAGCGGCTTTCCGGAATCACTGGTAGGCGAGGTTGACGGCGACGCCGCCGCTTCCGACGTGGACGGCGACGCCGCCGATCCGGTCCGCGCGTTCGCGGAGCGGTGTGTCGGGCTGACCGAGACGAACGGCGAGGGAACCTACGACAAACGCGAGACGGACGCCGCCGTGGGCGCGCGCTCGCCGTACGGCTTCATCGCCGACACGATCACCTTCTACGGCATGCGCGACGTGCTCGCGCCCGTCGTCGAGGACGTCCGATTCGCGCCGATGGACGCGGCAGATGGGATACCAGGAGACGAGCGGGTTTGGCGGGCCGACGCTCCGGCCGGTCCGACTCTCATCGAGACGTATCCGGCCGCGGTCCTCGACGCGCTCGGACTGTGTCGGACGAAATATAAGGGGTCGAGCGACGCGGAAACGACCCGACGGCGGCGGAACGCCGAGAGGCTGGCGGCCGAGTCGGATTCGGAGGCCGGAGTCGGGTGCGGACTCACTTATAAACCAGACACGGATCTCGTCGGCCGGATCGTCGATGACGACGGCGGCGACGCGCTCGACGCGGTCGTCGCCTGTCTGGGAGCGGCGACGGCGTTCAGGAACGATTACGCCGTCTCCGTCGACTCGATCGATCCGGAGCGCCCTGCGCTCGAGGGGTATATATACGCGCTGCGGGGTCGCTGACCGCCGGGTCGCCGTCGCCGCGGGGCGGCCGGGCACCGGTTATAGGCTCGACGGGCGGGTTTCCGACACGGCTTATATACCCGCGCCGCGGAGTCGCTCCGGGACGATAGTTCGTTCGGCAAGCAGAACGAGGACCGCGCCGAGTCCGACGCCGGCGAGGAACCCGGGGCCGTACGGGAAGACGCCGAGCCCGAACGCGAGCGACACGCCGAGTAGGATCGATGCGAGCAGGATCCCGCCGCCGAAGGCGACGTAGGTGAGTGTCTCTCGACGATCCGGCGGGAGTCGGTCCCGTGCGAGCCACGCGAGCGGTCCGAAGACGATGACGGTCGCCGCGGCCCAGCCGGCGGCGACCCCCCACGGTCGAGGGTCGGCGGCGGCGAACTGGACGACGGCGAACACACAGAGCAGGCCGAACGCGACGTAGCTGCCGAGTCGCTGGCGGCGGGAGGGGGTGTCCGGGGACATACCGACTGATGCTGTCGCCGCGAGCATAAATCACGCGGCACGACGCGATCGTCCCGGCGGCACGACGCGATCGTCCCGGCCCATCCGCACGCGTTTTCCGTCTCGACCGAGTACGTGAGGGCAATATGACCGTCCCGCCCGCGTCCGGCGGCGGATCCGCCCCGCCGCATCCGACGGATCTCACCGTCACCATCGTCGACGGCTACGTCGACGAGCCGGCCCACTTCGGCGTGCCGCCGTACGTCTCGACGTACCCGCGGTACACGGCCGGCGCGCTCGTCGACGCGGGCGTCCCCGAGTCAGCGATCACCTACCACACCATCGACGAGCTCCGCGAGGACCGGAACAAACACGCCGACGTCGCCGACGCGGACCTGTTCGTCTACGTCGGCGGCATGACCGTTCCGGGAAACTACGTCGGCGGGACGCCCGCCGAACCCGACGAGGTGCGCGAGCTCGGCTGGACCGCGGACGGCGTCACCCTGCTCGGCGGTCCCGTCCGGTTCGGCGTCGGCGAGGAGAACGCCGGGGCACAGGACATGGAACGCGACGACCTCGACTACGATTTCGTCGCCAAGGGTGACATCGAGGCCGCCGCCCACGACCTCGTCGAGAGCGGGCTCGAAGGGTTCAACAACCGCATGCGCGACAACGCGGAAGTGGATCGCTGGGCCGAACGGGGAGCGTTCGTCGTCGAACACCATCCGAACCACCCCGACTACCTCATCTGCGAGATGGAGACCTCCCGGGGGTGCGCATACCGGTGTTCGTTCTGTACCGAGCCGCTGTACGGCAACCCCGCGTTCAGGGCGGCGCAGTCGGTGGTCGACGAGGTCGACGCGCTCTCCGGCCGGGGAGTGAAACACTTCCGGCTCGGCCGACAAGCGGACATCCTCGCGTTCGGCGGCGACGGCGAGGCGCCGAACCCGGACGCATTGCGCGAGCTGTACGGCGGCATCCGCGCGGTTGCGCCGGACCTGCGGACGCTCCACCTCGACAACATGAACCCGGTGACGATCACGGAGTACCCCGACGCCTCCCGAGAGGCGATCCGGATCATCGCCGAGCACAACACGCCGGGCGACACGGCGGCGTTCGGGCTCGAATCCGCGGATCCGGTCGTCCAAGCGCAGAACAACCTGCTCGTCACCGCCGAGGAGTGTCTGGAGGCCGTTCGCGTCGTCAACGAGGAGGGTGGGTGGCGACCGGGCGACGAGCCGGCCGGCGCGCCCGGGGGCGTCCCGGGCCCGGACCCCGACCGCCAGTACGGCCCCTCGACCGGCCCTGATGCGTCCCCTCGGCTCCCGAAACTCCTTCCCGGGATCAATCTCGTTCACGGGCTGGCGGGCGAGCGCCCGGAGACGTACGAACACAACAAGCGGTTCCTCCAATCAGTGTACGACGAGGGGCTGATGCTCCGCCGGATCAACATCCGGCAGGTGATGGCGTTCGCGGGCACGGAAATGGCCGAGACGGGTGCGGACATCGCTCAGGAACACAAGGACCGGTTTCAGGCGTACAAACGCGAGGTCCGCGAGACGATCGACAACCCGATGCTCGATCGGGTGGTCCCGCCGGGAACCGTCCTCCCGGACGTCCATCTCGAGTATCACCAGGACGGGAAGACGTTCGGTCGACAGCTCGGGACCTATGCCCTCCTCGTCGCCGTGCCCGGCGAGCGCGAGCTCGGTACCGCCATCGACGTGGCGATCACCGACCACGGCTACCGCTCCGTCACCGGCGTTCCCTACCCCCTCGACGTCAACGCGGCGTCGATGGACGAGCTCACGACGATCCCCGGGATCAACCGGAGCAAAGCGGGCGACGTCGTCGTCGGTCGCCCCTACGACTCCGTGGGAGACGTCGACGCGGGCGTTGCGGACCTCTCGCGGTTCGCGGTCGCCGGCGATACCGACGTCCCGATCCCGGGACGCGACCGGGTCGGATCGGGTCCGGGCCCGGAGCCGCGTTCGCCACTCGGGCGGGGGGATTGATGGTGTCATCGTCGGACCCCTCGCCGGCATCGGACGCGCCGCCACGACCGACCCGAGTCGAGGTTCCCGTCGACACGCGGGCCCCGACGGGGACGACGAACGCCTACCTCGTCGAGGGGCTTCTCGTCGATCCGGCTGCCGAGACCGACGCGCTCGATGCCGCAGTCGATGACGAACGTGTCGACGCCATCGCGGTCACGCACACGCATCCCGACCACGTCGGCGGTGTCGCCGTATACGCTGACCGCACCGACGCGAGGGTGTACGCCCACGCCGACCACGTCGACCGGTTCCGGGAGACGACCGGTGTCGATCCGGACGCGACGTTTCGGGACGGGGATAGTCTCGGGTCGTGGGGGATCCGCGTCCTCGAGACGTCTGGTCACGCGCCGGACCACGTCGCCTTCGCGGTCGGACGTGGGACGGACGCTTCGCGGGAGTTGCTCTGTGGGGATCTCGCGGTTGCGGCGGGGAGCGTCGTCGTCGGCACCCCGGAGGGAGATATCGCCGACTACCTCGCGAGTCTCGAACGGGTTCGGGAGGCCGGGTTCGACCGGCTTCACCCGGGACACGGACCGGTCATCGACGACCCCGAGACGACCTGTCAGCGCCTGATCGATCACCGACTGGCGCGCGAGCGCCGCGTGCTCACGGCGGTCGAGAACGGGGCGGCCGACGTGGACGCGGTGCTCGAGGCCGCCTACGACGAGGACCTCTCCGGCGTCGAGGATCTCGCACGGGCGACCGTCCGAGCCCATCTGGAAAAGCTGGCCGCGGAAGGCCGGATCGACGATCGGGTCGACCGGGAGTAGCGACGGCGGGGGATCGGCCGTGAACGGAGGGAAGCGTCCCGTGCGGTCTACGGCTCCGCCTCGAGCTCGGCCGCGACCGCGGTCAGCGGGGTCTCCGTCACGTCGACGAACCGGCCACCGACGTCGACCACGCCGCCGTCGACCCGCGGATCGTCACCGACGTGAACGAGGGACGCGGACTCGACGCCCAGCGCATCGGCCGCGGCCTCGAACGCCCTCGGGTGCGGTTTCCGCCAGCCGCAGCCGATACTCGTCGTCACCGCCTCGAACTCACCGCGGAGCCCGGCGCGGATCAGGGTTTTGGACACGAGCTCGGGAACCGCACAGTTGGAGAGGAGGCCGACTGCTCCCCGATCGGCGGCGTCCCGAACCGCCGTCAGTGCGCCCGTCCGCCGAGTGACGTCGGGATCGAACGCCGCGACGACGGCGTGTCGAACGACGTTCTCGCCCACGTCGACTCCGCGGGAGTCGAGCGCGTGCGCGACGTGTGCCGGGAGCGGCACCTCCGCGCCCTCGGGAGCGTCGACGTGTCGCTCGCCGTACGCGACGTGCCAGTCGTCCGGGACCGTGACGTCGCGGGACTCCAGCTCGCGTGCGACGATCTCCGCGGGGTCGGTCGGGTAGTCGACGTCAACCAGCGTGCCGAAGAGATCGAACGTTACTGCCACGATACCACCTATACGGGTAAACCGCGGTTGAACCTGTCGGTCGGCCACACGGTCGAAACCAGCCGTCGATTCCGGTCACGACGCGCGGCGATCGATCAGGAGAGAATCGGGATCAGATGCAGGACGTAAAACCGGTAGAGTCCGGTTAGCCACGCACAGAACCAGAGGAACATGAACCCGGCGACGCCGACCCGGAGGCGACTCCGCCAGTGGCCCATGTCCTCGTGGATCTCGTCGATGTCGACGTCCGGGTCGTCGTACGCATCGGCGTTTCGCTTCGCCTGGAAGATACGGACGATACCGGTGAGCGCGAAGACGAGCAGCGCGTACGCCTGGAGCCCGAAGAACGCGTGGATGACGGCGTCACCGGTCAGCTGCCCGAGGATCCGCGGGATCATCCACGTGACTATCGGAACGGTCGTCAGGAGGAGTCCGACGACGATGTACCGCAGGTGGCGGGTCAACACGTTCCAGGTGACGGTCTCGGCGTCGATCATGATCCACGCTCCGTACAGGAGGAAGGGGAGACTGGCCGTCACCGACAGCCCGGCCACCGCCGCGATCACCGACTCGTCGACCATGCTCGACGGTTGGATCCCGAGCGCGTAAAGCCCCCCGATCCGCGGTCGGCCATCGACTGCGTAGCCCCGACCGCGGTGCCTCGCCCGGACGGTTCTCGTAGTCCGGCGACGGACGAAAACAGTTACCCGCCGGAGCACGTATCGACGGCCGATGGACGACTCCCCGACGCGGTCGACGCCCGACGGACCCGGCGAGGAGCCCGACGAATCCGAAGACGGCGGCGAGACCGTACCGAATACCGACGACGGGAGCACCCGGTCCGACCTCGACGCCCTTCGCGAGCGGGTCGACGCAGAGTACAACTTCGACGACTTCGGGCCGGAGGACATGGCGAGGATGAGCGCCGAGGAGTGGGACGCCGCCTTCGATCCCGACACGTGGATCACCGGCGATCGACTGCTCGAACGGATCGAAGCGGAGCTGAAATCACGGATCGCGAGACGGGAGGTGTTCGGGCTGCTCGAACGCGTTCGCGAGGACGGGGAGGAGCGGATCGTCGTTTACTCCGACGAGGGGTACGCGATCGTTCGCCCGACCGGAGAAGTGAGCGGGCGGGGGACGGTCCTCCGGGACGTCGAACCGATCGTTGCGCTGGCGGCGATGGAGTCGTACGAGGTTCCCGAACCACCGGATGACTGGTCGCTTCCCCGCCCGGAGACGGTCCCCGAAGGAACCGGCGAGTTCGGGAACCTGATGATCCAAGTGGTCGCTGCGGTCCTGACGGTCGCCGGTGGAACGCTCGTCGGCGCGTCGGTGTTCACCGAACTCGAGGGGGTCATCGCCCCCGCAGTCGGGTTGGCCTTCCTCCTCGCCGGCGTGTTCCTGTTCGCGATGGTCGCGAACGCACGACTCTCGGATCGGTTCCGCTCGGAGGAGTATCGGAACCGGCTTCGTGCCCTTCGCGAGGCGGAGGAGCGACCCGACTTCGTTCCCATCGATGGGGAGGTCGTGACCGACGAGAACGACCGGGATTGAAAACGCCGAATTCGGGCATCTCAGGCGCCCTACGCGTCTCCAAGCGAACGGCTATAGTCGGTGGGTTTAAGCGGACCCCGTCCTGAGTGAGGATGTATGAAACGGCGGGACTTCGTGCGAACGGCCGGCGGTGCCACCGCCGCCCTCGCTGCCTCGAGCGCGGCCACCGGATCGGTCGCGGGACAGGCAGGAGAGCCCGACTTCGAGGGGTACCTCAGCGGCGTCGACGGAGGCTTCCAAGACCTCCGCGGCCAGGACGAGGTGCGCGTCGAGGTGGGTGCTGACGGGAACGGTGGCGCACTCGCGTTCGGCCCGGCCGGCATCTGGATAGACGAGGGAACGACGGTGGTCTGGGAGTGGACCGGCGAGGGCGGCGGCCACAACGTCGTCACCGACGAGGAGAACTCCGACTTCGAGAACGTCCACGACCTCGATAGTGGGAGCCCGGTCGACGAGGCCGGCCACGAGTTCGAGTACACGTTCGAGGAGGGAGGTCGCACCGGGTACGTGTGCGTTCCCCACCGCGGCGTTAACATGTTCGGCGCAGTCGCCGTCGGCGACGACGTACCGGTCATCGAGTCCAGTCCCAACACCGGCTGGCCGGAGGACGTCGCGGAGACCGGCATCCCGATCCACGCACACTGGGTCGGCATCGCCTCGGTGTTCGGCATCGTCCTCACGTTCGTGTTCACGTTCTACATGCTGAAGTACGGTGAATCGGCACACACCGGACACGGGGGTGGACGATGAGCTCCAGTGGCTCCTCGTACGGTGACATCCACCGGTACGAGCCGGCCCGCGAGAGCACCGCGGCCGCCATCGCCATCGTGCTTCTCACGGTCATCGAGGTCGTGTTCGTCTTCCTGTTCGTGTACGGCCTGATGTTCGGGTGGGCCTCGACGGAGTTCGGAAACATGTACATGGGCGCGCTACTGGCACTGATATTTATTGACTTGGCGTTCATTCTGTTGTTGTATCGGAAGGAGTTCCTCCCGGACGTGATGATAGTCAAGAAACGCCGTCGGAAGTGGGAGGACCTGTACGTCCGTGAGGAGGATAAGGACGGCGTCGGCGTCGACACCGGTGACGCGCTCGAAACCGTCAAGCGGGCCATCTACCCGTACTACAAGAAGTGATCATCCAATGAGTTTAAAAAAGAACGACGAGATGGACCACAACGCGTGGCTTAAAACGCAGGACCTAACGGTCATCGAGACCGCGTTTCTGACCACGCTCATCTGGCTCGACAAGCGGCTCCGCATCGTCGACTACCTCGAACTGCTGGAGACGATGTACTACCGCGCGAACCTCCAGATGCCGAAGAGCCACACCGAACAGTACGATCTGGACAACAAGTTCTGGTACTGGTACCCGCTGTACTCGC
>LFFM01002713.1_pt1 | contig 11510 bp, 9 predicted proteins | sample 643131 | NCBI WGS metagenome assembly LFFM01 (sample SAMN03777445, study PRJNA286221) | soda lake metagenome | biome: soda lake; feature: Kulunda steppe; material: water; isolation source: sample Tc-Br brine of Tanatar trona crystallizer | place: Russia: Kulunda steppe | collected 2011-07
AGGAGAAGTTTTAATAGCACATCCTTTAGCTAAAGAGACTTATTTTAGAATTGGTGGTCAGGCTAATGTAGTTATTCCTGCCGATAGAAATGATTTAAAATTATTAATGAAATTTTTATTTGATAGAGAGATTGATTATCGAGTTTTAGGCAATGGAAGTAACTTATTAGTCAGTGATCAAGGAGTTTCAGATCTAGTTATTAAATTAAAAGAACTAGATCGAATTGAGATAAAGGGTGAAAAAGTTATTGCAGCAGCAGGAGCTAAGTTGCCAGTTTTAGCTAGAAAGAGTGGAAAGGCTGCTTTGAGTGGTTTAGAATTTGCTGCTGGAATTCCTGCTAGCGTAGGTGGAGCAATAATTATGAATGCTGGAGCTTATGGTGGGGATATAGCCCAAGTAGTTAAAAAGGTAGAGACGATTACAGTTACTGGCAAAGAGAAATCATATACTACCCAAGATATTAATTTTTCTTATCGTGATAGTTATTTCAAAGATAGTGATGAGATTATTGTAGCAGCTGAATTTGCTTTAACAGCAGCTAATAAAGAAGAGATTAAAGAAAAAATGGAAGAGTTTTTAACTAAAAGAAAAGCAAGTCAGCCGTTAAGTTTACCAAATGCTGGCTGTGTGTTTAAAAACCCTAAAGATGATTCTGCCGGTCGATTAATTGATATAGCTGGTGGTAAAGGGATGAAGGTAGGAGATGCAATGGTATCTCAAAAACATGCTAACTTCATTGTAAATATTGACTCAGCAACTGCCAGTGATGTATTAGAGTTAATAGAACAAGTAAAAGATTTGGTTTATAATGATTCTGGGGTTAAACTAGAAGAAGAAGTTGATTTGTGGAGAGGTTGACAGTTTAAAGTTTACAGTTTACAGTTTACAGTTAAAGTCAAAACATTTAAAATCTTTATTTAAACCGAGTAATTGAGAGCTGTCAACTGTAAACTGATTTAGAAGAAAAAACAAGATGTTAGCAAAAATACAGGGATAAAGAATTAGTAAAAACTTAGATCAAATTCAAGAGCTTTTATGATTTTGAAGTTAATGTTCTGATTGTATGGGTTTAACTGTCAACTATCAACTGTAAACTGTAAACTAAAACGGAGTTGTAGAAAAATTCAGATATCTCTATAGTATTTTAATAGTAGCAAGCAATTTAGTTGAGAGAGCTATGGTTTAAATAGGGAGGTGAAAAAATGAGTGGTTTTTTGATTAAAGGCGGAACTCCTCTTGAGGGAGAGGTAGAAATTAGTGGTGCTAAAAATGCTGTGTTACCAGTATTAGCAGCAACTGTATTAGGTGCTGGTAAAATATCATTAACTAGAGTACCAAATTTAAGTGATGTTAAAGTTATGCGGGATGTATTAATCAATTTAGGTTCGAATGTGATTTGGGATAAAGATCGAATGCTCGTTGATACTAGTCATCTTAATTCTTGTCAGATTCCAGAGGAGTTAATGAGTCAGATGAGAGCCAGTATCTTTTTAATGGGGCCTTTGTTAGCACGTTATGGCAAAGTTGAGATTTATCAACCAGGTGGTTGTAGTATTGGCCCGCGACCAATTGATTTACATTTAAAAGGGCTAGAAGCTTTAGGTGCTGAATTTGAACAAAAGCATGGTGTGCTATCTGGGCAGGCAAATAGATTAAAGGGAGCTGAAATTAATCTTGATTTTCCTAGTGTGGGAGCTACAGAAAATATTATGATGGCTGCTGTAAGAGCAGAAGGGAAGACAGTTATTTCTAATGCTGCTAAAGAACCAGAAATTATAAATTTACAGAATTTTTTAAATAGCATGGGAGCAAAGATAAGTGGTGCTGGAACAGATGAGATTAAAATTAAGGGAGTTAAGCAGTTAGAAGCAGTAGAATATGAGATTATTCCTGATAGAATTGAGGCCAGTACTTTTTTAGTCGCTGGTGCAATAAGTCAGGGAGAAATTTTTATTAAGGATATAATACCTGAGCATATGGAAGCTGTTTTGTCTAAATTAGTTGAGACTGGTACTGAGATCAGAATTGGTAAAGATTGGGTTAAGGTATCGGGGGTTACCAATTATCAAGGGATAGATTTACAGACCATTCCTTATCCAGGCTTTCCTACTGATGTGCAACCCCAATTTATGACTCTACTCTGTTTAGCAGAGGGAACTAGTTTGATTAAAGAAAATATTTTTGAGAATAGATTGCGTCACGCTGAGGAATTGAGGAGGATGGGGGCTGAAATAAAGATTGAGGGCAATACAGCAATAGTGAAGAGCAAAGATAAATTATCAGGTGCAAGAGTAGAAGCAATGGATTTACGAGCAGGAGCTGCTTTAGTCTTGGCAGGGATTGTTGCTGAAGGGGATACAGTTGTTGAAAAGATCTATCATATTGATCGGGGTTATGAAAATTTTGAACATAAATTAACTAAGCTAGGAGCCAATATTGTGCGGACTAAGGATTCTAAAGAAGCCATCAAGGCTGAAGGTTAATAAGATTAATAATCAGCAAGAAGGAAGAGTTTTAATTTCCTTCTTGCTGATAAAGTTTGCAGTTTACAATTTAGAGTTTACAGTTAAAACCAAGATCTTTAAAATATTTAAAATATTTAGTTCAACTATAAAAATCAAAAATTATTATGAGTATAAATCAAGTTTTGATTAAAATTGACGCAATCAATTAATCTTTTACTTGTAAGAACTAGGAATTAGTAATAGCACAAATCAAGGTCAAAAGATTTATAGTTTTGAAGCAATGATTCTGACTTCAAATATCTCTGACAGTCTAAAACCAAGATTGGCTGTAAATAAAAACTAATTATCAAAGTAAAATCTGATTAAATATGATTTATTTAATATTTTGGCTGTAATGATTTTTACTTCAACTGTAAACTGTCAACTATAAACTACCAAAGGTGGTCTAATTATGGACAAGTTAAATATATATTTGATAATTGCTCTATTATTATTTATACTAGGTATAGTTTCATTCATAAATTCTAGTTTTTTTGAAATTAGAGAGATAGAAATTATAGATAATAATTTGTTAACTAGAGAAGAAATAATAGAGGAAGCTGGAATTGATGATACTTCAGCTAATATATTCTATTTAAATTATCAAAAATTAGCCCAAAATTTAACTGACTTGCCGCAAATAAGAGGAGTCAAAATAGATAGAAGATGGCCTAACAAATTAGAGATAAAGATTAATGAGCGAAGGCCTCTGATTACTATTGAAGATGAAACTGAATTTATGATTGCAAAGGATAGGAAAAAATTAGGTTATCATGAGCAGTTAGGAGAAAGACTACCTAAAATTAATTTAGAGGATTATGAGATTGAGGATGAAAGAGTAGAAATAAATGATGAATTTAAAGAAAACTTTACAAATGCCTTAGAGATACTATATAATTTAGATGATATGTTATTAAAAGAAATAACAGAATTTAAATTCGAAGAGGAGATAATTTTAATTTTATCTAATGGGGGTAGAGTCAAATTTGGAAATGACTTTGACCTACAAGAAAGAGCTGAGTCTTTTTCTTTGATTTTTTCTGATTTAGAAGCTAAGAGTTTAAAAATTGAGTATATAGATTTAAGGTATGGGAGAAATATAGCAGTCAAAACAAAATAGATTAAATTTTTAAAAAAATGGAGAATAAAATAAAGGATATTTATTTTTTTTCTTGAAGATATCTAAATGGAGAGCGGAAATATATTTGATTTACAAAATGACTAGGTTATTTATTTTATCATAATAAGTTTTTTTGAAAGGAGGGCATTCAGTGGCGCCAAGAAATATAGTTGCAGGAATAGATATTGGGACTACAAAGGTATGTACTATTATTGCTGAAGTAAGTGATAATGAAATTACTGATATAATTGGTATTGGAACCAGTCCCTCTAAAGGATTACGCAAAGGGATGGTTATTGATATAGATGATACTGTCGGATCGATTGAGTCAGCTATTGCAAAAGCTGAAAGGATGGCTGGAGTCAAATTAGATTCTGTATTTGTAGGTATAGCAGGATCGCATATATCTTCGACTAATAGCCATGGTGTAGTAGCTGTAACAGGAGAAGATAAAGAAATTAGTGAAGATGACATAAATCGAGTAATTGATGCAACTAAGATAATTTCCATTCCTCCTGAAAGGGAGATAATACATGTTTTACCCCGTGAATTTATTGTTGATGGGTGCAAAGAGATTAAGTATCCATTAGGAATGTCTGGGGTTAGATTAGAGGCTGAAACACATATAGTAACCGGCTCAGTAACTTCAATTCAAAATTTAGTAAAAAGTGTAACCAAAGCTGGAGTTGATGTAGATGGAATAGTTTTACAGCCATTAGCTGCTAGTAAGTCGGTGATTTCAGAAAGCGAAAAAGAATTAGGAGTAGTGCTGATAGACATAGGTGGGGGTACAACAGATATTGCTATCTTTAAAGAAGGTAGTATCTGGTATACTGCAATTTTGCCTGTTGGTGGAGATCATGTTACCAGTGATATAGCTGTGGGTATGAGAACACCGATGTCTAATGCTGAAAGAATAAAAATTCAGTATGGATCTGCTAAGTCTAATTCAATTGATGATAATGAAGAGATTGAAATTTTAGATACTAGTGGTAAGAAAAAAAGAAAAATTTCACGTAAGATGTTATGCGAAATTATTGAGCCGCGTGTTGATGAGATCTTTTCTTTGATAGAACAAGAGATTGAAAAAGCTGGATATAAGGGTATGTTGCCTGCTGGTATGGTAGTTACTGGCGGAGGTTCTTTGTTAGAAGAGTTACCTGAATTAGCAACTGAAAAACTTGATTTACCAGTTAGGATTGGAGTTCCGGAAGGAATTGATGGCTTACTTGATTATCTTGATGGATCTATTTATGACTTTGAAGGTGATTATTCAGATTTTCCTCAAGATAATGGTGCTATCTTTTCAACGGGGATTGGTTTAGTCCGTTATGGTGCAGAGAATTCTGATGGTAAAGCACTTAATAAAAAGACAAAAAAAGAAGAGCAATTAATAGAAGATTTATTTGACAAGATAAGAGGATGGTTTAATAATTTCTTCTAGTATATTAATCAGTCATATAAGTGAGGAGGTAGCAGGAATGTTTGAATTTGATTCTGAAATGGGACAGTTTGCTAAAATAAAAGTAGTAGGGGTTGGTGGCGGTGGTAATAATGCTGTCAACAGAATGATAGAGTCTGATTTAAAAGGTGTAGAATTTGTAGCGGTTAATACTGATGGTCAAGCTTTAGTCTCTTCTCGGGCTGAAGTAACGCTACAGATTGGAGAAGAACTAACCGACGGATTAGGTGCAGGTGCTGATCCTTCAATAGGTGAAGAAGCTGCTAAGGAAAGCAGAGAGATGATAGCTGATACCTTAAAAGGTTCAGATATGGTATTTATTACTGCTGGAATGGGTGGTGGGACTGGAACAGGTGCTGCTCCGATTGTAGCAGAGGTTGCCAAAGAGGTAGGAGCTTTGACGGTAGGAGTTGTGACTAAACCTTTTACTGTTGAGGGAAGACAGAGAATGAAAAAGGCTCAATTTGGCATAGAAAATCTAAAAAAAGAAGTAGATACTTTAATAATTATTCCTAATGATAGATTATTAGAAGTTGTAGAAAAGCAGACTTCTTTAATTGAAGCTTTTCAGGCTGCTGATGATGTTTTAAGACAAGGTGTGCAAGGAATTTCAGATTTGATTACTATTCCAGGACTAATAAATCTTGATTTTGCTGATGTAAAGACTATTATGACTGATGCCGGTTCTGCTTTAATGGGAATTGGTAGAGCTAGTGGAGAAAATAGGGCAATTGAAGCAGCTAAAGCTGCTACAGCGTCACCATTGCTAGAAGCCTCAATTGAAGGGGCCAAAGGAGTATTAATTAACATAACTGGTGAATCTAGTTTAGGGATTCATGAAGCCAATGAAGCAACTAAGGTTATTTCAGAAGTAGCTGACTCTGAGGCTAATATTATTCTTGGTGCAGTAATTAATGAAGATTTAGAGGATGATGTCAAAGTAACAGTTATTGCAACAGGATTTGATCAAGAAAAAGCTAAAGAAAAAAGTAGTTCAACTGAAAGTAAACAAGAGAAAAAACAAGAAAAAAAAGATGAATCACCAAAAGAGGAGATGAATATGAAATCCTTTTCTGATGATGATCTCGATATACCAGCTTTTCTAAGAAGAAATAAAGATAATTAATTTTAATCTCGATGCCCACAGGGTATCGAGATTTTTTTATTCGTCAAAAGGAGACATTTACATGGGTATTGAGATTAATTTTGCAGTGGTGTTTGTAGAAGAAACGCGAAAGCAAGAAATTAAATTTTTATGAGTTAAAACGTTATGACTAAAGTATAAAATAGTGGGATTGTAAATTAATAGATATATTGTTGCACTTTAAATCAAATCAAAACCATTATGAAACCACAAATAAACGCGAATCAAACACGAATAAATTCAAAATCAAAGTCAACAGCGGCTTACACAGATTAACGCAGATCAAAAATGATTAACACAAGATTAAAGTCAAAATCTAAAAATCAAATTTAAAATTAAGAACTATAAAATTAATCGCTTTAACAGCAAATTGCAATGTTAAGATAAGAACTCAGTTTTTATTTTCTTATAACAAAATTCAACTAATATCTAGCTCTGATTCTCTAAATCTAAAATTATATGATTTATTTTTTAAATGGTTTTAATTCGTGTTAATTCGAGTTAATTCGTGGTTTCACCAAGCTTTTGAAGTGCAACAATATTTCTAAAATAAGTCATAATCTCATTCTGTAATAAATATAAATTTTATGATAGGTAATGAAATTAGGTGGGTTAATATGCGTTTAGTAGTTTATTTAGATCTGTTAGCTGTGATTAATCTATTGATGAATTATATTTTACTCTGGGCAACAGCAAAATTACTCAATTTAGACTATAGCTATTGGCGTATTTTTCTTGCATCAATTGCTGGTACTATTTATACTGTTTTAGCAATTTTACCGATATTAATTTCTGCTAACAATCTTTTATTTCATTTTTTAGTTTCTATACTTATGTTATTAATTGCTTTTGGCCCACTTAGGCTAGCAAAGTTTTTAAAGGCAGTAGGTTATTTTTATGTAATAACTTTTACTACAGCTGGGGCAGTTTTTGCCTTATATAATTTGACTGGAGGAAGTCCTTTAGATACGTTAGGATCAGTATTTAATATTTCTTTTACTAAAAGCTGGCTGATAGTATTTGCTTTTTTAATTGCTGCTTTAATAGGAAAATTTGGCTGGTTATTAATACAGCATAAGATATCACCTGAGGTATTTTCTTTGCCTACAATTATAAAGTTAAATGATAATCAAATAAAGATTAAATCATTAGTTGATACAGGCAATAACTTAAAAGATCCTTTAACTAAAGTACCAGTTATAGTTGTTGAATTTGCTGCTGTAAAAAAACTATTTTCTAAGCAAGTAAGAAAAATTTTTACTGAGTATGATGATCAACAGAGGTTAATGAATCAGATTATAAAGACTAAATTAGCTACTAGATTTAGATTAGTTCCTTTCAGTTCTTTAGGTGAAGAGAATGGGATGTTAATTGCATTTAGACCGGATATGGTGGTGATAAAAAGCAAGCAAGAGATTTTTATGGTAAAAAAAGTTGTGATTGCTTTAAAAATGGGGGATTTAAATTTAGAAAAGGATTATCAAGGTTTGTTAAATCCGGCTTTATTTTCATTAAAATAGATTTAAAAAAGAGGGGGAGGAATTCTTTTGACTTCGTTGTTTGTCCAAGCAAAAATTAACTTTAGGATTTATTTCACAAAATTTTTACAAAAGCTTGGTCTTAATGAAGACCAGAATGTTTTTTATATCGGTAGTAGTGAAGCTTTACCACCACCTTTATCGAATCAAGAAGAGAAATTTTTGCTTAATAAGTTAGAAGAGGGTGATAAAGCTGTTAGGAGTGTTTTGATTGAAAGGAATCTAAGGCTTGTAGTTTATATAGCAAGGAAGTTTGATAATACAGGGATTGATATAGAAGATTTAGTATCTATTGGTACTATTGGATTGATTAAAGCAGTAAATACTTTTGATGTTAGCAAAAATATTAAATTAGCAACTTATGCTTCGCGTTGTATTGAAAATGAAATTTTAATGTATTTAAGAAAGAACAATAAAAAAAGAAGTGAGATTTCTTTTGATGAACCATTAAATATAGATTGGGATGGTAATGAGCTTAAATTATCAGATGTTTTAGGCACAGATATAGATTTGATTTATAAGTATATAGAAGAAGAAGTTGATAAAGAATTATTATTTGAAGCAATGGAAAATTTAAGTGAGAGAGAATGTAAAATTATGATGTTACGATTTGGATTAGAAGAAGGTAAGGAGGGATTGACGCAGAAAAAAGTTGCTGAGAAATTAGGTATTTCTCAGTCTTATATTTCAAGATTAGAAAAAAGAATAGTTAAAAAAATACAAAAAGAGATTAAAAAAATGAAATAAGATAATAATTCTGGGGGGATATTGATGAAAATTAGAAATTCTAAGTTTCACACAACTACTGAAATATTAAGAGACTTTTTCCAATTAGAGGATAGGTTATTATATCAAATGGATGAGGCGAAAAGGTATGAAAAAATTTATCAGCACTTAGTTAAATTAGGGGCTAAATATTCAGGGGCAACTGAGTTTAAAAATAAACAGTTTCAGCAATTTAAATATCAAGATAGTTTATATTTAATTCCTAATCAGATATTTCAAGAGATGGAAAATAGAATTTTTCAAATTTTAGATAGAAAATCAAGTAAGTCTGAAGATAAAGTAGTCAGTCTATTTAAAAAAGCAAATTAAATAAAAAAAACTGGGCATTGGCCCAGTTTTTTTATTTGGAAAATACTTATTATAAGGCTATAATTTAAGTAAAGAATGTGATAATATAAATATATTGTTGCACAATATATCTATAGTTTATAGTTTACAGTTGACAGTTTACAGTTAAAATCAAAACCATTACAAGCAAAGTCAAGATTTTGTTCGTTGACTAGGTTCTTAAGCTTTTGATCTTAAATGTTTTTGAACTTAACTGTAAACTATAAACTGTCAACTGTCAACTGAAATATAGTTGCACGAAGTGTAACTATATTTCTATATAGTGCAACTATATTTCTAAAACACGGAGGTGAGAAAGTAGCAAATAGATTTTGCTATGTAAATTATGAAAAAGAATAAAGTAATAATTATGGCTGTATTATTCATATTAGTTTTTGGAGTAATAACTGGATGTGAAAATTTAACGGGAGATAATGGAGAATCTGAGGTGACTACTGCTCAGGAACAAGAGTATTTATTAGGAACTTATATTCAGATGCAGATTAGAGCTGTTAACCCCGAAGAAAAAATAGAAGAAGCTTCAGATTTGATTGCTGCAGTTGAAGAGAAGATGAGTTTAAATCTTGCTGATAGTGAAATTAATGAGATTAATAATGCTGCTGGAGAGCAAGCAGTTGCTGTAAGTGATGATACATTTGAGGTAATTGAAAAGGCTGTTGAATATGCAGAGCTTAGTGAAGGAAGGTTTGATCCGACAGTTGGCCCATTAGTTGAGCTTTGGGATATAAGCAGTGGTGGTAGAGAAGTTGAAGAGGGAGAAAGTAAAGTCCCCTCTGAAGCAGAAATTGATGATAAATTAGAACTGATTGGCTATGAGAAAGTAGAATTAAATTCTGACAAGAATGAGATATTTTTAACGCAGGAAGGAATGAAATTTGATGTAGGTGGTATTGCTAAGGGATATGCTGCTGATAAAGTAACTGACTATTTAGAAGAAAGTCAGGCTAAAGGTGGTCATATCAGTCTTGGTGGAGCTGTAGCTGTATTTGGAGATAGAGAGGATGGTTCTCCATGGCGCGTAGGGATTCAAGATCCCCTGTCTAATCGAGGTGATGCTGTAGCTAGAATAGAGTTAACTGATATGGCGGTAGATACTTCAGGAAATTATGAGCGTTATTTTATGGAGGATGGAGTTAGATATCATCATATTTTAAGCACTGAAGATGGTTATCCAGTTGATGCTGGTGTAATCAGTGCTACTATTGTAAGTGAAAGTTCTTTTGAAGCTGATGCTTTATCAACTGTTGTTTTTACTTCTGGTGTTGATGAAGGTTTAAGGTTAATAGAAGATATTTCAGGTTTAGAGACTATGATTATAACAGATGAAAAAGAGGTATATTTAACTGAGGGAATTAAAGATAAGATAGAGATTTTAAATGATGATTATCAGGTGATTGAGAAATAATTATTGCCAAAATTATGTTTGAAACTGGAAGGCAGGTAGTTATAAATGGAGTTACTAGAAAATGAGTTATTTTTTGAAGTGTTAATTACTATTATATCTTTTGTAATTATTTATACTATTGCTTTTTTAACTGTAAAAGTAATTAACAAAAAGGTGGAAAATTATAGATTGCGTCATAAATCAAGACGTTTTACCTATTATTTTGCTACTCTCATTTCGGCTTTAGTAGTGATTATGATTTGGACAGAGCTTACAGATTCAATAGCTACTTACATTGGCTTTTTATCGGCTGGTTTAGCTTTAGCATTAAGAGATGTGCTGATGAATATCGCTGGTTGGATTTTAATTAATATTCGCCATCCCTTTGGTCTAGGGGATCGGGTTGAATGGAGTAATACAAAAGGTGATGTAATAGATATTAGATTGTTTTATACTACATTGTTAGAAATAGGAAATTGGATTGATTGTGACCAGAGTACTGGGCGCTTAGTCCACCTTCCCAATAAGTATATTTTTGAATTTTCTTTATTTAATTATACAAGAGATTTTGAGTATTTATGGAATGAGTTAAAGTTTTTAGTTACTTTTGAAAGTGATTGGAAAGAAGCTAGAGCTGTAATCAATCAAGCAGCTAAGGAAGCATCTGAAGATTTAGAAGAGCATGCTCGAGAACAAATTAAAGAGATGGCAAAGAAATATATGATTAAATATAGTAAGTTTACACCGATAACTTATATTGATGTGGTAGAAAGTGGTGTACAAATAACTTTAAGATATTTAACTTCGGCCCGGAAAAGACGTTTTATCCAGACTTTAATTAGTGAAAAAGTTTTGGAAAAGTTAAGTCAAGAGCCTGATGTAGAATTGTCTTATCCTACTAAAAGGATATTTAGAAGGGATGTAGAAGAGATGAATAAAGAAGAATAATATTTGTTATCCTTTATTAGTTTAATAAATAAAGGAATAACAATTAATTAGTAGAACTCTTATAATTAGTAGAACTCTTATAATTAGTAGAACTCTTATAAAAATAGTTTATCAGTCAAGGGGGGTAAATTTTTGATTTTGGTATTAGGTGGGACTAGAGAGAGTCGGGGGATTATTAAAGAGTTAGCTATTTTAGGAGAAGAGGTTATTGCCTCTGTAGCAACTGATTATGCCTATAATTTAATCAAAGATTTAGATGTACAAACAATCAAAGG
>LFFM01002714.1_pt1 | contig 11510 bp, 10 predicted proteins | sample 643131 | NCBI WGS metagenome assembly LFFM01 (sample SAMN03777445, study PRJNA286221) | soda lake metagenome | biome: soda lake; feature: Kulunda steppe; material: water; isolation source: sample Tc-Br brine of Tanatar trona crystallizer | place: Russia: Kulunda steppe | collected 2011-07
GACACGGAAAAGAGAAAGAGGCCGAAGATGCGCTGCAGGGTGTCGCCGGGGAGCAGCCCCGCGGCCAGTGCCCCGATGATTCCGCCTAGGGCCATGCCGGCGGCAAGGCGAAGGAAGACCGGAAAGTCCACGGCCCCCAGGCGGTAGTGGCTGTAGGCTGAGCTCGCACCGGTGATGAGCACCGTCGCCATCGACGTGCCGATGGCCAGGTGGGTCGCCACCGTCGGCTCAACGCCCTGGACGGCAAAGACGAGCAGCAGGACCGGCACGACCACCAGGCCGCCGCCGACTCCAAAAAGGCCGGCCGTCAGTCCGGCAACGGCACCAGCGAAGAGGTAGATGGTCAGATCAAGCACGCTGGGAGTTTCCGGGGGGCATGGCGCGATTGCAAGGGGCGCCGCTCAAGTTGAAAACTGCCGCAGAAAAAGCCACGGTATCCGCCGTCACCGAATTGGACAGGCCCAGGAGAGAGCCATGGAGCCCAAGACCATCTGCATGATCGGCGGTACCGGGTTCGTCGGGATCCACCTCGCCAACCGGCTCGGTGCCGCCGGATACCGCGTCCGGGTCCTGGTCCGGCGCCGTCAGCTCGGGCGTGATTTGCTGGTCGTGCCCACCCTGCGCCTGATCGAGGCGGATGTGCACGACGAGCGCGAGCTGGTCCGCCACTTCGATGGCTGCCATGCGGTGGTCAATCTCGCCGGGATCCTCAACGAACTCGGCGGGCCCCCGGGCGATGCCTTTCGCCACGTGCATGTGGACCTGCCCCGGCGCATCGTATCGGCCTGTCGGCGCGCCGGCGTGCCCCGGTATCTGCACATGAGCGCCCTCGGCGCCGACCCCGACGGGCCGAGCCTCTACCAACAAACCAAGGGCGAAGGGGAGCGGGCCGTTCTCGAGGCTGACCCCGCCCGGGTTGCGGTGACTGCATTCCGGCCCTCCGTGATCTTTGGTCCCGGCGACAACTTCCTGAATCGATTCGCGACACTGCTCAAGCTGTCGCCCGGGCTCTTCTTCCTGCCGACCCCGGAAGCGCGTTTCCAGCCGGTCTACGTCGGCGACGTGGCGGGGGCCTTCATGCGCGGGCTCGACGATGCCTCCACGCGGGGTCAATCCATCGAGCTCTGCGGCCCTCAGGTCTACACGTTGCGGGATCTGGTGGAATACGTCGCCGAGCTGCGCGGGCTTCGCCGCCGCGTCATCGGTCTTTCGGACCGCATGTCGCAGCTTCAGGGGCGGATTTTCCAGCGCCTTCCGGGCCGGCCCTATACCCTCGATAACTACCGCTCGGCCACGGTTCCAAACTGCTGCAGCGAGGACGGCCTCGCCCGGCTGGGGATCGTGCCCACTCCATTGGAGGCGGTGGCGCCGACCTACCTCGGCTTCGCCGGGCGTCAGGATCACTACCAGGATTCGCGTCGGACTGCGGGTCGGTAACCGTGGAGTGCTATCGCGTCGGCGGCGCGGTGCGTGACGCCCTGCTCGGGCGGCCCGTTACGGAGACCGACTGGGTGGTGGTCGGCGCAACACCGGAGTCCATGGTGGAGGCCGGCTATCGGCCAGTGGGCAAGGAATTCCCGGTCTTCCTCCATCCCGAGACCGGCGAGGAGTACGCACTGGCACGCACGGAGCGCAAGACGGCCAGGGGGTACCACGGCTTCGCGTTCCATGCCGCTCCGGACGTGACCCTCGAGGACGACCTGGCGCGGCGGGATCTGACGATCAACGCCATGGCCGAGGACGCCGCGGGGCGTCTGGTGGATCCCTACGGCGGCTACGCTGATCTCCAGGCGCGCCGGCTCCGCCATGTCACCGAGGCCTTCGCGGAGGATCCGGTCCGGATCCTGCGCCTGGCGCGTTTCGCCGCCCGTTTTGCCGAGGACGGGTTCGAGGTGGCCGAGGAGACCCTAGAGCTCTGCCGCCGCATGGTCGGGGCCGGTGAAGTCGATGCCCTCGTCCCGGAACGGGTCTGGCAAGAGCTCTCGCGGGGTTTGATGGAGCCCGCCCCGCGACGCATGATCGAAGTCCTGCGGGCCTGTGGGGCGCTGGAGCGAGTGCTCCCGGAAGTGGAGGCTCTCTTCGGCGTGCCCCAGAGGCCGGAGTACCACCCGGAAGGCGACGCCGGGACCCATACCCTGATGGTTCTGGACGCGGCAGCGTGGCTCGATGCCCCGCTGGAGGCGCGCTTCGCTGCTCTGGTGCACGATCTTGGCAAGGCCCTGACGCCGGAGCACGATCTGCCCCGCCATCCCGGCCACGAGGCGCGGGGCCTGGAGCCCGTCGAGGCGGTCTGCACCCGCCTGCGCGTCCCCCGTGCCTGTCGGGACATGGCCCGGCTCGTGACCCGCTACCATATGCACGTCCAGCGGCTGGAGCGGCTTCGGCCGCGCACGGTGGTGGACCTTTTCGAGGCGCTGGACCTCTTTCGACGCCCCGAACGACTGGAGCCTTTCCTGGTTGCCTGTGAAGCGGATTTTCGTGGCCGGCACGGCCAGGAGCGTGCAGCCTGGCCGCAGGGTGAGCAGTTCCGTCGGGCACTCGCTGCCGCGGCCGACGTCACCGCCCGCCCGTTCGTGGCACAGGGCCTCCAGGGGCCGGAGGTCGGCCGGGCCGTGCGCGAAGCGCGGTGTCGGGCGGTCGCTACCGCGCTGGGCCGGGGCCGAGGGTCATCGGGCACCCCGGCTGGCGACTAGAGGGTGCCGCGCCGGTCGGCCAGGGCAAAGCCGCTCAGAGGCGCCTCGTAGCCGCGTCCGAGCGCCATGACCTTGAAGCGTTCGCCCATATCGCCGGGATGGGTGAGCCGGTGAACCTGATTGGCCCAGGCGACATGCTCGGCCTCTCCGGCACCGGCCATGGCCGCTTCGGCGCATTCCGCCAGACCGGCACCGATCAGGAACGGCCCCTGTGCCGTGTACCCGAGCACCTCCAGCCCGGCGGCCAGGCCGGCATCGGCGACGGCCGTGAAGTCCACGAAAGCGGTGATATCCTGTAGGCCGGGGTGGAAGAAGGGGTCGTCATGGGCCCGGTGGCGGTAGTGGCAGACGAGGGTGCCGCGGGTACGCTCCGGCAGGTAGTATTCCCGCAGCGGGTAGCCGTAGTCGATCCAGAACATTACGCCGCGATCCAGGGCTGCACTCAGGCCCTCCAGGAACGCCGGCAGGCGTGTGCAGACCTCCGAGGTGTAGCCTTCCGGCAACGGTTCGCCGAGGCGCTGCTCGATCCCCGCCACGGCGGTCTCAAGCTCTGGGGCGGGCGGCATCTCGGTCCACTGGAATTGGTCCGCCGGGGCGCAGACGCCGAGTTCACGGATGCTGCCGTCACGCTTGACGAACCGCCGGACCGGCAGAGCATCGAGGACCTCGTTGGCGATCCATACCGCCGCCGGGGCATCTTCCGGCAGGGCGTCCAGCCACTCCACGCGATCGAGCAGATGCGGGAGTTCCTGGCGGATCAGCGTCTCCTGCTCCTGGCGCAGTGCGGCGCTGACCTCCAGCATGCGCCAGCGCTGCGGAAGGTGGCCGAGGGCCTCGAGTTCCGCCAGGGCCGTCACGGCTAGACGGCCGGTCCCGGGGCCGAGTTCGATGATTTCGCCGCCGCCGAGGGCAGCGAGGCACTCCGCGGCTTGACGGGCCAGGGTGCGGCCGAAAAGCGGGCTGAACTCCGGGGCGGTGGCGAAGTCGCCCCCTGCTCCGAAACGCCGCGCACCGGCGCGATAGTAGCCGAGGCCGGGCTCGTAGAGAGCTCGCTCCATAAAGGCCTCGAAGGGGATTGCGCCCCCGGCCGCGCCGATCGCCTGCTGCAGTAGCGCGACGAGCTGCTGACTGTGTGCCAGGGCGTCGGGGTCAGGCTGCGGGGTAGTCATCGGTTCGCTCATGCGGCAAGTTTCAAGTTGCAATGGCAACCTGACAAGTGGGATTGTGACGGCCTCAATGCACGCAGGAGGCCGCAACGGCTGGGATCAACGGTATGTTCGATATCGCCCTCGTCATCTTTGCTTATCTGGTGGGCTCCGTCTCATCGGCGATCGTGGTCTGCCGCGTGCTCAAGTTGGGAGACCCGCGGCAAGGCGGCTCGGGTAACCCGGGTGCGACCAACGTCCTGCGTCTTGCCGGCAAAGGGCCGGCCGCCATCACCCTGGTCGGTGACTGGGTGAAGGGAACGTTGCCCGTTGCGCTTGCCTGGCTGGTGACGCGGGACCCGGTGGTCGCGGCGGCGTCGGGCCTGGCCGCCTTCTTCGGGCATCTTTTCCCGGTTTTCTTCCGTTTTCAGGGGGGCAAGGGCGTCGCCACCGGCCTGGGGGTGATCCTCGCCTGGTCCCCTATGGCCCTAGCTGCCACCGCCGTGACGTGGCTGGCGATTGCCGGCGCCTTTCGCTACTCCTCGCTGGCCGCCGTGGTCGCCTTCGCCATGGCGCCCATCTACGTGCTCTGGTTGGCGGATTCCCCGGTTCTCACCGCCGCTACGGCGCTGCTGACCGTGGCCATCATCTGGCGTCACCGGGAGAACATCGTGCGCCTCGCTACGGGTGAGGAGAACCAGATCGGTTCCTCCGATTCATGAGCACCACCGTCAGTGACTTCCGGTTGGGCTTGGCTGCGCGCTGCCTGCGCGGCGGGGGTGTTGTTGCCTATCCGACGGAGGCGGTCTGGGGGCTCGGCTGTGACCCGTGGAACGAGGCCGCGGTGGATCGCCTGCTGGAGCTCAAGCGTCGGCGCCGGGCGCAGGGGCTGATCCTCATCGCCGCCACTGCGGAGCAATTGACGCCGCTGCTTGAGCCGTTGCCGGCCGAGCAGGCCGACGCCATCCGCAGTAGCTGGCCTGGCCCGGTGACCTGGGTGCTCCCGGCCGCCCCGCAGGCGCCTGCGTGGGTGACCGGGGGGCGGCGTTCGGTGGCGGTCCGGGTGACAGCTCACCCGGTGGCCGCCGCGCTCTGTAACGCGTGGGGTGGGCCGCTGGTATCGACCAGTGCCAATCGCCGCTGCGGCCGGCCGGCGCGCAGCGCCTCGGCAGTGCGCCGCTGCTTCGGCACGACCATCGATGCGCTGGTGCCGGGCGCGGTCGGAGCGCTGCAGCGGCCCACTCCCATCCGGGACGGGCGGACCGGAGCCTATCTGAGGAGCTGACTGCACCGTGCTGATTCTCGGGGTCGAGACATCCTGTGACGAGACCGCCGCTGCGCTCTACCACGGAGACCGTGGCTTGATCGCCCACGTCATCCACAGCCAGGTGGCGGATCACGCCGCTTATGGCGGTGTGGTGCCGGAATTGGCGTCCCGGGATCACGTCCGCAAGCTTCCGGGGCTGGTTGCGGGCCTGCTCCGGGATGCAGCGCTAACCCCGGCCGATCTCGACGGCGTTGCCTGGACGCGCGGACCGGGGTTGCCCGGGGCGCTGATGGTGGGGGCTGCCTTCGCCCGCAGCTTCGCCTGGGCGAGGGGGCTGCCGGCGCTTGGCGTGCACCATATGGAGGGGCACCTGCTGGCCCCGATGCTGGAGCCGAACCCGCCAGCCACGCCTTTCGTCGCACTATTGGTCTCCGGTGGCCATACAATGCTCGTCCAGGTGGCCGGGGTGGGGCGCTACCGCGTTCTCGGCGAGTCCGTGGATGACGCCGCCGGTGAGGCTTTCGACAAGACCGCCCGGCTTCTGGAGCTCCCATACCCCGGAGGGCCTTCCATCGCCCGGCTTGCTGAGCAGGGTCGCCCCGGGCTGGTTCGGCTGCCGCGGCCGATGACCGACCGTCCGGGGTTGGATTTTAGTTTCAGCGGGCTGAAAACGGCCGTTTTGCAGGCGGTGCGGGAGGCCGGCCCGGATGCTCAGGCGCGGGCAGACATTGCCTGCGGCTTCCAGGAAGCAGTCGTGGATACGCTGGCGATCAAGTGCCGGCGGGCCATCGAGCAGACCGGCGTGCAGCGGCTGGTCGTGTCGGGCGGGGTTGGCGCCAACCAGCGGCTGCGTGCCCGGCTCTCCGAGGAGGGGCAGGCACGGGGCTTCTCGACCCATTACCCGCGCCTGGAGCTGTGTACCGACAACGCGGCCATGATCGCCTACGCCGGCTACCAGCGTCTGCGCCTCGGCGACCGCGACGATCTGGACTTCACGGTGCGTCCGCGCTGGCCGCTGGCCGACCTGGCCGCGCCGGAGGTGGGCCCGGTGGCCTGAGCGTCTTCCAGCGACCGCCTGCTAAGAGGAGGTGGTCGCGCGGCTGCGGGTGCCGCGCCCCTTGGCGGCGCCCCGCCGGCCCTTGCGTGCCGGTGCCTTGGCGATCAGCTCCTGGCACTCCTCGTGGGTGAGCGAGTCCGGCTCCCGGTCCTTGGGGACACGGGCGTTCTTCTCGCCGTTGGTGATGTAGGGGCCGTAGCGCCCGCGCAGGATCTGGATCCCGTCGCCGAAGTCGTGGATGATCCGGTTGGCGTCGGCCTGTTTCTTCTCGCGCACCAGCTCGTGGGCCCGCTCCTTGGTGATGGTGTACGGGTCCTCGTCCTTGGGGATGGAGACGAACTTCTTCCCGAACCGCACGTAGGGGCCGAAGCGGCCAATGTTGACCTGGACGTCCTCCCCTTCCTCGGTCTCGCCCATATCCCGGGGCAGCTTGAAGAGCTCAAGGGCCTCTTCCAGGCTGATTGTGTCGATGCTCTGCCCGGGGCGCAGGCCGGCGAAACGCGGTTTCTCATCGTCGTCGCGGCTGCCGAGCTGGGCGAATGGACCGTAGCGGCCGATGCGCACGGTGACCGGCTTGCCGGTCTTCGGGTCGGTTCCCAGCTCGCGGGCCTGTACCGCCTCCTCCCGGGAGACGTTCTTCTTCTCCTCGACGCGCTCGCGGAAGGGCTCCCAGAACGACTCGAGCACCGGCACCCAGTCCTGCTCCCCGCGGGAGATTGCGTCGAGGTCATCCTCGAGCCGTGCGGTGAAATCGTAATCCACGTAACGATCGAAGTGGTCGGTCAGGAACTTGTTGACGGCCCGGCCGATATCCGTGGGGATGAATCGCTTGCCGTCCATCTCCACGTAGTTGCGGTTCTGCAGGGTGGAGATGATCGAAGCGTAGGTGGAGGGTCGCCCGATGCCGTACTCCTCCAGGGCGCGCACGAGGCTCGCCTCGGTGTAGCGCGGCGGCGGTTCAGTAAAGTGCTGCTCGGGCCGGATCGCGTACAGCGCCACCCGCTGCCCTTCTTCCAACTCGGGCAGGAATTTCTCGCCGGAGTCGTCCTTGCCCTCATCATTGCCTTCACGGTAGACCACCATAAAGCCCGGATCCGCGACGGTGGAACCGGTGGCGCGGAACAGGTGCCGGTCCTGTTCGTCCGCTGCCAGGTCGACGGCCACTGTATGGATGGTGGCGTGCTTCATCTGGGAAGCGACCGCCCGCTTCCAGATCAGGTCGTAGAGCTTCCGCTGCTCCTCGTTGAGGTAGGTGCGAATCTCTTCCGGGTGGCGCGCCGCGGAGGTCGGCCGGATGGCCTCGTGGGCCTCCTGGGCGTTCTTCGAGCGTGTCTTGTAAACCTGGGCCTGCTTGGGCAGCTTGTCCGGGCCGTAGCGCCCCGCGATCACCTCCCGCATCTCTCCGACAGCCTCCTGGGAGAGGCTGACCGAGTCCGTCCGCATGTAGGTGATCAGGCCCACGGCGCTGCCTTCACCGACATCGATCCCTTCGTAGAGCTGCTGCGCGATCCGCATGGTGCGGCTGGCCGTGAAGCCGAGCTTGCGGGAGGCCTCCTGCTGCAGCGTGGAGGTGATAAACGGCGCCGACGGGTTGCGGCGGCGCTGCTTGCGCTCGACGCTGGCCACGCGCAGCTCGCCGATGATCTCCTTGTCACCGTCCTCGGTCGGCCCGGGGACGTGCTCCTTCGCCTGGGTGCGAGCGCTCTCACGCAGTGCGGCATCCACCTGCTGCGCGCGCTCCTGCGAGGTGATCGTAAACTGCTTGACCTTCTCGCCGTCGAACTGGCTGAGCTTGCCGGTGAAGGGTTGCTCGCCCTTGGCGGCGTCGGCCTCGACCGTCCAGTACTCCTGCGGCTCGAACTGTTCGATCTCCCGCTCGCGCTCGCAGATCATGCGCAGAGCCGGGCTCTGTACCCGTCCGGCGGAGAGACCGCTCGTGATCTTGCGCCAGAGCAGCGGCGAGAGGTTGAAGCCGACAAGGTAGTCCAGGGCGCGCCGCGCCTGCTGGGCGTTGACCAGCTCCGCGGAAATATCCCGCGGATGCTCCATCGCCCCCTGAATGGCGGCCTTGGTGATCTCGTGGAAGACTACCCGGTAGACCGGCTTGTCCTCCAGGATGCCCTTCTCGCGGAGCAGCTCCACCAGGTGCCAGGAGATCGCCTCGCCCTCGCGGTCCGGGTCAGTGGCCAGGTAGAGGGCCTCGGCCTTGCGTGCGGCCTTGGCAATCGCATCCACATGCTTCTGGTTCTTGTCGATCGGCGCGTACTTCATGGCGAAGCCGCTGGCCGGATCGACGGCGCCCTCCTTGGGGATAAGATCCCGGACGTGGCCGTAGGAGGCCATGACTTGGTAGTCGTTGCCCAGGTACTTGTTGATTGTGCGCGCCTTGGCTGGCGACTCGACAATGACGAGGCTTTTACCCATGGGGTGTGTCGTTCGCGGATTGCAGGAGGGCGGGTTCCGCACGTCCCGGCGGCTCGCGCAATGGCAGCGGCCGGGACGGCAGGCGGTTTAATGGACCAGGTGCGTGGGGACGTCGAACATGAGGTTCTCCATCCAGTTGTACGCTTCTTCCTCACCCGGTCGGTTGAACAGGACCATAAGGATGACCCACTTGACCGTGTCCAGATCGACCTCGTGGTCCTCGAGGGCCAGGATCCGGTCGAGCACGAGTTCGCGGCTCTCCGGTGTCAGGATCCCGACCTGTTCAAGATAGAGGATGAACCCGCGTGTCTCCGTGTCGAGGCGGGCCAGTTCCGGTTCCCCGAAAAGCCGGATCGACGGCGTCCCGGACGGCGAGAGCGGCAGCACTCGCGAGTCGGCCAGCGCGTCGAGCCACTCGAACGCCTTGCGGATCTCCATCGCACTGAATCCGGCCTCGTGGAGCTCGCTCTCGAGCGAGTCACGGTCGCCGGGCTCTTCCTCGTTGTAGAGGTAGTTCTCGAACAGGTACATCAGGACTTCGAAAACATTCTGTTTCATCTTCAGCCCTCTGGCTTACGCCGCTGGTACCGGCCCCCGGGTACCGCAGCCACTAAGCCTTTTAGCTCCATGTCCAGCAGAATGGATGAAAGCCTATCAAGCGTCAATCCAGACCGTTGCAGGAGGGTGTCGAGGGGAACCGGGTCGTATCCGAGCGCCTTCAGGAGGATCTGCTCGTCGTCATCCGGGCTTGGCGCGGCTGGATCAAGGTTGACAGCTTGCGGTTGCGGGGCGGGTGCTTCAAAGGCGTGTCCGGGTAGCTCTTCCAGGATATCGTGAACGGATTCTACCAGTTTCGCCCCCTGGCGCAGAAGGGCGTGGCAGCCTCGGGCCATCGGGTCGTGGATGGAGCCCGGCACGGCGAGGACTTCCCGGCCCTGCTCGCCGGCCAGGCGCGCCGTGATGAGTGCGCCGCTGCGCGTGCCGGCCTGGACGACGACCACCGCCAGCGACAGGCCGCTGACGATCCGGTTGCGCCGAGGGAAGAGCCCGGCGAGCGGGGGTGTGCCCGGCGGGTTCTCGCCGGCCACCGCGCCGTGCTGAGCCAGGCTCTGCTGCAGCGCTCGGTGGTAGGCCGGATAGGTGCGGTCGGGCCCGGTGGCGATGATGGCGTTGCTGCAGCCTCCGGCGGTGGCCAGGGCTCCGCGGTGGGCAGCTGCGTCGATCCCGGCGGCGAGTCCGCTGGTCACAACCAGCCCGGACTCGGCCAGGGCGCCGGCGAGGTCGTAGGCCAGGTCCTGGCCGGAGGCGCTGGCGTGCCGGCTGCCGACGATGGCGACCTGTGGGTGGCCGAGTGCCTGCGGGCAGCCGGTGACAAAGAGTAGAGGCGGTGGATCGGTCGTTTCCGCCAGCCGCGCGGGGTAGTCCGGAGTGTCGAGACGCAGGAGGTGGCGACCATCGCCGCCGTCGAGCCAGGCTGCATCCGCCTGCGCCTGTCGCCAGTCCGGGCGGGCGATGGCCGTGCGCGTCTCCGCTGGGACGCCGAGACTGCGAAGTGCCGAGTCCGGGGCGCCGAGGACGCCGGCGGGGGAGCCGAAGGCGTCATGCAGGCGCCGCCATAGTGCCGGGCCGACGCCCGGTGTGCGGTGCAGGGCGAGTGCGCAGAGCGTGTCGTCGTCCATGACGGTATGCCTCCCTGGTCCATGGGATGGTGCGCGCGGTCCCGTTCCTTGGGCCGCTAGCCTCGAGTCTCGCGATGGCCGGCTCCCGAGGCAAGGGGCGCGTTCTCTTGGGTGCCGCGGTTGGGTTAGACTGGGCAGTCTGAAACGACCCGCAGAGACTGCAAGCATGGCCCTTTTGGATATCCTCATCTACCCGGACCCGCGTCTGCGTGAGCAGGCTGCGCCGGTGACCCGGGTCGACGACGGCGTCCGCCGCCTCGTCGACGATATGCTCGAGACAATGTACGAAGCGCGCGGTATCGGTCTGGCGGCCACCCAGGTGGGCGTCGCGCAACGGGTTGTCGTCATCGACGTCTCCGAAGAGCGCGATCAGCCTCGCGTGCTCATCAATCCGGAGATTCTTGAGGCCACCGGCGAGGCGAGCGGGGAGGAGGGTTGCCTCTCCATCCCCGGCTACTACGATGACGTGGCGCGTGCCACCCGGGTCCGTTATCAGGCTCTGGATCGCAACGGCGAGGCCTACGAGGAGAGCGCCGAGGGCACCCTGGCGGTCTGTATCCAGCACGAGATCGACCACCTCGACGGGCGCCTGTTCATCGACTACCTCTCGGAACTCAAGCGCAAGCGCGTGCGCAAGCGCATGGAAAAGCGCGAGCGGCAGCTCGGCGCGGCGAGCTGATGGCGGGACGGGTGGTCTTTGCCGGCACCCCGGATTTTGCGGTGCCGGCGCTCGAAACCCTGGTCGCCCGGGGATACCCCCCGGTGGCGGTCTATACCCAGCCCGATCGACCGGCAGGGCGGGGGCGGCGGCTCACGCCGCCGCCGGTCAAGGAGGCGGCCCTCGCCCAGGGCCTGCCGGTTTATCAGCCGGAGCGCCTTGGCGATGAGGAAGCGCAGCGGATCCGGGCCTTCGGCGCCGACCTTCTCATCGTTGTCGCCTACGGCCAGATCCTGCGGCGGAACATCCTGGATGCCCCGCGCTGCGGCTGCGTCAATATCCATGCGTCGCTGCTTCCCCGCTGGCGGGGAGCAGCGCCGATCCAGCGCGCCCTGCTGGCCGGGGATCGTGAGACCGGCGTCACCCTGATGTACATGGAGGAGGGGCTCGACAGCGGGCCGATGATCGCCCGGTGCGCCACGCCGATCAGTGCTGATGAGACCGCGGGCTCGCTCCACGACCGTCTCGCGCGCCTTGGTGCCGATCTCCTCGCGGCGAAGCTCCCCGCACTGCTGGTTGGCGACTGC
>LFFM01002715.1_pt1 | contig 11510 bp, 8 predicted proteins | sample 643131 | NCBI WGS metagenome assembly LFFM01 (sample SAMN03777445, study PRJNA286221) | soda lake metagenome | biome: soda lake; feature: Kulunda steppe; material: water; isolation source: sample Tc-Br brine of Tanatar trona crystallizer | place: Russia: Kulunda steppe | collected 2011-07
ATGTTTTCTATTTCAGTGAAAACCTGATCAGCCAATTTCTGTTTTTCCTTCTGCTGCTTTTCTTTTTTGAGTTCCTGTTCTACTATTATCCCTGCCATCTTTTGTAATGGTTTTACCTCTTCTGGATCTCCAGTAATTCCAATACAGGCAACACGGTTGCCATTATAAGTAATTGGACCAGTGTAACCTGGCAGAGCACCTTCCATCTTTTTGGCATCTTCAGTAGATAATGCTGCTTCATCCCATTTACCAGTCAGGACATTTTTAGCCCCTTCATGGATATCTCCTAATCTATTGGGTTGAGTAGTTGCAATAATCTCGCCACCATTACCCATGAATTGCACATTATTTCCGGTGACCTCATTTAATATACCTACTATTCTTTCAGCCAGTTCTTTAGAGACATTATGTTCCCAGCTCATAAGATACCTTCCTCTCTTAAAACAAATATAAAATTATCCTATTAAACTATAATTCTTGGTTAAAGCAATAATTCCTTTTTTTAGAATAAAAATAATAAAGTTGTTTCCGGCTAAATTCCTTGTTATGCTGGCATTAATAGGTATATTTTCTTATGACTATTCCATTATAGATTACTTGTATAAATAAAGTCAAATCGACCAGAAAAAGAGTAAAAATGTTATTGTGATTGATATATCAATCTGTAAGCCTATTTGGCTACTTTTTTCGACAAATTAAAAAACTTATTTTTTTATAAAAATATTTAAATTTAGCTCTTATTTTTCATTTTGCTATTGACTTATTTTGGATTTGTGATAATATGTTCTTGATATACCTGTTTTTTTCATATTTTATATCTCCATATAAAAATCCCCGAGATAATAATAGGTTATTGGGGCCTATATTTTCGGGGATTTTTGCGTTTATTATTATAAAATTCTCTACTCAGTACTTCTCACTTTACTTAAAACTTAAAATGCTCCTTATTCTTTCAATTTGCTAAAACCATATTGATAGTTAATTCTGAAAACTATACTGAGAAATTTAAAAAATATAGCGGTTATTATTTGAATAATTTGATACCGCATATATCGAACTATATTGCCTTTTATTTTAATTTTAAAGTCAATCAATAGCAGACTACCACAAATTTATATCAAGGGCAATTAAGCTATAATTTGATTATATTTTTGAAGAATCCAGCTTTGAGTTGAGAGTATAATTAATATTAGGTTCTGAGGTAAATAAACTGGCAAATGAAATATTTAATCTACGCAAAAATTTTATGCAAAAATCCTCTGAAAAAAGTTTATCACTAGCTTTTCTCAGGGGATTTTTACTTTGTGAAATTTGTTAAAAGATACTACAAGGTAACCGTCGGGCAAGGAGGAGGTCAATAATAAAATAATCTCCCCAATGAATTATTAGTCCATAGAGGGAGATTATTTAAAATAGGGAGATTATTTAAAACTATATTTTTATTTAATTAGTTGTCGATACCATTTAGCGCTATCTTTTAAAATTCTCTTTTTTGTTTCAAAATCAACATATATTAATCCAAAGCGGCGAGTATAGCCCCAGGCCCATTCAAAATTATCCAATAATGACCAGGCATAATATCCTGCTACTGGTACTCCACTTTTTATTGCCCGCTCAACTGCTTTCAGATGGCTGGCATAGTAATCTATTCTATCTTTATCATTAACTCTACCATATTCATCAACTTTATCATCACTGGCACGACCATTTTCGGTAATATATATGGGCTTATCAGTATATTCTTCTTTAAGATTGATTAGAAGATTATAGAGACCATCTGGATAAACTTCCCAGCCCATTTCTGTATGTGGATTACCTATCATTTTAACATGCTTATAATCAAAGATATTATTAGATTTATCTGCTTCTATGACGTGCCTGGTATAATAATTTATACCGAGAAAATCTATTTCCTGATTGATAATCTCCATATCCCCTTCATCAATAAACTCCAAATTAAAATTATCTTTAAATTTATTCATAAGTTTATCAGGGTATTTTGCTTTAAATATAGGATCAAGGAACCAGCGATTAGAAAATTCCTCTTCTAATTCGGCTGCTTCAATATCGCTTTTAGATTGGCTTACTGGATTTATTTCATGTAAGTCTAGAGTAATGCCGATTTCACCATCGAGGTCCATTTCTCTATATTTTTTAACTACTTTGCCATGGGAGAGCATTATATTATGAGCAACCTGAATTGCAGCAGACAGATCATTTTTCCCAGGAGCATGTTCTCCAAAATAATTTCCTAAAAAGGAGGCTACCCAGGGCTCATTATGAGTTATCCAGCTCTTTACCTTATCCCCTAATTCATAAAAGAGTAGTTCAGCATATTCCACGAAATAATCAGTTGTTTTTCGATTTTCCCAGCCACCCTCTTCCTGGATAGCCTGGGGAAGATCCCAGTGATATAATGTGATTGCAGGTTCTATCCCTGCTTTTAATAGTTCATCTACCAGTTCTTTATAAAAATCAAGTCCAGCCTGATTAACTTTACCATGGCCTTCCGGAAAGATTCTTGGCCATGAAATAGAAAATCTATATGAATCTAAATTTAATTCTTTCATTAATGCAATATCTTCTTTAAAGCGGTTATAATGGTCGCAGGCCTGATCACCTGTATCTCCATTTAAGACATTGCCTTCCTGATGAGAAAAACGGTCCCAGATGGATTCTCCTTTGCCATCTTTATCCCAGGCACCTTCTATCTGATAAGAAGAAGTTGCTGCACCAAAGATAAAAACATCAGGAAAATTATATTCTGTCATAAAATTTCATCCTTTCTAATTTACCAGAGATGATGAACGCTATCTCTGATATATTCATCATATATCCTGTCAACTTCGTCCATTACTTCATCTGAAAGATCTTCAGCCTCTGATGCTGCTATATTATCTTCTACCTGCCAGGGCTTTTTACCTCCTGGAATAACACAGCTAACTGCATCATTCATTAATATCCATTTTAGGGCAAATTGAGCCATGGTCAGGCCTTCTGGCTTTATCTTTCTCAACTCCTCAACAGCTTTTAATCCTTGCTTAAAGTCAACACCAGCAAAGGTTTCACCTTTATCAAAAGCCTCTCCATCTCTATTAAAGTTCCTGTGATCATCTTCAGCAAAAGTAGAATCTTTATCAAACTTACCGGTCAAAAGCCCGCTGGCAAGCGGCACTCTGCAGATAATACCAACATTTTTCTCTTTTGCCTTATCAAAAAGTTCATCAGCCGGTTTATGTCGGAACATATTATAAATTATCTGTATAGTTGCCAAATTATCATATTCTAAGGCTTTTAGAGCCTGAGAAACTTTTTCAACACTGACACCATAGTTGGCTATCATTCCATCAACCACCATCTCATCTAAGGCCTCAAAAACTTCTTTATCATTAAATACTTCATCTGGAGGGCAGTGAAGTTGTAAGAGATCAATTTTATCCAACTGCAAATTTTTCAGGCTCCTCTTTACAAACCTGCGCAGATTTTCTCTATTATAACCCTTAGCAACATGAGGATCTAAACGCCTTCCAGCTTTTGTAGCAATATAAATTTCTTGATCAGTTTTTTGATTCATCTCACCAATCAACTTTTCACTATGGCCGTCTCCATAGACATCAGCAGTATCAAAAAAGTTAATTCCATTATCAAGAGCTGTCTGTAAAGCTTCCTTACTCCGTTCGTCATCAACAGGACCCCAGGAACCGCCAATAGCCCATCCACCATAAGAAACTTCAGATACTTTAAACCCGGTTTTACCAAGCTTTCTATATTTCATAATTTATCACTCCCGGTTGCTATATTTAATAACTAAATTTTTCCTAACCTTCTCCAAAGAGTACATAATGATTTTCCTCGACAGCATGAAACTCGTCTTTATCATTCTTCTGATAAAATTCTTCTACAAGATCATTAATCTGCTCTGGTAGAAATTCTTCTTTTCTATCCCATTTTTCTTTTGGATGATGAACTATCGATCTTTTTAAAGTTTTCAGCCATGCTTTTCCTCCTAATTTAGATTGATTTTAAATTTTTGATTTCATTAATCCCTAATCCTAATTCATTAAAAGATCAGGAATTATCAATTTCTTTAATAACCCGGGCTGGATTACCACCTGCAAAGACATTAGCCGGGATATCTTTGGTGACGACTGCTCCGGCACCGATTACTGCATTATCGCCAATTTTTACTCCTGGCTGAATTACAACACCGCCTCCTATCCAGACATTATCACCAATCTCAATTGGAAAGCCTAATTCACGGCCTGAATTTCTTGCTTCTGCTTCTAAAGGGTGAGTGGCAGTATAGATCTGAACAGCAGGTCCAAGCATTACATTATCTCCTATGGTTATGGTATTTACATCTAAAAATACACAGTTATGGTTGGCATAAAAATTTTCTCCTAATTTGATATTATAACCATAATCACAGTAAAAATCAGGTTCAATATATGGAGCCTGCTCAGTCTGGAATAATTCCTGAAGAATAGCTTTTTTCTTATCTTTTAATTCTGGATTTAAATTATTATACTGGTGGCATAAGTTTTTGGCCCTTGACCTATCTTCTACTAATTCATCATCTTCAGATAAATAGAGTTCTCCTGCTAACATTTTTTCTTTTTCTGTTTTCATTATAAAAGCACCTCAAATTATATATGTTATATTAAGCTATAGATATAATTAAATACTATATTGAAAACTCCTGCAATTCCAGCAAAAATTAAAACCACCAAACTGGTGGCTATAAAATGCTTTATATGATATAATTTTGTTTCAATCAGATATCATTTCTACGAATTTTTCTGCTAGATTAGGGTCAAACTGACTACCAGCACAATCTCTGATTTCTTTTAAGGCTTCTTCTTTACTCAATGGATCTTTATAGGGTCTACCAGCAGTCATAACATCATAGGCATCTACGATAGATAAAATTCGAGCCAAATAAGGGATTTCTTCCCCTTCCAGTCCATTGGGGTAACCATCACCATCCCATCTTTCATGATGGGAGCGTATTTCCTCACTTAAGTGAGAAAAATCTTCTGAAGAAGATGCTATATAAGCTCCAGTTTCAGGATGTTTTTTAATCAACTCCCATTCAGACTCTTCTAATTTTCCTGCTTTTTTTAATATTTCTGCCGGTATTTTGGTTTTACCGATATCATGCAAATTGGCCAATAAGGATAATCGATCTAAATCTGATACTGATAACCCAACTTTTTCTCCTAATTTGATAGCCAATTCTTTCAGGCGTCTAACATGGTCTTCAGTTTCATGGCTCTTTGCCCCTAAAGCAGACAGTAGAGCCTGGAGGATATTACTTTTAGCACTTTTACTTTCAACTCTTTTATTGTCATACATTTTATCTTCAGCTTCTGCAAGCAACGCTTGAATGTCTTTGTCCATGGTTTTTTTAACAGCAAAGCCTAAAGCTATTGAAATAGGTAAATCTTTAACCCCTAAAGTTGCTTCTCTGAAATTATCTTTAATTCTTTTATAAATTTTGTTCACTATTTTTTCATCAATTCCAGGTAAAAGTACAACAAATTCATCTCCACCCCAGCGGGATATTAAATCCTCCTCACGGCAGGATTCTTCAAGCAATTTAGCAGCCCTGATTAATAATTTATCACCCATTTCATGACCATAGGTATCATTAACCATCTTAAGGCCATTTACATCAGCCATGATTAAACTTAAGGGAAGTTGTCTTTTAACATTATATCTGCTCATTTCCTCTTCAATAAACTTTCTATTGTAAAGACCGGTCAGACTATCCCGGGCAGAAATATGCTCGCTTATATCCATTATAATTAGCAAATCAAGTTCTTTATCAATAAATTTCACCGGTGAAAGTGTAGCCTTAATCCACCTGTCTTTGCTAAGGTTTTGGAGCTTGAAGTTAGGATCATTTTTGCCATGATAATCAAAACTTTTTTCTAAAAAATTAATTATTTTCTCATTAACAAATATATCTAAAATGTTTTTCTCTAAAACATCATTTTTATTTTTTTCTAAGATGCTTAAAAATGTAGAATTGACATAGTTGATTTTATTATCATTTAAAATACAGACTCCTATAGGTGTATCCTGAGAGAGTGATCTATAAATTTTTTCAGATAAATTTAAAGTTATCCCACTAATTTTCAGCAGTTTCTCTATTGTAAATCTTATATATTCCTTCCTGGAAGGCACCTCAATAACTTCATCAATAAGGGAAAGAACTTTTTCGCCTAACTGTTTAATTGTTTTATTTGTTATTAAAACAACTGGAAGATTTATCTTTGGTATTTCCTCTTTTTTTACTAACTCTATAAATTTTCTCTTGTGTTTAATCAAAGCCTCTTCATCTACAACTATAAGATCAAAAAGTTCTTCAGGAAAATCATTTACTTTACTTTCAAGAATTTGATAATCTCCCTGTAAAATTTTCTGAAGTATTTTTTTATTCTCTTCATGCTCCATAAGCACAAGTATTTTAGCTTTATCATCTAAATTGATTTTATTTTTTCGTTCTATATTTTTAGGCATTAACATCACTCCATTTTGAGTTATTATATTTAATTAATCAATTCCGGGTTACCAGAGAGTATCCCTCTTAATCCCTCTAATGGTTCTCCTACTTTAATGCCAGAACCTGTAATTTCAAATTGTCTTAATCTATTTTCAAAATCACTCATTCTCTTTTTTAGAATACCGATTGCTTTTTGCAACTCTCCATTCAGTTCCAGATGTCTTAAAAATATTATATTATCACTTAAATAGCTTGATTTATTATCAGTAACTCGAAAATCTCCGGTTATATCTTTAACCTCATTAATTAATATTACACTAATATTATAGCTTTTTAGATACTGTAATAAATTGTAAAGTAACTTATTTGTATTGCTAAATTTTTCGTCTTCCAGCAACATATAAAAACCAGTAATACTATCCAGCATTAATAGTGAAATATCATTTTCTTCTATATCTCTTCTAACTAATTGAAGAAACTCATTTAAAGTATAGTTAATCGGATTAATTTCTTTAATAAATAATTCTTTCTTATCAACCATATCTTTAACAGGAATATTTATATTAGACAATCTCTCTTTTAAAGATTCTTCCGGTTCTTCAAATGTATATAAAATTGATTGACCTGTTTGACTATTATTAGTTATAAACTGGGCGCCTAGAGTTGTTTTACCTGCTCCAGTTGGACCTGTAATAATTGTAGAAGTTCCTCTTTCCAGGCCTCCGAAGAGCATTTTATCTATTTCTGGTATTCCTGAAGAAAGTTTTTCCTGGGAAACTCTCTTCTTAATATAATTTCCTTCTAAATTAGTAAAAACTTCTATACCTTTATCGGTGAATTTCATTGAATGTTTGCCTTTTTTAATAGAAGTACCTCGCATTTTACTTACAGAAATGGTATGGAGCGAAGATTCTTCTAATTTTAAATTTATTACTCCATCTACCAGGAACTGTAGATCATCATCAGGATTACTGTCACTGGCTTCTGAAGTTAAGACCATAGTTGAATTAAATTTCATAGTAAACTGCATTAGAGAAAGAAATTGTTTGCGAAATTTAAATTTATCTGTGGCCAGATATTTTAGCTGAGTAATCCCATCAAAAAATATCCGATCAGGCTCTATTTTTTCGATTGCTCTACTGATCTTTTCTAAAAGTGGTTTTTGTTCTACTTGATCCGAAGCCAGTATATCATAATCTTTGCCTTCTTGAAAAAAGTCTGCATCTGGATTTAAGTCTAAAAAATTAACTTTATCTAAATCAAAACCAAAGTTCTCTGCATTCTGCTTTATTTTTTCTGCTGGTTCAATAAAAGTTACAAATAAAACATCTTCATCGTTTTTAATACCTTCCAGCAAGAAATGTAAACCCAAAGTGGTTTTACCGGTACCGGGACCACCTCTGATAAGATAAACACGATTTGATATTAAACCGCCATTGAGAATTTCATCCATACCAGAAATCCCCATAGAATTACGATTATTACTAGTCATTAGTTTTCCCCCTAAATATTTCTTCTGCGAATATTACTAAGCAAATCTGCTCTATGGATTAAGATAACTTAATTCTAATTATTATAATTTTTAGAATACATTCTATGTTAATTAATAATAACATGTTTTTTTAATTTTAACAAATAATACAAAAGTTTGTAATTGCTGAGCCCTCACTAATTTAGGAAGGTGAAATTAGTGAGGGCTTGATAAATATATTTAATTTAAAAATCAATTTCAACTGACGCTCGCTGGGTATGTCTCTGCATAAAGCTATCGTCATCACTATGGAAAGCTACTATCACTTCATAGGTTTCGCCTGGTTCTATAGCATATCTTGAATCTCCATCCAGAGGTATAATAAATTCTGCAATTGAGCTATCTTCTTCTCGCTCTCCTGTGCTTTCTGTTATATAGATTTCATCAATCTGTTCATGGCTAGTAGGAGAAGTTCCAATATGCTCTTCTAGCTGAAAGTTATCATCCCCATCAAAACCAGCAATAATAATTTTTGCCTCATTCATCCTGGTTGTAGCATCAAAACCGACTGATAGCCAGCCGCTACCAGGGCTTTCTAACATCATATGGAGTGCATCTTCGTCTTCATTGAATTCCCAGTAAATATCAAGACCGATATCTGAACTATATAGGTTGGTATAGGTGAGATCATCTGTGAGTAAGCTTTCCTGAGCTACTTCTGCTTCTTCATCAGCAACATCATCATTATTAGCATCGTTATTGTTACAGCCTGCGATAATCAACGGCACCAGTATCAGGACACAAACTAGACCAAATAACTTTTTTCTTTTAAAGATTTTAGACATTCAACCACTCCTTTCGAATATTTGATTATTCTTCTAATATTATAATTCAACTGGAAGCATTAGAATTCCTGCATTAAATTAAATTATTATGCTATTAAAATACCATCAGCATAAAAATAAGTTATTACATTTATTTTATGGCAGGGCTATGACATACATCATATAAGTTAAAAACATTATAAAGATTATGTTATATAAAAAACCATTAACTGAACCTATGGCAAAACTAATTATTTTGATTTCATAATATAAGACTTAATCAACGATGGCTAGCTGGTCTTTCCCATTGTTTTTAGCCTGGTAGAGGGCTTTATCGCTCCGTTCTAAGAAACTATCACTATCATCATAATTTTCTAATTCTGTCAAACCGATACTGGCTGTTATAATTTTGTTTAAACCTTTAATTTTAATTTTTTTGAGATTATGATTTAATCTTCTAGCAAGAATTGTAGCCTTTTCCAAATCTGTACCGATAAGTAAGACCGCAAATTCATCGCCACCTATCCTGGCTGCCATATCTTCATTTCTAATTTCATTTTTTAGTAAATTTCCGACTGCCTCTAATACTCTATCTCCGGTACTATGGCCCAATTTATCGTTAATCAGTTTAAAATTATCGAGATCGATGGAAATCAGGGTTAAAGGTTTAGTCTGCCTTTTGGAGTATGAAATCATTTTATTTAAATATTCTAGAAAATGTCTTCTACTTGAAACGCCTGTTAAATCATCTATTTTAACTAATTCCTGTAATCTATCATGCATGACCCTGATATCTTTATTTTGTTTTATATAATTTAATATATAATAAATTATCGGGACTACCAGAGGAAGATAGGCTAATAGAATTAATGATCTATTTTGAATATTGGTAACAAGATCGACAGAATAATGGAGATAAAGAATCCCAGGTATCATAATTGTCGAAACTGATATAAAAGGAATAGATACTGAAAAGAATACAGTTTTCAGACTAAAACTTTTAAAATAGTAATTATAGAGATACCCTGCCAAAAACCCACGAAAAATACTTGCTAGATGAATTGCCAGATTAAAATCTAGATGGCTCTGCCATAAATTAAAAGAAAATAAATCGATTAAACCACCAGCTAAAGCTCCCCAGAAAGGACCAAAGAATATCCCTGTAAATATAATAATTGTCGGCCTTAAATTAAACCGAATAGCGCTGTCATAATTATAAATATCAATATTAATTGAGTTAGCCGGATTATCCAGGAAGACTGTGATTGCAATTATTATTGCTACTATTATAAATACCTTTTTAGTAGATAAATTAGCTGGTCTGACATCGGTATTTTTAGTTTCTGCCTGGAGTAAGTTTTTAATTATACTCATTTTGCCAGCCCTCTCATAACAATTTTATATTTAGTGGTTATAAAGTACTATTCTCTCTTTAATCTGTTTCTCCTGCTTGATTTAATGTAATTTTAAATATTAGATGTTAATAGGCCTTTGAGCTATACCCAAAGGCCTTTAATATTAAATGTTTTCTTTTCTTACTGATAAATACTGCCTGAAGTTAATGATCGCTAGAAAGCCTGTAAGGACTGGAGTAATCCAACCAAGTGCTAGAAATGTATCTACACTAAGCATCATTGCTATTATAACAACTGTTGAACCAATTTTAGCGATCGACATTATTGCACTCATAGTTTTGACCTGCTCTTCTGTTCCTTCCCTTGATAACCAGCAACCTATAGCCAGAGCTAATGCCATAACACCAATACTTCTAAAAAGAAATAGTTCTATTGTCGTTGCTTCTACAGTAGAGATCAAATTAACTAATACTGACGGAATCAACATAAACCCCAACCCAAAATAGATACCCTCAACTAAAGCCGTAATGGTCAAAGTCTGTCTTGCTCCAAGCACTTCCTCAGCTGATCCACGACTTATTGTTTTTCCAGCCATTATTATCCCCCCTTTTCATTTTATTTTTAAATTAGGAGAAAAAATTTAATAATAGCTGAATTACCAGGGTATATAATTTTATTCTTTTTATATTATAATTATACTACTAATTTATTTTATTGTACAGATAATTATGATTATTTTGTTTTTATATTGACACTACTTTAATTTTGCCAGCTCTTTTAAAACTTTCAATAACATAAAACGAACTCCTTTGCTTTCATAGGAAGCATCATTGAAATTACCGATAACATAGCTATCAGTTAATGGATGGTAAAACATAAAAGCTCCAGTCACTCCAACTACTCCCCAGCAGTTGAGTTTTTTCGGCATTAAAATTGGGACTGTTTTAACTTTCCAGATTCCATATCCGTAATCTATACCTATACCAAATTTCGAGGTGTTTTCTTGCATTATTTGCAGAGTATCAGCATTTATTAACTGATTGTTGACCAGGGCCTTCATAAATTTCAGCAGGTCTTCCATAGTTGCTACTACTCCTCCACCCGCATAGTCAATCTGGCTGTAATTTTTAAATTCATTAACTTTTATTTCATCTTTATAAAAATTAGCCATTGGATATTCTGGCTCTTTAGCTGGCTTAGAATAGCCTAGCATATAAGAGTTTTCCATCTCAAGAGGTTCAAAAAAATAATTATTTAATGCTTCAGCAAATGATTCGCCGGTAATCTCTTCAATGATTAATCCAAGAAAATAGTAATTTGTATCTGTATACTCAAATTTTTTACCTGGTTCG
>LFFM01002716.1_pt1 | contig 11509 bp, 15 predicted proteins | sample 643131 | NCBI WGS metagenome assembly LFFM01 (sample SAMN03777445, study PRJNA286221) | soda lake metagenome | biome: soda lake; feature: Kulunda steppe; material: water; isolation source: sample Tc-Br brine of Tanatar trona crystallizer | place: Russia: Kulunda steppe | collected 2011-07
GACGTACAGGACTACAAAGTAAACACCAGCGATGCCGAGAAAGCTGTCATAAAGCGTACAATGCTGGCAATCGCACAGATCGAAGTCCAGGTCAAAACGTTCTGGTCGGACATCTACAAGCAGATGCCGAAGCCGGAGATTGGCAGTGTCGGCATGACGTTTGCGGAGAGCGAGGTGCGCCACATGGACGCTTACAGCCACCTGCTCGACACCCTCGGCATCACGGAAGACTTCGAACAAGTCACCGAGGAGCCGGCAATCAAACAACGTATCGACTACCTCGACACGTACCTGGATCGGGGCGAGACGGACGACCCGCAGGAGTACATCATGAACATCCTGCTGTTCAGTGTTCTGGTTGAACACGTTTCGCTGTTCAGCCAGTTCCTGATCATGTCCAGTTTCGACAAGCACGAAAAGAAGTTCAAGGGAATCGCCAACGCAGTCGAGGCCACCAGCAAGGAAGAGCAGATCCACGGCCTGTTTGGAATCGAGCTGGTTGAGGTGATTCGAGAGGAGAACCCGGAACTGTTCACCGAGGAGTTCGAGGCAGAGATCGAAGAGGCATGTCAACAGGCACACGATGCCGAGATGGAAATTCTCGACTGGATCTTCGAAGAAGGAGAGCTCGACTTCCTGCCACGAGCTCACGTAGACGAGTATCTGCGTGATCGGTTCAATCAGGCACTGGAGAACGTCGATGTCGAACCGATCTTCGAGACGGACGAGGACATCCTCGACGAGACTCGGTGGTTCGATGAGGACATCATGATGACCAAAGACAACGACTTCTTCTCGAAACGATCGACCACGTACAACAAACACACGCAGAGCGTCACCGCGGAGGACATGTTCTAAAATGTCACAGACAACAAAGAAACCGACGATCGAACAGCACAACGAACCGTTCTACTGGCTCAACCAGAACAGCAGAGACTTCCTGAGAGAAGGCTATCTGCTCGACGGCGTCGAACCCGAAGAGCGCGTCCGGCAGATCGCAGAACGTGCCGAAGAAATCCTGGGAGAAGATGGCTTCGCTGACCGATTCTACGAGTACATGAGTCGCGGCTACTACTCGCTCGCCAGTCCCGTGTGGGCGAACTTCGGCCTCGACCGCGGATTGCCGATCAGCTGCTTCGGCAGCTACATGGAGGACACGATGGAAAGCATCCTCTACACGCAGGCCGAAGTCGGTGAGATGACCAAGCTCGGCGGCGGTACCAGCGGCTACTTCGGTGATCTGCGTCCTCGTGGCAGCCCGATCACGAACAACGGCAAGAGCAACGGCAGCTACAGCTTCACCCAACTGTTCGACACGATCATCAACGTCGTCAGCCAGGGTGAGACGCGACGCGGCCAGTTCGCCGGCTACATCGACGTCGAGCACGACGACCTCGACGAGTGGCTCAACATCAAACAGGAGGGCGACCCCGTACAGGACATCTACTACGGTGTGATCATCGGCGATGACTGGTTCGAGTCGATGCTCGACGGCGACCAGGACAAACGCGATACGTGGGCGAAGATCATCGAGACTCGCATCAACATCGGCGTCCCGTACATCATATTCAGAGGCAACATGAACAGCGGGAAGCCCCAGGTGTACAAAGACAAGGGCTACGAGATCAACGCCAGCAACCTCTGTACGGAGATCGCGCTGCCGGCCACAACCGACGAAAGCTTCGTCTGCTGTCTGTCGTCGATGAACGCGCTGCACTTCGACGAGTGGAAAGAGACTGACGCGGTCGAGACGCTGACCCGGTTCCTGGATGCGGTGATGGAAGAGTTCATCCAGAAAGCCGACGGCGTCCAGTTCATGGACCGACCAGTCCGCTTCGCCAAGCGACACCGAGCGATCGGTATCGGTGTGCTCGGCTGGCATAGCTACCTCCAGAAGAACATGATCCCGTTCGACAGCATGGAGGCCATGCAGAAGAACGAGCAGGTGTTCAGCACGATCAAAGAGCGCAGCTACGAGGAGAGCGAACGGCTCGCCGATGAGTTCGGTGAGCCGGAAGTGATGGAAGGCTACGGACGACGTAACGCGACGACGATGGCGGTCGCACCGACCAAGTCAAGCAGTATCATCCTCGGTCAGGTGAGCCCGAGTGTCGAGCCGCTCAAGTCCAACTACTTCGTCCGTGACGGCGCGAAGCTCAAGTCCACGCAGAAGAACCGCTTCCTCCAGCAGCTGTTGGCAGGGCGCGATCAGGATACCCGTGAGGTCTGGGACAGTATCGCGGCGCAGGACGGGAGCGTGCAACATCTCGACTGTCTCAGCGACGAGGAGAAAGAGGTGTTCAAGACGTTCTCCGAGATCCCACAGATGGCGATCATCAACCAGGCGGGTCAGCGGCAGAAACACATCGATCAGGCGCAAAGCATCAACGTCTCGATCGATCCTGGCGAGGTGGATGTCAAGCAGATCAACCAGCTCTACATCAGTGCGTGGGAGAAAGGCGTGAAGAGTCTGTACTACCAGCACAGCGTCAATGCAGCCCAGAAGTTCAGCCAGGACATTCTGGAGTGCAAAGCCTGCGAAGGGTAACGGTGTTCTGACGGATCGCTTTTCTTTGACCGTTGATCAGCGAATGTTAGCAGATACTGACCAGTCAAAAACCTGTTTATATTGGTAATAGCCAACGTAGTTGTATGAGCGAAGACCGGCCGTGGTTCGACACGGACCGAAAACAACAGTCACTGTCGTTGGATAAACGTGCAGAAAAGTTCTACAAGGAGTTCTGGAACGTCCAGCAGCTCAGAAGCTTGGAATCTGGCAAGTTGGAATATGCACGCGATGATGACGAGAAGAGCACGATCGAACTGTTCGACTGTGCCGGTATCGATCTATTACTGTATGCTGACAAACGATACATCACGGTCGCTCAGCGGTGGCGTCCAAACTCGGGCCGATACAACGTGGATTTCAGTGTTCGGCTGGAGAACGGATCAACCGAGTCAGCAGAGTTCGTCAAGCACCTGGAATCATATCGTAGACACGGACTGCTACCGTCAGTGTACTCGTTCGGAATCCACAACGGTGACACGTTCGACGAGTTCTACCTGATCGACGCACGAGCTGTGCTTCGAGCCTACGATGAAGGCGATCTCGAAGTCGAGTCACACGGGAAGAAGTATGACGGGACGATGGCGGGCTACATCAAGATCGAGGATCTCGAAGAGCAGGGTTGCATCCTACAGGCATGGCCTGAAGGGTGGGTGGAACAATGAACGGACATCTGGATTCGGTAGACGATTTCATTCCGTACTGCTACCGATCACGGATCACGAACATGGTAGATGCGGACACGTTCGACGTTGAAGTCGATCTGGGATTCAACATCGCGCACGAGTTCCGCGTCAGGCCCTTGGACATAGACGCAGCAGAGATCCACTTCGTTCGACACGACAGCGAAGAGTACGCGATGGGAATAGAGCAGACTGAATGGGTGAGAGAATGGTTCCTCGAAGGTGAGGAAAACTGGACTGAGGACGACTGGCCGTTCGTTCTGGATACTGAACGTGACAATACTGGCAAGTACGGACGCTACTTGGCCTACGTCTACCGTCGATCAGATGGAGAAGAGTTGACTGTGGCGTTTCTCGACCACTACGGGGAAGAGTTCGAATACTGAACGTACTCATCGCTCTTCGTCAGTTTCCATGCAATGTCGATTACCTCATTGGCGAGATCTTCGACTGTACGGTTGTTATTGATTATCGCGTCGGCACAGACCTGAAACTCGACCAGACCGGCTGCTCGCTCTCGTTCTTCCCGTTTCTTTAGTTCTTCGGCGCTCCCACCCCTACCCTCGCGTCCTGAAAACCACCGTACACGGTCTTCCCATGGGGCGAAAAAGTGCAGAATGATAGTTTTGGTGTCCAGCTCCTGTTCGAGGTAGTCGATCTCACTCATTGTTCGGCAGCCTTCGATAGCCACCAACGGCTCAGTTTGTAACGCCTCACGTAATGGATCGACGCAGGGAACGGCGACTCCGTGCTCACCATGTTCCTCTCGGAGTTTCTCTGCGTACTCCCACACCTCATCCTCATCGCTGGAGTCCACTTGGGCTCTCAGCGTCTCTCCCATTCTCACGGTTGGGTATCCGCCGCTCTCCAAAATGTCGGCGGCTGTTGATTTGCCGGTACAGGGTGCGCCTGTTAATGCAAGCAGTGCCATACAGTCACATATTACTGATTGTACTTAACTGACACTGATGCGACAATGCCAACAGGGCCGTCATGACAGTAACGGTAGGTCGGGTAACGCCCTCTACGTGGGGCGATATTGAACTGATAGGTCGAAAATAGAAGAATACTGCAAAACTGGTATATATGGCCCGGTGTGTTTTTCATCGTGATGGGTGGCCCACAAACAGCCGAAATCCTGCTGGAGACCCCGGACGTGGTCGAAAGTGCATCTGAGGACGGAGAGAGTGAGGTACGGCTCTCCGGTACGATGTTTACAGATGCGCTGAACGCCAACGCTTGGGGACTCACTGAGCGGGGTGCGGAGAACATCGCGTCTTCGCTGGAAGGTGCAGACCTTACGGCTGGCCATCCGCCCGTAAAAGGTTACGGGTTTACTCGTTCGATTCATGACGGACCGGGACATCCTATCGGCGAAGTCGCAGACACGGGAGTGCAGTTCTTCCAGAGTGCGATGATGGCTGATGTTGGTGGCGGTTACTCTGCTTCCTATGAAGCAACTGTCACTAACACTGGCTATGCCGATGACTTTCGGAAAGGCTTGATGATCGGTGGCGATTATGGTGTATCGATAGGAATCACCGCGGAAGATACAGACGCGTTCTGTTCTGTATGTGGAGAAGTGTTTGCCGAGTGTAAGCACTACCGTGGTGAGGACATCGATGGACAAGTCGCTGGCCCACTCTATGATGATGGGAACGCCGACCATCTGGCTGTAGTGTATGTTCCGGCATGGGGCGAAGCAGATGCTGAGTTGCAGAGTGCAGCGTACGCTGGCGGCCAACAGCCAATGCTTGCATCCTGCGCGGACGAGTTTTTCGGACAGCCGTATGACGAGCCGCAGAACGCTGGTGCTGAGGTTGCTCACGATCACGAGAACTGTGATCACGATCATGAGGAAGCCGACGACCAGCTGTATGTGGCCGTCTCCAACAATAGCGAATCACAATTCAGACTCGAACTATGACAGACGACAATAATCACACCGTCGCCCTTGCTGACCTGAGCGTCACGAAGGTGCGGGACGAAAATCCCCAGGTCGCGGAAGCCCTGGAGGCGAAAGAAGAGCGTATCGACGATCTCCAAGATGAGAAGGCAGATCTCAAGATGGAGATTCGAACCAAGGACGAGGAGCTGACAGAGCTCAAATCCTACAAAGAAGACAAGGAGGACGAAGAGGCCAGCGTTGCTGAAGAGGTCAAAGAGACCTACGAGCAGCAGATCGACGAGCTCCAAGAAGAGCTCGCAACCAAGACCGAGATCATCGAGCAGATCCGCGACAACGAGCGCGAAGACCTGCTCGCCGAGATCCGTCAGGCACGAGCCTCGATCAAAGGTATCGAAGAGGACGAAGTCGAGCTTGCAGAGTTCGAGGACCGATCCCCGGACGAGCTTCGACCTGTTGCTGAGGCACTGACCGAAGCAGCTGACGCTGTTGCACAGCGTGACTCCAGCCAAAGCGCATCCAGCCAGCCGGAAGACATCAGCAGTACGCAGCAGGCTGCTACTGATGACGAGCGCATGATGGAAGTCGCTCGGGAAATGGGTGTCGCCGAGCAGCTCGAAAAAGCTGAAAACCTGTCGCCACAGGGCTTCGTGGCTCAGGGGAACTGAGGTGAACTGATATGTCGAGACCACAAGACGTCGGAGACAACAAGAACTACTACGCTGACGACACAGTCGGCTTCGACGGCGAAGGCTACGTCCTCGCCAACGGAGACGACGACGGTGATCGCCAGGTGAAAAAGAACGACGGCACCGAGCCGTTCGTCGGAATCAACCACATGGGCACGTGGAACCACGACAAGTCCGAAGTGCTGGAGGGCGAGCCGGTCGCCGTCCACCACGAAGGAGAAGTCAACGTTCTCTGCGAGCCTGGAACCGAGTACACGCACGGTGACCTCGTCTACGCCTCGGTCGAGTATGATGGCATCGCTGCCGTCGAAGGCGACGAGAACGCAGGCGACGAAGAGGTCGGTCGTGTGGTCGAAGGAGAAGACCTCACCGGAGAGGACGCACCTGGCGTTGTGAAGGTCAACATCACAGGGAGGGTATAATCTATGCCAAACAAAACTATCGAAGAAATCGCCTCGGACGGTCAGACGACCGAGGATCAAGTCTACCGAGAGCGTATCGTTCGAGAGCTGCTCTACAAGCAAGCTGGCAATCTGAGTGTCGGTACTCAGATCGTCGACGAAACACCGTTCAACACACTGGACGTCAAGTTCAGCTTCCCGTCCGAGATGTCTGCAACCTACCCGGTTGCGCAGGACAGTACGGACAGCCGAGAGCGCATCACCTGGGAAGACTTCGAGATGACACTCCAGCGTGGCCAGTCGCGATACTTCATCGCCGACTCCGCCAAGCTGCGTGGTGTGGACAATCTCCAGCTCCAGATGACTCAGGACCGGTCGGGCGAAGCAATGGCTCGTCGGAAAGACGAGAACATCCTGGGCACGCTCGCAAACGGAGCCTACTCCGAAAACGAGGACGTCGCAGCCAACCCATGGAACGGAGACGATGCTGACATCGTCAACGAGCTGCACACGATGTGGACTGACATTCTTACGAATGCACCGGTCAACAACGTGGACATCGAGAACTTCGCGGTTGTTCTCCCGATCGAGGTCTGGACCGAGATCAACGCACTCGAACTGATCAACAACGTTCAGCAGCAGGTCTCGGAGTACCTGGGTCAGACGTACGGATTCTCCATCTTCCCAACCAAGGTCGGTATGCACGATGACGACAGCATCGACCTTCAGGATACGGCGATGATGATGATCCCTGGCGACGACACTGCGATCCACGGTGTCCTCTCTGAGGAAGCTGCAAGCGATGCTGGTGTCCCGCTCGTCGAGCAGGAACGTCAGCAGGGCAAGGGCGAGGAGTACCTCGTCAGTCAGTGGTTCGACACGCAGGTGCTCGAACACGAGAGTACGGGTGACGGCGAGTCGCCACGCATCTCTGTCCGCACAGGCGTCAACCAGAACGCATAAGCGGCTGAGATCTTCCCTTTCACTTGAACATGCCTGAGTTTATTGACAACTACGACGACATGACGGTGCCTGAAGTCACTTCTATTTTGGACACTTTGGGTGCTGATCAGCTTGAAGAGTTACACGACTACGAGCAGCAGAACAAGAATCGGAAAACGCTAATCGATGAGATCAAACTCCAGATCAGTGGACACACTGATAGCGATGATGAATCACCGAATAGTGACGATGGAACAGGAGTCGAAGAGCCTGCAACGGGAGGCAGCGAAAACGTCGAAGATGTGCGCGTCAGAATCCCAAAACGGGGACAGTACGCAGGGCAGTGGTTCGACAACGCAACAACCACAACTCTGAAACTGACACCGCGTGTCGAGCAGGAGCTACAGAGAGGTAACATCAGTAGGGTGAACGATGAGTAATCCAATCGACGAATACGACAACAAGACAGTTGGTGAGGTAGAGGACGCAGTAACGCCATACACGAACGGGCTTAGCTCGATCAGTGATAGTGACGTTGTCGGACGTCTCGACCTGGTCAATGAAGTACTAACGTATGAGCGTGAGAACAAGAACCGAACTACTGCCAAGCGGTCGATAATCGAAGTCAGAGACGAAATCAAGGCTGAAGCAGAAAGTCGAGATCTACTGACGCCGGAAGAGCGTGACAGAGAACCAGAAGAAGCTGAAGATGACGAGAGCGACGCTACTGTTGGCAGTTCTGATGATGAAGATCCCGATGATGGGGATGATACTGCTGATGAAGAAGACGAAGCTGAAACTGAGGAAGATGAGCCTGAAGATGATGAAGACGACCCAGTAATCGAAGCACCCGATGGGACGCAGCACATTCGCGTGCGCAACCACAAGAAGACTGCACAACGCATTGCTGGAAAGAGCTTCGGCGCTGGCGAGGTCAAGAATCTCGTTCTCAACGACCAGGTTCGTATCGCCATCGAAAGACGACAGCTTCAGGTGGTGAGTCAGCGATGAGAGTCGTCAAAGAACGAGAAACGTTCAGCGATGGTGGTGAGTTCGAGCTCGTCACCGACGGCTCACACCTGGTGCGTGTAGTTGCTGGTGTAGAAGCAACTGTCGAAGCTGAAGCATACGATCGCGACAACGATCGATGGATCAGTTTCTACTCGCAGGATGGACAGTCCCACGAGATCGACCCAGTTGGGCCGAAGACCAGGATCACAGTCAGTGCCGGCAACGGTATCGCGCAGAGCTACACCGAGAAAAATAGGGCGTGATAACTCATGACCGTTGAAGTCCAACACGTTCGTGACGCGCTCAACGACATCGACGATCGCGCAATCCCAGATGCGACTATCGAACAGCATCTCCAGTTTGCACGACTCGATCTCGCTTCGAGAGACATCGATGACGATGACATCACGAGCGTTGAGGGCCAGGAGTTGGATGCCTACGATATGGCGATCATCCACATGGCTGCCTACGAATCGTTCACCTCATCACCGCCGCAGGTACAGCGGTCGGCAATTGATGCCTCTATCAGCTGGAATATTGACAGCTACATCAAGCAGTTGGAACGACGTAAGTCGGCTGCGCTTGACCTGATCGGCAACTCGGAAGGCGGGAAATCGGCATCGATTGTAGACTCGGCAAATCATCTGGGTCTATAGTCACCAAACCTATTATCAGTGTGTCGGAACGTACCGTTAGATTATGGTACAGTCTCAAAGCCAGTTTCGTGGCTTCAACAATCTTCCCTTAGCCATTGCAGCGTTCCAGAAGACGAAGGTAGAGTATTTGGAACATCTTGGGAAGGCGATGGTTGAAGAGATCGACAAAGGATTCGATCGGGGAGAAGATGCGCTCGGTAGACCGTGGCAACCGTTGAAGGACGGCACAGGACAGATATTGATCGATAGTGGTCGAATGCGAGAGTCTATCACCTACCAGGTAGATGAAGATAACATGGATGTCGCAGTTGGGGGAGATGTCGAGTATCTCGCCCCACACGAGTTCGGCGCACCGTCCGTTGGCCTCCCGCGGCGTCCGATTCTGCAACCTGCAATGACGTGGGCCGAATCCCGACTCATCGACCCGATGGCAGATCGATACATCGGCGGCGGCTTCGATAGCTTCGTCCGAAAGGGAGGTAGCTTCTAATGCCAGACATCGGTCTCGGTGCTGAGTTGTTCTCGAACAGTGAATGGGCAGAGACTGTAGAGGTGCGGCCAAAGGGCGCTGCCACCAACGAAAGCGGGTATGCGATCAGAGCTGATGGTGACCCGTTCGAAGTAGATGCAATCGTTCGACCAGTACGGGCCGGTCGTGCGTGGAGGTTCCAGCGTAGCGAGTACGGTCTCGACGATGGTGGTGAGTTCACCATGATCACACAGTCAGAAGATGTCAGTCCTGGTGATCAGGTCAACTACCGTGATGAAATCTACGAAGCCAGAGAGGGAGAACCAGCACCGTTCGACGACTTCTACGTCTTCGAGCTACACGAGGTGAGTGAGTAATGCTGACCGAGCTCGAACAGCAGCGACTACTGTCGAACATTCCATCATCGTTCGAGGTCGTCTGGCAGGAAGAAAGATACACGTATGACCACGAAATCTGGTGGGCCAACGAGGACGACGACCAGATGGGTTATCCACGACTGGTGCTTGACTGGGACGTGCGTGCAGAGACGAAACCGGCCTGGCAGCCAATGAATCAGAAAACCGAGATCAACGCTACCGACACCGAGATTGAACAGGTGCGCGGTGAGCGGGTTTTCGATGAACTGGTGTGCAGATGTATCACGAGCGGTCGAACTGATGAACATGACGATCTTCCCGAATCCGATCCACCGATCCCGTCGAAAGTACGTGCAAATGCGCTCGCAAACGAGATCTTCTCGTATTTCCACTTCACGTTCGACCAAAACAGAGTGGGAGAAAACGGAGAACGACCCGTTCTCGCAAGAGTGGTACAGCCGCCAATACCTTCGAGCGACTACGTAGCTGACGATCCATCGGATGGCTACCAGTTTGCCGTCCGTCTGCATTACACCATGGTCCACGAAGAGATGCTACCCGCGGTCGAAGGTGTCGAAGGGAGTGCAACACTGGCTGATGACGATACAACGCTCGATTGGTCCTAATCAACAGCCGGGAACCCGGTCTTGGAGCCATTACCCCCACCCCTGACATGCTACAAACAGGGTTCCAAACCGATACAGATCGCACAATGCCAACAGAAACGTCTTGATCGTGCCATTTGTCGAAAACACTAAGTAATACTGCATCCTCAAATCGCATAACAACGGTGCGAAGGTAGTTCAATTTCTCAACGGCCAGCGAATACTGGAAAACTGGTATATAGGTTACGCTGTGTTTTTCTTGTTGAAACAGCATGCCAACCAGTGTAGTTGACATCGACCTGTCAGCAGACACGGCGGCCCCATCGCGGCCGACGTTCAATGACATCGTCCTCATCGAAGCGACGACTGTCGAACCTGATAGCGTCGACTTTGATAAGGTGTATAGCTACACCGACCCTGATGATGTAGAGTCCGACACCGGAGAGGACTTTGCAGTGGTCGGTGCTTCTGAAGCAGTCAATGATATGGGCACCCAGTCGTGGGGCGTCCTGGTGACTGAGCTTCAGGAAGCAGATGAAGAAATCGATGATGGGACAGCAGTGGCAAATGCTCCCATTCGCGGTGACACTGAAACAGTAACAGTCACTGTGGGTGAAGATGAGTACGTTGTCGTACCAACAACCGGAGACCCAAGCGATGAAGAGCTGGATGAGGGCGAGGTTGCGGTCAACTTCGATACCGGTGTTGTGTACGCTGACTCGGCTGACCCTGTTCAGATCGAGTACGCCTACATCGACTACGAACAGATCCGTGACGCACTCGACCGTGATGACCACGACCTGCTTGGTCTTGCTGGCGAACAGTACGACCGAGCTGGCATCGGTGATCTCGACGAGCTGACGAAGATTGCAGCAGAGAAGAACTTCGGCGTTGTCGCATTCCATAAGGAAGGTGCCGAGTACCCAAGCGAACAGTACGCACTCGAAGCGTTCCAAGACATCTCGTCTTACGTTCCGAGCGGAGACCTTCTGTTCAACGCACACAAGGACTCGGACACGTACTATCCGACTGCCTACACGCTCGGCCAGCTGGCTACGAGCCGTCCGTGGTTCGATCCGTTCTGGGATGAGGTCGACGGGGAAGGCTACCCGTTCGATCTCAACGACACGTACAACAGAGGGAAGGTCGGCGATCCGGCTACTGAAGAAACGTTCGAGGGCGGAGACGCAGAGCGAGAAGGACC
>LFFM01002717.1_pt1 | contig 11504 bp, 7 predicted proteins | sample 643131 | NCBI WGS metagenome assembly LFFM01 (sample SAMN03777445, study PRJNA286221) | soda lake metagenome | biome: soda lake; feature: Kulunda steppe; material: water; isolation source: sample Tc-Br brine of Tanatar trona crystallizer | place: Russia: Kulunda steppe | collected 2011-07
ATCGAGGAGCTGTTCACCGACGAGACGATGTCGGTCCACCTCAAGTCGGGGACGAAGCCCAAGGCGAAACGGGGGACGCTCGGCGAGATGCGCTACGAGGCCATCGACGGCGAGCCGACGAGCGAGGAGCAGATGCGCGAGTGGGCGAACGCCATCGTCAACCTCGCCCGCCAGTCGAACGAGGGGTTCATCGAGCTCTCGAACGACGGGATGGACGTCGTCCAGTACCGCAACTACCGGATCGCGGTCGCCCGGCCGCCCTTTTCGGACGGCATCGAGATCACGGCGGTCCGCCCCATCGCGAGGACCGTCCTCGACGACTACGAGTTCGCCGACGAGCTCCGCGAGCGGTTCCTCGAGCGGAAACGCGGCGTGCTCATCTCCGGCTCGCCCGGGGCCGGCAAGTCGACGTTCGCACAGGCGGTCGCGGAGTTCCTCAACGAGAACGACTACGCCGTGAAGACGATGGAGAAGCCGCGGGACCTGCAGGTGGGCCCGGAGATCACCCAGTACGGCGCGCTCGGCGGCTCGATGGAGCAGACCGCCGACTCGCTGCTGCTCGTTCGGCCGGACTACACGATCTACGACGAGGTCCGCAAGACGAACGACTTCGAGGTCTTCGCCGACATGCGGATGGCCGGCGTCGGCATGGTCGGCGTCGTCCACGCCTCCCGCGCCATCGACGCGCTCCAGCGGCTCGTGGGCCGGGTCGAGCTGGGCATGATCCCGCAGATCGTCGACACCGTCGTCTACATCGAGGCTGGCGAGGTCCACACGGTCTACGACGTCGGCACCGAGGTGAAGGTGCCCGCGGGGCTCACCGCCGAGGACCTCGCGCGCCCCGTCATTCAGGTGACCGACTTCGAGACGGGGCGACCCGCCTACGAGATCTACACGTTCAACCGGCAGGTCGTGACGGTGCCGCTGGACGAGGACGGCGACGAACCGGAGTCGGGCGTCGGCCGGATCGCCAAACAGGAGATCGAACGCGAGATCCGCTCGGTCGCTCGCGGCCACGTCGACGTCGAGTTGAAGGGCCAAAACGACGCGGTCGTCTACGTCGAGGAAAGCGACATCGCGACGGTCATCGGCAAGGGCGGCGGCCGGATCGGCGACATCGAAAAGCGGCTGGGGATCGACATCGACGTCCGAACCCACGACGAGAAGCCCGGCGACGCGGGCGGCCACGGTGGATCGGGCGGGTCGGGTGGCGCCGGCGGCGACGGCGCTCAGGTCGGCGAGGAGCGCGGCTCCGTCGTTCAACCCGAGATCACCTCCCGACACGTCGTCATCGACGTCGACGGCGGCGTCGGCGAGACCGTCGAGGTACGAGCCGGTGGCGAGTACCTCTTTACGGCCACGGTCGGCCGCGGCGGCGAGGTGCAGGTGTCACGCGGCTCCGCGATCGCCGAGGAGCTCGAGGACGCGATCGACCGGAAACGAACGATCACCGTCGTCCCAGCTCGCTGACCGTCCGGTTTAACTCTCAACGGAACGCCGTTCGACTCCGGTCGGTTCGACGATCGACGTAATGAGTCCCTCCTGAAAGATAACGCTTTTTGGAGGGTGGGCGAAACCATTGGCGCATGTCAGACGAGCTAAAGCGAGGGCTGGAGGGCGTTCTCGTCGCGGAGTCCGAGTTGAGCCACGTAGACGGGCAGGTCGGCAAGCTCGTGTATCGTGGCTACGACATCGAGACGCTCGCGCGCGAGGCGACCTACGAGGAGGTCCTCTATCTCCTGTGGCACGGCGACCTCCCGACCCGAGCCGAGCTCTCGGAGTTCAGCTCCGGCCTCGCGGCCGAACGCGCCGTCGACGACGACGTGCTCGACGTGGTCGTCACCCTCGCGAACGCGGGCGAGCACCCGATGGCGGCGCTGCGGACCGCGACGTCGATGCTCTCGGCGTACGATCCGGACGCGGACGCGGAGGCCGAGGATGCCGACGTCTCCCTCCGAAAGGGTCGCCGCGTCACGGCGAAGCTCCCGACCGTCCTCGCGGCCTTCGAGCGGGCACGGCAGGGCGAGGAGCCGATCGAACCCGACCCGGAGCTTTCACACGCCGGCAACTTCCTCTACATGCTCACGGGCACGAAGCCCGACGACGTCAGCGAGGAGACGATGGACATGGCGCTCACCCTCCACGCCGAGCACGGTCTCAACGCCTCGACGTTCACGGCAGTGGTGATCGGGTCAACGATGGCGGACATCTACTCCTGTATCGTCGGCGGGATCGGCGCCCTCTCCGGCGCGCTTCACGGCGGCGCAAATCAGGACGTCATGGAGATGCTCCACGAGATCGACGCCTCCGAGAGGGATCCGGTCAAATGGGCGGCCGACCGACGGGAGGCGGGCGGACACATCCCCGGATTCGGTCATCGCGTTTACAAGGTGAAGGACCCGCGCGCGACCATCCTTGAGGACAAGCTCCGTGACCTCTCGGAGTCCGACGGCGACGACAAGTGGCTTCGATACACCACCTCGATCGAGGCGTACCTCGAGGAGGAGGGCCTCCACGAGAAGGGAATCGCGCCGAACGTCGACTTCTACTCCGGCTCCGTCTACGACCACTTCGGCATCCCGATGGACCTGTACACCCCCATCTTCGCGATGTCCCGCGTCGGCGGGTGGATCGCGAACGTGCTTCAGTACCAAAGCGAGAACCGCATCCTCCGGCCGCGGTACCGCTACGTCGGCGAGACCGACGCCGAGTTCGTGCCGATCGACGAGCGCTGAGGTCCCCTCGGAGCACCACGAGCGTTCACCGAAGCGGTGCCGGCATCCCCGAACTCAGTTCTTCCCGTCCGCGAGCGCCTCCAGTCCGAGACCGACCCGCGATCCATACCGATCCCAGACGACGACGAGCGACGGCACGAGCAGGATCGAACAGACGTACGCATAAAAGACCCCGAGCGCGAGCAACGCGCCGAAGTCCTGGATCAGCGGAATGACGGCGAGCCAGAGGACGCCGAGTCCGGTGACGGTGGTGAGCATGCTTCCCGTGAGGGCGCCGCCGGTGCCGCCGATCGTGACGTCGAGCGCGTCGTCGATCGCCGCCCCGCCTTTATATTCGTCGACGAACCGGTGGACGAAGTGGACCGTGTAGTCGACGCCGAGGCCGATGGAGACCGAGAGGATGGGCGCGTTGATCGGCGTCAACGGAATGTCGAGCAGCCGCATCGTCCCGACGAGCAGCCCCACGGTCGCAAGCACCGGGATCAGGTTGAGGAAGCCGTAGACGGCCTTCCCCTCCAGATAGCGGTACGACAGCATGAGGAAGACCGCGGTGAGGATGAAGGCGACGAAGAGGCTGTTCACCGCCGACTCGAGCAACACGTCGATGACGGCCTCGTTGACGACGAGCGATCCGGTCGGGATCGCCTCGAGCGGCGTGCGCTCGGCGAGTTCGCGTACGTCGGCGACCGCCTGCGAGTTATCGACGCCCGGTTTGATCGTGTAGTCGATCCGGGCGCTGCCGCGGTCGGCGGCGATGTAGCCGCGGGCGTTCGTGTCCGCCGCGAGCAGCTCGTCGTAGACGTCGTCGACGTTGCGGTCGGGGACGTCATTGCCAAGACGGTCGTTCGCCTCGACGGTTCGCCGGAACTCGGGGTCGCGCTCGGCGTGGTCCTGGATGACGGTGACGATGCTCGTCGAGTCTGCCCGCCAGTTGTCGCTCGACTCGAAGGTGTCCGGCGGGTTTCGGGTCGTGCGGTCGATCAGCTCCAGCGAGTCGTCATCCCGCACCGACTGATCGATGTATAACGTCACCGAGCCGACGAAATCCCGCTCGAACTCCTCCTCGAATATCGTCAGGATCCGCAGAAACGTGTAGTCGGTCGGCGCGAACGGCTCCGGCAGTTGGCTGTAGGCCTCCAACCTGTCCTCGTCGGGGAAGAACGCCTCCTCGGAGAACTCGGTGTCGACGCCGGTGCCGTAGGCGCCGCCAGCCGCGGCGGCGAGAAGAACGAACGCGACGACGACGACGGGCGCGATCCGCGAGAGGTCGACGCCGACGTGAAGCACCCGACTGAGCCGTGAGCCGCCCGACCCGAGCGGGGTGGAACCGAACTCCGGGATCGGCAGTCGGCCACGCCAGCGGTCGACGAGCACCTTCGCCGCCGGGAGGTAGATCCCGAAGACGAGGAAGGTGAAGACCATGCCCGCGGCGGCGACGATCCCGAAATCCTGGTTGGGTTGGAACGGGCTGCCGAGGTTGGCCGCGAAGCTGAACACCGTCGTGATCGTCACGAGCAGGAAGGCGATCACGAGCTGGTCCGTCGTCGTCCGCATCGCGGCTCCGATCCCGGACCCCGTGAGGCGTTCCTCGCGATATCGATTGATGATGTGGATCCCGAAGTCGATGCCGACGGCCAAAAGCAGGGGAAAGACCGTGATGAGCGCATCCGAGAAGGGGATCCCGGCGTATCCCATGAACCCGAACGTCCAGAGGATGGCCATCAGGAGCGCCGAGACCCCGAGACCCATGTCGATCGGGTCGCGGTAGGCGAAAAGCAGGAAAAAGAGGATGAAGAGCAGCGCGGCGGGAAAGACGATGATCGCGGTGTCGTTCAACAAAGCGTTGATCTCCGACTGGAGGATGCCGTCGCCGAAGAGGATCGCGTTCTCGCCGGCTTCGTTGCCGGGAACCGTGTCGACGATCGCGACGCTGCGCGTCTGTAGCTCCGTCACGCGCGCGGTCGTCGCGTCGCCGGGGAGGTCGTAGCTGATCCCGACGATCGCGTGGCCCGCCCGCTGGGCCGTCGGGTTGTACTCCGTCGACACCTGCGCGCCGACCGCGCCGACCTCGTCGGCTCCCTCGATCGCGTCCCGGAGCTCACGCGGCGTCGCCTCCTCGACCGCGACGCGCTGTTCGCCGGGCGTCTCCGCGGACGGATCGAGCCGCGATCCGATCGCGTTCGCGTGGCTGGTCGTCGAGGAGATCCGCAGCGTCGAACGGGACTCCAGTCGATCCTGCGTCTCGAGGATCCGAACCAGTCCGGGTCGCGAAAGGATGTTGTCGTCCGCGACGACCAACTGGGCGCTCGTCGCGTCGCTCCCGATGGCCGTCTCGAACTCCTCGTCGATGTCGTCGAGCGCCTCCTGGGCGGGAAGATCCTCGGTGAACTGGTCGGCCCCGGCGGCGGTGGAGATGGCGCCCAGTCCGCCGACGGCGACGACGCTCACCAACAGGAAGACGGTGACGACCGCGCCCGGCCGGCTCGTGACGAGCTCGTCGACGCGTTCGACGAACCGGTCGGCGGCGGTCACGGCCGGCCTCCGTGGCAGCGCTCGCGAGGGGACCTCATGCGGATTATCCTCGCCGGTAGTAGACGTAGCCGCCGCCCGCGGCGACGAGCAGGAGGACGCCGACGCCGACGAGGATCCAGGGGATTCCGCCACCGTCACCCGTCGATTCGGTCACTTCGACCGGATGCTGGATCACGTCCGAGATCCGGTCGTTGCCCCGCTCGTCGTCGTAACGGAAGTCGAGTTCGACCGGATGGGTCTTCGCGCTCGCGTCCTCCGCGGCGGCGACCTCGAACCAGATCTCGGTCGACTCGCCGGGCTCGATCCCCGAGACGAACGCCTCGTCGTCGACCGCCGAGAGCGGGCTGTCGGCGTAGAGGGCGGCGTTGACTGACGAAAGCGTCTCGGGACGTTGGTTCGTGATCTCGAAGGTGATCCGACGAGTCTCGCCGGCGGGGATCGTCGCGTCCTCGGAGACGACGTCGAACTCCGGCTGGCGGGCAGCGACCTCGATGCGGTCGGTCGACTCGGTCGCCACCGTGCCGTCACCGCTCGTGTACTCGACGGTGAATCGGAGCTGTCTGGGACCGGGGTCCGCCTGACCGCTCACGTCGGCGTCGAAGGAGAACTCGGTCGACTCGCCGTCGGCGAGGTCGGGTAGCGCGTATCGGCTCTCCCCGACCTGCACGCGGTCGCTTTGCGGTTCGACGATCAACACCGCGTCGTCGACGTCGAGCGGCCCGTCGTTGGTGAGCGTGCCGCTGACCGTTCCGGAGTAGCCGACCTCGAGCGTGCCGATCACGTCATCGATCGGGAACTCCTGTTTCGGGGTCGGGGTGATCCCCGTTCGGGAGGCCGGCGACTCCTGCTCCGCGCCGTCGTCGTCTCGATACTGGACCGTCGACTGGAGCGCGTAGGTGTCGCCCGCGAAGTCGACGTCGACGGTGGAGTCGAAGGTGACCGTCCGGTTTTCTCCCGGCCCCCAATCGCCGACGAAGACGTCGCTCGATCCGTCGCCGACGACGACCTCGCTGCCGGTGGCGGCGCCCGTGACGAAGGCGTCGCGGGCGGTCTCCTCGCCGACGTTCTCCAGCGTGACGGTCACGGCGCCGCTGCCGCCGACCTGCGCGTCGGTGTCGGACTCGACGATCGCGAAGCGGGCGCCGTCATCGACGACCACCGTGACGTCGAAGCGCTCGGTGGCGGTCCGGTCGTTGTGGTTCGTCGATCCGGGGAGGATCTGGCCGGTGTATCGGTAGCGTGCGGTCACCTCGACGTCGTACTCGCCGTCCTCGACGTCGTCCGGAACGGCGACGTCGATCGGGACGGACGTCGGGGATCCCGTGGGCACGTCGCCGACGGCGATCTCGCCGCTGGTCACCTCAAGCGGCGTACCGTCCGCGTCCGCCTCGACGCGGACGCTGCGGGCGGTCGTCACGCGCGGGTCGAGTTCGTTGCCGAATCGCATCTCCCCGCGGTTGAGCAGGTCGACGGTGATGGTCGTCTCGCCGCCGCTCCGGACGGTCGGCTGCGAGAGGAAGGCGTCGAGGCGCGGACGGCCGGTGACCTGCCCGGAGCCGATCGTGCCGTTGGTCCGTGCGACGAGGTCGTCGTCGTGGAGTCCGGTCAGCGCTGCTTGGCCGCCCGCGGAGGACGGCGCGTGCATCGATCCGGAGGCGTCCGCACTCGGGACCGTGTCGCCGGTCGCTCCTGGAGCCGCGACGGCACCGCCGGCCGCAACCACGGCCAGTCCGATCGCCAGAGTGCAGACCGCGATCAGGCCGAGCGTCGCTGCCCGCCGTCCCCTCATTGATGCCCCTCGGTGTGGGGTTCAGACCGAGGCGTCGACGGCTCCGTGATCGTTGGCTCGATGGAGGGAACCGGCACGGGACGACGGGAGAGGCCGATGCGGTCAGCGGAGGGACCGACGTGGTCCGTGGAGGGACCGACGTGGTCCGTGGAGGGGCCGGGGTGGTCAGCGGAGGCGCCGGTGCGGTCAGCGGAGCGTACGGAGCCGTCCGCGTTGCGTCGTGTTCGGACGCGTGACGTCCGAACACCGTCCGTTCGAGCCATGATGACGACTCTCCCGCCGTCGGCATAAGCGTGTTGAATGAACGTTCAATCAGGACGGATATATAGACGGGCTCGTAAGGACGAACATGGACACGCCCGGCACGGGGGATCGCTCGTGAAGGATCCGTTCGCGGAGCCGGCGGACACCCGCGAGGAGATCCTCGAGGCTGCCTTCCACGCCCTGTGCCGGCACGGTTACGCGGATCTGACGATCCAACGGATCGGCGAAACCTTCGAGAAGAGCCCGACGCTCGTCTATCACCACTACGACGGGAAGGACGAGCTGCTCGTCGATCTGCTCGCGTTCCTGCTTGACGGCTTCGAGGAGTCGGTCTCCACCGGCTCCTTTGATCTGCCGCCGCGGGAGCGGATCGTGGCGTACGTGCTCGCGATGAGCGACCCCGGCGGCGTCGACCATGCGGACGCCCCCGACGCGCGCTTCCTCCGAGCCGTCGTCGAACTCCGCGCGCAGGCCGCCAACGACGAGGCGTACCGCGACCACTTCGACCGCAGCGACCGCGTCTTCGACCGGTTTCTCGAGCGGAGCGTTCGTGAGGCCGCAGCCGAGGTGCGGAGCGCCGAAGACGTTCGAACCGATGACGAGGGAGTCCCGGCTGACGACGGGCCGGACGCCGCGGGCACCATCGCTCCCGCGGAGGTCGTGGCCGTGATCGGGACGCTGGCGGTCGGCGGAACCTTCCGCCGTGTGACCACGAACGACCGCGAGTGGGTCGACGGCGTGACCGCCGGCGTCGGACGCTACCTGGACGTGACGCTGCCGAACGTCGCGCTCGAGTAGCGTTCGTCGCCGACGCGTTCCGGGCGTTCCGCGTTCACCAACCCTTGTCGTCCCGTCAGCCGCTCCCGCCGCCAGATTATAGTCGAATCGGCACGCACCTCCGGCGATGGATCCCGAGGCCCTCCAGCCGTTCCGGATCGTCGCACTCGCCGCGGTCGTCGCCGGCGCGACGGTCGCCGGCGCCATGGTCGCCGATCCCCTCCTGATCGACGGAGGCGAGGACGAACCGGACGCCGACGCGCTCGTCGAGTCGGTCATCCAGGCGGAGGAGCCGTTCGAGACGATGCAAGCCACCCGCGAGTTCGAGCTGACGCAGGCGACGAACGCGACCGACGGCACCCACATCGAACGCAAGGCGGACGTTTGGCTTCAGCCGCCGGATCGAGAACGCGAGGCGGTTCGGGTCGACACCGGGCCGACCACGACGTCCGGCGACGTGCTCGTGATCAACGGAAGCGTCCGCCAGCACTACTTCTCCGACGACGAGCGGCTGTTGTACGTCGACGACAACGACTGGCGCGTCCCCCGACAGGGGGGATTCGACAGGGTCGACGGCTCCGAGGCGACCTATCTCCGAACCGAGAGCGTGGACGGCCGGGAGACACACGTCGTGGAGCTCCGACCGGACCCGGACGCGGACGGCGCGACGGGCGCGATAACCCTGCTCGTCGGTGAGCGGGAGGTCGAGCTCGCGGTCGGCGACGAGGTCGATGACGGGGAGGCGGATCCCGACGACGAAACGACGCCGTCGGGAACGACCACGTGGTGGATCGACGTGGAGGCACGCTACCCGATCAAAGAACGCGTCGAGCTGGGCGATCCGGCCGACCTCGAGACGCGGCCACGGACCCTCACCACGACGTACACGAACGTGACGATGGACGAGTCGATCCCCGACGATCGATTCACGTTCGACCCGCCGCCGGAGACGGACGTCTACGAGCCGATCGATTCCATCGAGGCGGAAACGGTCGCGGAGGCCGACGAGGCGCTTCCGTTCGCGGTCCCGGAGCCGACGGTCCCCGAGCGATTCGCCTTCGGCGGCGTCAACGCCAACCAGTTTCGCGACGACCTCACCGCCGAGTTCTTCTATCGAAGCGACACCGAGGGTGACGAGTCGCCCGAGGACGTCTGGATCCGAGTCACCGAACGGCCGCCACATCACGAACAGGACGACGCGACGACCCTTGATTCCGGTCCCGACGTCGGTCCCTTCGACGGCACGCTCTCGGAGACGTTCCTCGGAACCACCTACGCGTGGACCTGCGAGGACGACGGCGTCACCTACGAGGTGAGCGTCGACCTCGCCTCGGACGATCCGGACGCGGAGGCCACCCTCGCGTTCGAGTTGGCCGGATCGATGGGCTGTCAATGACTCCCGGTCCCGAGTCGGTTCGGTCCGAAGCGGCCCGCAAAGCGATCCGCGCTTTGGAGACGTACGCTGCCGATATCGAGGCTCAAACGACGTTTTGACCCATCCGAGAACCTAACAGTGGTGAGGGCGTACGACGGCGTAACGAGTCAGCCATGCCGAAGCTACTTCCCTCCCGTTCGGATCCGGAGATCGACCGGAGCGGCGACCCCTCGGTCCTGTACGTCGACAACGACCAGACGCAGGAGCTCGTCTCGACGCTCTCGTCGGACACGACGATGTCGGTGTTCAGGCGACTCAACGAGGACCCGCTGACGGCCTCGGAGGTGGCCGCCGAACTCGACCTCTCGATCCAGAACGCGAGCTACCATCTCGACAAGCTCCAGGAGGCGGACCTCATCGAGGTGATCGACACGTGTTATTCCGAGAAGGGCCGCGAGATGAGCGTGTACGCCGTCGCGAGCGAGCCACTCGTGTTGGTGTTGGGGACGCAGAACGACGGCCCACGCGTGCGACAGGCGTTCGCGGGGATGGCCGGCGTGGTCGGCGCGCCCGCCGTCGCCATCGCCGCCTGGCAGTCCGCCGCCGACCTCGTCGACGGCTTGATCGGCGGGTGATCCGCGTGGTTCGGCGAGTGGCTCACGCGATCGGCGGTTAACTCGGGTGAGTGGCCGGCTCAATCGCTGAACCCGACCGAGATCGTCGTCTGGTGGACGATGAACTCGTCATCCCCGTCCGGATCGAAGACGATGGTGACGTCGCCCTCGCCGTCAACGACATCGACCCGCGGATCGTCCGCGGCGAGCGACTCGTAGTGCCGCTCCCAGGCGGCCGGGTGTGGCGTCTCGATCTCCATCGTCACGGCTCCCGCCGACCGTGGCCGATCGACGACCTCCCGGCCGGCGTTCGACCCGACGACTAGGACGGTTCTGTCGCCGGCGATCGCACGGCTTCGCCCGCTGACCCGGACGAGCGAGACGACGTAGGCGTCGTCCCCGACGAGCAGGTCGGGGTCGTTCAACATGACGCTCTCCTCGCCGTCGGTCGCGAGAACGGCGCCGTTCTCGTACACCACGGTCGAGTCGCCCGCGCCGCGGTAGACGATCGGACGGGTCCGCTCGACGTACGGCGTGTTCCACTCGTCGCTCTCGAAGCGTATCTCGGTCGGCTCCTCGAGCACGAGCGCGCCGCCCGCCAGCCTGATCTCGGTCGCTCGACTCGGCACGCCGTCACGTGAGACGTCCCTGAGGTTGTCGTGAAGGACGTCGAACGCTCGCTCGACGTTGGCGTCGCGTTCGGCCGTCTGGGCGTCCTGTAACCCGCCGAGCCCCACGGTGAACGTCACGGCGATGGTCGTGGTGATCAACGCGAAGACCAACACGAAACCGACCGTCTCGCTGACCGCGCGGGCGTCATCCCGGCCACCGTCACGATCGGCGGAGTCGATCTCCGAGCGTCGTCGCGGCCCTTGTGGAGCGCGCGGACTCCGCCTCACGACTCGACCACCTCGACGCGTTCCGCCGTGGCGTTCCAGCGAATCTCGAGGTTCCCTCCGGACGCGGTGGTTTCCTCGACGTCGGAGCTGGCCCGAAAGGGCACCTCGACGGTCACGTCGCTCCGGGGATGCTCCAACGCCACCACCTCGGCGGACGGATCGACCGTGACGGTGTAGCTGCTTCCCGAGACGCGAGCGGGGAACTCGGCGTTTCGCTCGACGACGAGGCCGTCCGGGTAGTCCGAGCCGGCCGCGAGCCGGTCGACGGTCATGAGGTCCGCGACGACGCGCTCGCCGACGACGGTGAGTTCGCCGCGGACCGCCTGCTCGCGCTCGCCCTCGACGAACGAGCCGCCGGCGATGAACAGCCCCGCCAGCAGCAGCGAGGCGACCGCGAGGTTGAGCACGTAGCCCACGGAGACGGAGACCGCCCGGTCGTCTCCCCGACCGCCGACGTGGAGCCGTCGGGGATCAGTCATCGCGCTCACCCGGAGCGACCCGGACCCGATCCTCGTATCG
>LFFM01002718.1_pt1 | contig 11503 bp, 10 predicted proteins | sample 643131 | NCBI WGS metagenome assembly LFFM01 (sample SAMN03777445, study PRJNA286221) | soda lake metagenome | biome: soda lake; feature: Kulunda steppe; material: water; isolation source: sample Tc-Br brine of Tanatar trona crystallizer | place: Russia: Kulunda steppe | collected 2011-07
AGGAGGACGTCGGTGAACCTGACGCCGACCGACCAGAGTCCAAAGAGGAGCGCGAGGACGATCGTCCCGACGCGGACGCCGCGAATGACGGTCTGTGCGACGCTCTGTCTGGTGAACCGCCGTGCGACCGGCCGGCCGAGCAGGCGAACGAGATATCGCGCCAGGATCGCCCCAAGAACGAACATGAGCCCGACGAAGAGTACCCGGGCGCCGGGGACGTCCGCGAGCCGCGGGAACCAATCCGTAAGCGGGACGGTTCCCGCAACCGGGACCGGTCCGGCGATCGGGGCCATCCCCTCCGTCGAGACCATGGCCTATCCGCGTCCCCCACCCGAAAAAGCGTTTCCTCCGACGACGACGGCCCGATCCGCATGGCGTGGGTAAACGCTAACACCCGGCCGGCCGAAGTCGACGTATGTTCGGCTCCTTCCGTCGCGCTCCGTCGTTCGACGTCACTCACGACTCCGACCCGAGCGAGGCCCTCATCACCGGCTTTTCGGCCTACGGGCTCGCCGGACTCACCGCCGTCGACTACCTTGTCGACCACCTCGAACTCGAGGAGACCGGCCACATCCGTGCCGAGGGGATCCCCTCGATCACGCCCTTCGAGAAGGGCAAACCACGCCATCCGACGCGGCTCTACTCGCGACCGGACCTCGACGTGACCGTTCTCGTGGGCGAACAGTTCGTCCCCTCGATGCTCGGCGAGTCGCTCGCGACCGCGGTTCTCGAGTGGACGGAGTCAAATGACGTCGCCGAGATCTCGGTCCTCGCCGGCGTTCCGATCCCGCACGGCCCCGAGGGGCACCGGACCTTCTACGTCGCGACCGACGACTATCGGGAGCAGCGGCTGGCTGACGACCCGATCCCGCCGATGGGGGTCGGCTTCCTCGACGGCGTCAACGCGGCCTTCCTCGAGCGCGGAATGGATTCGTCGCTCGGCGTCGGCCTGTTCGTCACACCGGTCCATGCACAGGCACCCGACGTCGATGCCGCCCTCCGGCTCGTCGAGACCGTCGACGAGATCTACGAGCTGGACGTCGACGCCGGACCGCTGAAGGCGTTCGCCGCGGAGATACGCCAGTACTACGAGGATCTCGCGGAACGGATCGAGGAACGCGAACCGGACGGCAGTCACGACCGGATGTACATGTAGCGTCCCCGTCGGCCGAACGGATAGTCACCGATCTCCGAAACAGCGTACAACTCGGGACATAGTTAAAAGCTATACCGGAGGGGATCGTTGTCCCGACCATGGCAGACGATCTCCGCGCGACGCTCGATTACGTCGGCGACCGGTTCAACCTCGGGGAGTACGAGATCGACGCGTACCTCGCGGTGTTGGAACACGGCGAACTGACCGCGAGCGACATCGCGGATCGGACCGACATTCCACAGCCGCGCGTGTACGACACGGTACGGAGCCTCTCGGACCGCGGGCTCGTCGAGCTTCGTGAATCGCGGCCGATGAAGATCGTCGCCGTCGACCCCGCCGAGGCGTTCGGCGAGCTTCGGTCGTCGTTCACGGAGATGGTCGACGAGCTGGAGGCGCGGTACACCGCGCCGACCCGCGAGACCGAGGCGGTCTCGCTCGTGAAGTCGCGCTCCACGATCCTTCGATATCTGGAGGAGGTGATCGTGAACGCGGAGTACGAGCTCGCCGTCTCGCTCACGCCGGACCTGCTCCGTCGCTTTCGTGACGACCTCGCCCGGAAGGTCTCCGAGGGCGTCAGCGTCGAGCTGCTGGTGACGCCGGCCTCGCGCGCGCCGGACCCGAACCGGTTCGACTACCTCGAGGTCGCGACGATCGCCCGTGCCCGCCGCGGGATCACGACGCCCGTGCTCGCGGTTGGTGACGGGGAGTATTCGGTCTACGCGACCCAGGACGCGCTTCGGGACGACCGCGAGCGCTACGGCGTCATCTTCAATCGATCGGCGCTCGGCTTTCTCGTCTCGGGCTTTTTCGGCACCGTCCTCTGGACGACCGCCGAGACGCTCGCGGCCGACGGGAAGGACCGTCCGTTCCCCCGGCGTTACGCCTCGATCCGCCGCGCGGTGAAGGACGTTCGGGAGCTGGAAGGCGACTTTTATGCGGCCGTCGAGGGACGAGACATCGAGACCGGTGAGTCGGTGACCGTCAGGGGCCGCGTCGTCGACGTCGCCTTCGAGGACACCGAGGAGGTCGCATCCCTCGTCGTCGAGACCGAGGACGACCGCGTCGAGATCGGCGGGCGGGTCGCCGCGCTGGAGGACGTCGAGGGACAGGAGATCGTCTTAGGACGCGACGGGATCCCCGACCTCTAAGTTTCCATTCCGCATCCTCCTTCCACCCCTTTCGATCATCGCCGCCCTTTCACGTTCGCTCCACGCTCGTCAGGATCGACGCTTATGTGAATCAAGGCTCAGCCGAAATCGATGATCGGATCGAGCCGCAGTCGGGAGGTTCTTTAGCGATCGGGGCGCTGGTGTCGTCCATGCGAACGCTCGCCTTCGACGGTCGGACCGGCGCGGCCGGGGACATGATCTGTGCCGCGCTGGTCGCCGCCGGCGCCGATCCCGACGTCCTCGATCCGGTCGAGGACCACCTGCCGATCCGGTACGAGATCGGCGAGACGACAAAAAACGGGATCCGTGCGACGACCGTCGACGTCCTCCTCGATGACGGCGCCGCGGAGATCGATGCCCATGGCGGTCGAGACGAACCCGCCCGCTCCAACGGTGATCACCACCACGACGATCACGAACACGCCGAGGACCACCAGACCCACCACGACGATCACGAGCACACCGAGGACCACCAGACCCACCACGACGATCACGAGCACACCACCGACGACCACGGACACGCCGAGGGCGCAGGCGTCCATCGAACCTATCCGGAGGTCGTCGCACTCGTCGAGTCGATGGGGCTCGACCCGGGAGTCGAGGCGATCGCGCTCGATGCCTTCGAGCTGCTCGGGCGGGCGGAGGCGTCGGTACACGGCACGGGCCTCGCCGAGACTCACTTTCACGAGGTCGGCGCGGACGACGCGATCGCCGACGTCGTCGGTGCCGCCCTGCTGTTCGCCGATCTCGACGTCGAACGGATCGTGACGACGCCGGTCGCGGTCGGCGGCGGCGACGTGACGATGAGCCACGGGATCTATCCGGTTCCGACGCCCGCAGTCGTCGAGATCGCGGAACGAACCGACCTCACGATGGTCGGCGGTCCCGTCGACCACGAGCTGCTCACGCCGACCGGCGCGGCGATCCTCGGCGCCGTCGCGGAGGGCGTCGACCGGCTTCCCCCGATCGACGCGACGGCGACGGGCTACGGCGCGGGCGACGCGACCTTTCCGGAGCATCCGAACGTTCTTCGGGCCCTCGTCGGCAACGTCGACGACGCCGACGGCAGGCACGCCGATGAGGACCATGCCGACGACGCCGATGAAGCCCATGCCGACGGCGATGGGGGCCACGCCGACGGCAGTGATGGAACGCGGCTCCTTCACGACGACGTCGCGGTCCTGGAGACGAACCTTGACGACGCCTCCGCTGAGATCCTCGGCGGGCTCCAGGAGACCCTCTCTCGGGTCGGCGCACGCGACGTGACGATCGTGCCGACGACGATGAAGAAGTCACGACCGGGACATCTGGTGACGGTGATCTGCAAGCCCGCGGACGCGGCGGCGGTCGCCGAGCGACTCGCACGTGAGACGGGGACGCTCGGGGTCCGGCAGTCCGGCGCGACGCACAGATGGATCGCCGAACGCTCCATCGAGAGCGTGACGCTCGAGATCGACGGCGAGATCCACGAGGTCGACGTGAAGATCGCGGCGACCGCCGACGGCGACGTCTACGACGTGAGCGCCGAGTATGACGACGCCGCGGCGGTTGCGTTCGCGACCGATCTCCCGATCCGCGACGTGATGCGGCGCGCGGAGGCGGCGATCGACCCGTGAGCGACGGACCGACGCCGGTAGCGTCCGTCGACGAGGTCCCGACCGCGGACCGTCTCGGGATCGCACTCGTGCTCGTTTCCGCGGTCGGGTTCGGCACGCTCGGGATCTTCGGCATCTACGCCCAGCGGGTCGGCCTCTCGATCCCGACGGTGTTGACCTACCGCTTTCTCGTCGCCGCGGTCGTCATCTGGGGGGTGCTTGCGGTCAGCGGGCGGTTCCGTCCGCTCCGAGGACGGACGCTCGCCGTCGCGCTCGCGCTCGGTGCGCTCGGATACGCCACGATGAGCGGGCTCTACTTTTTCGGCCTGGAGTTCATGACGGCCGGAATGGTGGGCATCGTGTTGTACACGTACCCTGCCTTCGTCGTCGTCCTCGCGGCGGCGACGATCGGTGAGCGTCTCACCCGCCGGACGGCGGTCGCGCTCGCGTTGGCGCTCGGCGGCATCGCGCTCGTCGTCGGCGCGGATCCGGCCGGTGCCTCGCCGACCGGCGTGGTCGTCGTCCTCGGCGCGGCCGGCGCGTACGCCGCCTACATCGTGACGTCACGGGCGGTGTTGGAGACGGTCGATCCGCTCGTGTTGACGGCCTACGTGCTGCCCGCCGCTGGCGCGACGTTCGTCGGCATCTCCGCGTTCACCGGCGGGATCGTGGTCCCGACCTCGCCGGATGCATGGGGCGTTCTCGTCGGCGTCGCCACGATCGCGACGGCCGTCCCGGTCCTGGCGTTCTTCGCCGGCATCGAACGGATCGGCGCGAGCAGGGCGGGGATCGTCAGCACCGCCGAACCCGTGGTGACGGTGATCCTGGGCGCACTCCTCTTCGCCGAGCCGGTGACCGCGGCGACCGTCGGCGGCGGCGCATGCGTCCTTCTCGCCGTCGTGCTGCTTCGCCGGTCGTGATCGGGGACAACTCACGGATCACGGCCGGTGCCTTCCTCCTCATACACCGGCGCGGGCGTCAGCACGGGCTCACGCGTCGCCATCCCCTTCGACGAAGGCGGCGCGGAACTCGGCGGAGAGGTGTCGCCGCTGCCACGCCGACAGTTCCGCTTCCCCGAGATAGCTCCCCCACAGCGTCAGCAACGTGGCACAGAGGGCCATGCCGGGCAGGAGGAAGGTGGCGACGTCGACCAGGAATTCGGGGCGGACGATGACGAACCCGAAGCGTTCCCGCAGGCCGACCCAGTCCGGCCCGAAGACGATCCAGCGAAACGCGAAGGGGACGACGGCCATCGTCGCCGCCGGATACGCGAGCACGTCGGGGACGGGACCGCCCTTCCCGCGAACGAATGCGACCGTGTAGTACCCCCAACAGGTGAGCGAGGCGAGGACGGTCGCGATTCGACGGGGACCAGCCAAGGATCCGTGATCGAGGACGCCGAGATCGAAAAGGAGCACGGCCGCGCCCACGTAGCCGACGAGACACGCGAGTACGCCCCCGGCGACCACCAGGGCGTGTTCGACCCGGGACTGGTCGGCGAACGGTTCGAGCCCGAGGGGGCGCTTCATCGACCGACGATCCGAACGGCCGTCGAAAGAAGGTGTCGGGTCGCGTTCACGAGAGCTTGCCGAGCGCCTCGAAGAAGTCGGCGGCCGGACCGGCGATCCGCATCGGCGGATCGGTTCGGCGGATCCGTACCGTCACCGGACCGTCGAGCTCGTGCGGGTTACGGCCGTCGCTGACGACGACGGCGCCCGCCGGATCGGTGACGGTGACGGTGACGGTCGCGTCGAGTCCGACGGCGAGCGGTGGCATCCCTTCCGACGCGCACATCTCGTTGACGACCAGGCCGTCGACGGACGGGTGCACGAGCGGGCCCCGCTCGGCGAGGTTGTACGCGGTCGAGCCGCTCGGCGTCGCCACGAGGACGCCGTCGGCGTGACCGCCGGAGTACAGCGATCCGTCGACCCGAAGTTCGTAGTCGATCCCGCCGCCGGGCCCGCGGCGATGTCCCGTGACGACGATCTCGTTGGCGGCCGGGACCGAGCGCCAGTCGTCGACGCTCGCGACGAGTCGGGGCGTCTCCCGAACGGTCATTCCGCCGTCGTGAAAGCGGTCAACCTCGGCGAGCACCGCCGACTGGCCCTCGCCCGGCGGCACCGCGTTCAGGAAGCCGACCTCCCCGAGGTTGACCCCGAGGACCGGCGTTCCGTCGGCGTTGCGCGCGGCAAAGAGGAAAGTGCCGTCGCCGCCGACCGCCACGGCGAGGTCACAGCTCGCGAGATCAGCGACCGGTCGCCCGGGCCCGGCATCGAGCGACTTGGCGGTCACCTCGTCCAGCCAGACGGAGACGCCACGGTCGGCGACCGCGTCGTGGACGTCGCTCGCGAGCGACGCCGCCCGCGGGCTTCCCTTCCGTGCAACGATGCCGACCTCCATGACGGATCGGTCCGCCGCCGGCGATTAAAAGGGTGCGGTCGGCGGTCGGATCGTGGTCAACGCTCGGATCGTGGTCGGAAGTCGTGACGGGTCGCGACTCCTTTTAAACCAGGATTCGGTTAGATCCCCACCCGTACCGCACGGCGCTACAGCCTCATGCCTCCCCAGCCTCGGCAGTCGGGCGGACGCCCACCGCAATAGATACTAGAGTGTCATAGAACCGTTCACATACCTAAATCACCGTCACTGTCGATCGCTCAGCACAGGTGACGTAACGAGCGTTCCCGAACTCGGTCGGTTGCTTATAAATAACTCAGATCGGGTGACGATACGATATATAAGCGGTCACTGGCGGTCGGCGCGCGCGAGAAACGCGCGCGAGGGAGCGTTGCCGGGGCGGCGCCGAGCGGTTTCCGGCGCCGCCCCGGCGAGCGAGGCTGGGGAGGCGTGAGGCTGCTGTGCGGTCGCAGTGCCGGGCGTTCGATCCACGTCCGGCACCGCACGACACCTGTCGATTCACCTCGACGGCAGAGTTATACATAGCTACACCGCTCCTCATGACCGCTTATAACTGAACCGAGCGCCCAACCGCTCAACTCGCACGCTTGCGCTACCGGTTGATTCGTCCGGAACTCCATGAACGCAACGTCCGTGAGAACAGTTCCATGACACCCTCATAGATACGCCAATACACGCCTGATACCGCGGGCAGTAGTGGCGTCGAGACGGGCGACGGTTTATAAACCCTCAGTCCGTCGATCGCGTCGCCAGCGGCATGTATCAGCGTCCGACGGTGCCATACCCGACGTTGCGTGATGCGGTTCGGGGCACCGTTGTCCGCGGCCGGATCAGTTGTATCCGCGCCATCGCCTTCCGCAGTCCTTGCACTTAAAAAAACGCGTGGGCGGTTCGTCGGCGGCGCCGGTCTGTTTGATCGTGTACCAGGCCTCGTCGTGGCCACAGCGCTCACAGACGACGTCAGTGGCGGTCGGCTTCCCCTCGAAGTTCGCGCCCTCCTCGGTCTCGATCACCTCTTCGCCGGTCTGTTCCTCCGTCGATTCGAACCGGGCGGCGAGCTCCTCGTCGCGCTCCGTCGTCGCGCCGCACTCCTCGTCCCGACAGACCATCTCGCCGCCCCGTGAGACCATCATCGTCCCACAGTCGTCACAGAACTGCATGGACAGTCTACGTGATACGCCCTTTTAGGTGACGTGACGGCGCTCGTCGCGAGCGTGCTCCCGTCGTGGTCGCCTCCGGGAACGATCGGGCGTCTCAGCCGCGGTCGAAGCGCGGGCCCTCGTCCGCGATCATCGGACAGTTCCGGACGCGGAACTCGTCGCCCTCGAGCACCTCGAGGATCTCGCCCTCCTCGTGCATGCACGCCGTTTCCGGCGGGTCGGAGAAGTGTGGACAACGCTGACAGTACTCCCGTTTATCCACGACGTGATCCGTGCCGTCCGGCTCCGCGCCCGCCGCGACGTCGCCGAGTCCCTCCTCCTCGCCGAGGGCGTCCCAGACGTCCTCGTCGCTCAACTCGTCCACCTCCATGTGATCGAAGGCGTCCGCGACGTCTCCGTCGTCCTCCAAGGCGGCGAACGGGTCCTCGCCGTCGTCGGACGTGTCGAACGAACCTTCGTCGTCGGACGTGCTAAAGGAAGTCTCGGCGTCGTCCCCACCGCGATCGGAACGGACGTCCGCCCCGTCGTCGGATCCCAATGTCTCGAAGACGTTCTCGACGGATTCTACGGGATCGTCTTCCGGGTCGTCCAGCGCCGCGAAGGGATCGTTCCCGCCGTTCTCCTCCCCACCGTTCTCCTCCCCACCGTTCTCTCCCTCAACGTGCCCCTTCCTGCCGTTCTCCTCGCCGGTGTTCTTCCCGTCTTTCGGCGGCACGTCGTCCGTCCCGCGTGAACCGTTGGGAGAATGCGTCGGGTCCGCGTCGTCGTCGCTCATTGCGTGCCGCTCCCATCGGCGGTCGATCGCCCGGTGGACGCCTCACGGCCACGGTCGGTATCGGCCACCCGTCCCTCCAGAGCGGGCGGATCACCGACGGTCAGCCGCGACGTTCCGAAGAAGCCGGGTTTCGGCTCCAGACGGGAGAAGTCACGATCACAGTGTGGACACCGCGGCTTCGAGAGCAGCGACAGCCTGACCGACTCCCCGCAGTGCTCACAGGCCGCCTTCCGGATCCCGTGTTCGTTCGCGGTCGACGTCAGGCGTGCGAGCGTCTCGGCGTCCGCAGTTCGTCGCTCGACCGTCCGAAGCCGACGTTGGACGCCCACGACTGCGCTCGCGATCCGCGAGAGCTTCTCGGAGACGTCGTCGTCCCCGCCCTGTCGGTCCTCGATGGTCTCTTCAACCGACTCGAGCCGCTCCGCGAACGTCTCCGAGCCGGCCTCGAGGTCGGCGAGCCGGTCCGATAGGTCACCCACGGTCGCCCCGAGGTCGTCGATCGTCGCCGTCAGGTCGTCGACGTCCGTGCCGGCCGAACCGGAGATTGCCCCGTCCGCGTCGGTCCGTTCTACGTCCGGGTCGATCGGTTCCCGGTCGGTACCGGCCGTCACGGTCCGCAGCTCCTCCACGGTCGTTCGAAGGTCCTCGACCGCCGACACGAGCTCCGGGTGATCGTGATCGGCAGGGGCCTTCCGCTCCGCTTCCCGATAGATTCTGACGACGCGCTCGCGAAGGTCCCGTACCTTCTCGTCGACGTCCGCGGTCAGCTCCGCGACGTCCGTGGCTACCTCCTCGACGTCCGTGCTCACTTCCCCGACCGACGTGTGGAGCTCGTCGACGTCGGCGCGCAAATTCTCCACGTCGGTGCGTAGCTCGTCGACGTCGTCACGGATCGCCTCCGATCCGTCCGCCACGCCGTCATCCGACGCCGTTTCCGCCGCGGTCTCGACCGCTTCCACCCGGGATTCCAGTTCGGATATCTCCTCGGCTCCCGGGACGTCGACGTCGTTGGCCTCGGCAAGGGCGACGATCGCCCGCCTGAGCGCCTCCCGTTTGTCGACCTCCCCCTCGGTCACGGCCTCGTCGAGCGCCTCCTCGAATCCCCCGAGGTCACTCATCTCGGCTCACCCTCCATTCCGCTGATGCTTTGGACGGCACCCTTAAGTAATCTGTCGCGTGGTTCTCCCGTTCGATAGCGGCGAGGCCGTCCACGTCGAGAACGGCGAGTCGGCTCCGGGGTCGGCGGGGTGAAAGGATGACGGGCACGGAGCCGCCGACCGACCGCGCGGTCGCCGTCATCGAATCTTCCTGACGTCGCTGATGTCGAACCCGCCGTCGTGGATCTCGGTCTCGAAGCGAACGATGTTCTCCTCCTCGATCCGCGAGAGGACGCCGCGGAACTCCCGGACGACCATCGTTCGGGCCCGCTGTGAGCCGCCGGTCTCCCAGGAGAACCGTAGCGTCCCGCTCGCCGCGTCCATCAGGGTGCCGAACTCCCCGTCGGTCAGCGCGTCCTCGTTGACCAACACGAGTATCAGCCCGCCCCAGTGGTACGCGGCCTTCCTGAGTCCGCGCATCACCATCGTGATGTCGCTCCATGCGAGGTCGTCGGAGACCGAGGAGACGAGGTCGGTGACCGAATCGAGACAGACGAGGTTCCCTGTCGCGTGTTCGGTAAGATGGTCGCCAAGCGCGGTCAACACGTCCTCGTGACGGTCACGATCGCCGAGATCGGAGAGCGTCCGCGTCTCCTCTTCGTACCACTCGCGTGGGATCGGGCTCAGCTGGAAGAACTCCGGCGAGAGGTCCCGGAACGTGATCCCATCGGCCGCGCTCTCGACGATCTCCTCGGTCATCGTGTACTGCATCTCCCGCGTGATGTCGCCCGGGTCCGTGGTGAACGAGAGGTAATGCACCTCCGGGGGGATCTCGGCCTCGGCGGCGACGTCGCCGTAATAGAGGTCGAAAAGCTCCCCGTCGGTGTGTGCGAGGGCGCTCATCGCAGCGCTGGTGTAGAGAAACTCCCGGGCCCCGGCGCCCGACTCGCCCGCAAGCAGCACGACGCTCCCCGGCGGCGCACCGCCGTCGAGGATCGAATCAAGCCTGGCGATCCCGAAGGGGACGTTTGACATATTCTCTATCCCGGGGGCTCATCGCTTAGTGTTGTTGCTCGTCGTTCCTTCCGTCCCCCACGTCCTCGTTGACCTCGCCGCCTCCACCGTCGTCGGTCTCCATCCGCGTACCGGCGGTCTCCATCCGCATACCGGCGGCCTCCATTCGTGCACCGTCGTTCGCTCCGTGAACGATCGAGACGTGGCCGCCGACGCCCGCCGCCTCGAGCGCCTCGACGCCGGCCTCGTGGGCGGCGTCGGCGTGGGTTGCGTCCGTCACCCCGTAGACGGCCGGCCCCCACGAGGACTGCCCGGCACCGAAGACGGCCGGCGACGACTCCAGGGCGGCCACGACGTCGCCGACGGGCGGCCGATAGACGCCGCCCTGCTCGTCGGCGTACCACGCCCCGTTGAGACGCCCCACCTCCGCGACGGCGGCGCCGAACGCCTCCGCACGCCCCTCCGCCGCCGCCGGCAACACCCGGCGCGTCACGATCCCGGCGATCCGGTCGGCCAACTCCGGCGAGGCGCGCTCGACGGCACCGCGCATGGCCGCGTCCTCGGCCGTGCCGTTGCGTCCGGGATCCGCGTCCGGGCACACGACGAGAAACCGCCACTCGTCGGGGATCACGTGGCGAGCCGCGAGCGCGGGAACCGTCCAGTCCCCGTCCGCCGGACGATCGGTCGTGAACCGTGCCGTGGGATGGCCGGCGTCGAGGATGAAGCCGCCCGTCTCGAATGCGGCGACGCCGATCCCGGAGCGGCCGCCGCGTCCGAGCGCCGGTGCACGCGAACGCACTCGCGGGTCGCGTTCGTGTGCGTGGGCGATCGCCGCGAGCGTCGTCAACGCCAGCTGCGTCCCGCTTCCGAGCCCGGCGTGCCGCGGGATCGACGTCTCGACGGTTAGCGCCGCGCCGTCGACGTCGAGGAGGGAACGGGCTCGGTCGGCGTACTCGGCGACGTCGGCCGCGACGTCGGTACTCACGCTCGACGTGACGTCGACGGTGATCGATTCGGCCGGCGTCGCCTCGATGGCCACTCGCGGGGCGGCGAGGGCGACGCCGAAGGCGCCGTAGAGACGCCCGTGAGAGAGACTGAGGTTTCCGAACCCGAAGTGCA